>Ga0247809_1000574_pt1 | contig 16887 bp, 12 predicted proteins | sample UWRJL104311B1_FD_180951 | JGI IMG/M metagenome (GOLD analysis project Ga0247809, IMG submission 180951) | Plant litter microbial communities from Arlington Agricultural Research Station in Wisconsin, United States - UWRJ-L104-311B-1 | ecosystem: Environmental > Terrestrial > Plant litter >...
ATTCCGCGTATTCGATCATGATATTGGTGGCATCCACTGCGTCGGTCGTGGCCTCCCAAGCGACGCCGACGGACGCCTGTTCAGACTTGAGACGGCCAACTTCCTCGCGCAGCCGGCCGGCTTTCTTCTTCGCGTTGTCGATCTGATCTCTGAGCTCGGCGATTCTCGGGTTGCCTTCGGTGATCGATTCGATGGTGTCCGCCCACCGCCTTTTCTCGCGTTCAAAGGCGTGGATGTCGACCTGGTCCCAGGTGAGCTCCGTGATTTTTCCGTACGCGACCTGTCGCGCGTCGAGTGCATCCATCGCCGCTTCCGCGTCGGTCACAGCAGCGATCGCTTCCTGCAGATTCTGATTGGCGGTGTCGAGGCGAGCATCTAGTTCTGCGCGGTAGCGCTGGTTCGAGAAGCCCAGCACGTTTGCTCTGCCGTGTCCGCCGTGGGCGCCTCGATTGCCATCGGACATTTGCCCATTCGCGGTCAGTGCCTTCTTGTGGCTGGATAGCTCGCTTGCCTGGTTGACGCAGATATATCCGAACTGCCGCTCCAGGCGCTCTTGAAGGCTTCCCGTGAACGGGGTGTTCTTGAAATCGAGGCGTGCCGAGAGGGTACGGGTGTCACTGTTGAGTGTGGTCGGTAGGCCCGTGTGCACGCCGTCGTAGCGAAGGCGTTGTGGCATTCGGACCGACTCGATCGCCGCTCGGAAAGCGGGTAGGTGGGCTACGTCGATCAGAAGGCTCGTTGCGAATCCTCCCAGGGCGAGGTTGAACGCCTCACGCCAGACTTCGAACTCAGTCCTGACCTCAACTAGCTCTCCCACGAACGGCAGGTCCTCGGTTGTCAGACCGGCGGCGGCGGCCAGCTGTGCGCGGGCGTCGCGGAGGGGTGCCGGAATGTTGTCTTGGTGGTCTTCGGCCAGGCGCCGCTCTTGTTCAAGAGCGGATACTTCCCGGCGAAGCAGTGTCCTGGAGGTGCTAGCTGTTGTCAAGGCGTCCCTAGCAGATGCTTTGGCATCGCTGGAGCTGAGCGCTTTATACGCTGTGTCGACCAGTGTGGCGAAGGCCTTGCTCGATGTCACCTCCGCCCCCAGGACTCGCGTCGCATCGTCAAACCGGAGCCGATCCTTGCGCACAGTGGCGCTCCGGCCTTCTAGATTGCGTAGCTCCCGCTGAGCTGTCTCAAGACGATCGCCGCCCACGGAGCGGAGCACGTCGCTAATGCCGTCGCGTTCTAAGTCCGCGGACTCCGCCAGTACCTCTGTTTCGAGCACTGCCTGATCGATCGCCCGCTTTTTAGCCTGCAGCTCGGCTTCAACGTTTCGCAAAAAATCGAGCCTGCGGTTGGCTCGCCAGAGGCTTGCGAGCGAACCCGCGTCGGAGAATAGGCCGACTTCGTCGATCACGCGAAGTCGCTCGGTGGCTTCCTCGATCCGCGTGCGCATCGCACGAATAGGTTCGAGAGCACGAACCTGCTGCTGCGCTGTCAACATTCGGTTTCGCGTGTCCTCGAGGCCGTCGAAATGAGTAACAACTGCGTCGGCTGTCACGATGGTCTCCGGCTCTTCGAGCACCATGCGCTTGTAAAGGTCGTCAACAGTCGTGATCTGTTGGCCGGCTTGGATTCTCGCGAGGAGGCTCATGGCCTTAGAACCCGCTCCGGCGGCTCCAATGCCCAGGACTGTATGCAGGCGCGCTGCGAATTCGCGATCTGTGGGGAAAGTGTCGAGCCCTGCAGCCTTTACCGATGCGTCGGACAGTCGGAGAGCCGCGGCCGCTTCGAGCACCTTCAGATCGAAGGGGCCGCCTACCGTGGCGCGGACTCGAACTGTATCTTCGAGCGTTCGCGCTACAGCAGGAATGTACCAGGCGCGAATTGCGGTGAATCGAGAACCATCGTGATCTACCCAAGTCATCGATACGGCACTCCAGATGTCCACGCCGTCTCCGCGTAGTACTTCGGTTTTCGTGCCGTCTTCGGTTCGTGACTCATCGATTTTTCCGCGACCGTACGAGAGGATGTTGCGTTGGTCGAGGCCGCGAGCTCTTCCTACGACGGCTCCGTTCGATGCGCCGTTGAAGGGGGTGGTGTGCGGCATCATCAGCGCAATGTAGCCGTCCATCAGAGTGGACTTACCCGACCCGGAACTTCCGCAGAGCAACGTCGCGCCCGGTGAGAACCGGACTTTGTGCGGGCCTCCGTCGTACCCTCCCCAGTTGACGAGTTGGAGATCCTCGGCCACCCATTGCTGTCCACGGGACGTTGCGGGGATGAGCCCAAACAGGGTTTCAATCATGGTCATAGCGATGCTCCCTGGAGGTCGTTGTCATCCGAATCGGCATGATTCTCCAAGCCGGCCGAGCCTTCATCGAGATCGATCGGCTGAAAAGTCGTCGTCTGCTCTTTCAGCCATCGCTGAAGTTCGAAAAGGCGATCCGAGTGGAGCACCACTTCCACCAACGGACTGATCCGATATCGTCCTTCCGACTCTTCGTCGAGGACACCGTCCAATCGCAAACGAACTATGGCGCTGCGGATCGCCTTCTGTCGTCGAGCCGTGTCGCCGTCTGCTTCTGCGAAGTAAGTGAGGACCGTCTGCTCGATGTCCTCGATGTCGACTCGGGGCGCCGATTCGCCCGCGGTTGATTCCCGCTGGTAAACGGTGCGCAAATGCACGAGGACTAGCGTCTCTGCGCGCGTGTATGCCTCGTCCCTCAGGAGGATGGGAATACCGAGCTCATCAGAACGGATCTGTTCTTTGTAGGCCACGCCTCGGTCGTGATCGACAACCAATCTCACAAACAAATCGTTTAGTCGCGATTCGAGAGTGTGCTGGTGCTCCAGCAACACATTCCACTCGGCCCGACTACGATCCGCAAGCAAGAATCGTCGTTGCAGTAGGCGGACAAGAACCCGCCTGACTTCAGGATCGAGAACCCCCCGATCTCCGGCAAACAGCTCATCGGGATCGTTCTCCATCGAGACCGGAGTGATAAAAGGGTCGTCGGCCTGGGGCTCGAGCGGGGACGCGAGGTCAGTCATTTTGTCTCTTTTAAAGTTTGGGCCGTCGCGTTGCCGAACGCGAAGCGTCGAGTGGTTCCGTCAGGGCGAATCGTCTCCACTATGGAAATGTCGTCGCCGTCCGTCATACCGTTGCGGTGCGCGATTTCGAGCAGCCCGAGGAGATCGACTGGCCGACGGATTTCGTCGCCGGCGCCGTCGAAAGCGGACGCCAGATCGAATGCACCGCCTAGCGTTGCGACGTACTCTTCGAGCTCGTGATACCTAGGTCCGCCCCATTCACGAGCGTCCGTATTCGGCGCCACGTCGTCAACTGGTGACGCAAGCGGCGTCGGCAAGATCGAAGGACGGAGGTCGTTCATCGACTGCCGCAGGTGCCCAAGATCGGGGGTAGGGAAACCCCGCAGCGGTTCAACGCGTTCGCCGGATCTCGAGGTCTGCATCCACTCGTGCAGTCCGGACATGACATTGCGCAGCAATTCGTCGACTTGCCGATCGCGGGCCGCGTCGTGAGTCCGTACTTGCGAAGTGATTACTTGAGATGCCCGTCGCTGCGCGGTCAACACTTCTTGGACGCCTTGTTCCACCCGTCGTCCAATGGCATCGAGTTCGCTTCTCTGGCCTGTGGCCAATAGTGCCGAGAATGGTCGAGCGAGCAGAATGTGAAGTTGGGATGCCAAGCGGTCTATGTGATCGGGATCCCCAATCAGCCGAAGCGCGCCTTCGAACGCACGTCCCTCTGCGGTCGACTGCATTACGTGCTGGCCACGCTCAAGATACTCGCGAAGGATCTGTCCGGTCGGTCGCACGTCCTTTCGCAGTTCCGCAACAACATCGCGTTGCATGGCTTTGATGGACTCCGCTACTCGGGCGAAATCGGCGGGGAGCTCTCTCGCGAGGTGGAGAACGTGCGCGGCCTCCTCCAGCAATTGCTCGTCGTCGATGGCGTCGATATCGCCGCTCTTGAGGCGTGCAATCTCAGCGTCAAGCGCGTCGCGTTCCTCAGTGAGTTTTGCGATTCGCTGTTCGGGGTCGGCCTCAGCGTCGCGGGAGAGCCGATCAACCGCATCCAACAGAGAACGGACTCGAGAACGTGAGACCCGCCCGGTTCCGGCATCGGCACGTCCAGCGATCTCGAGAGCGCCAACGGCATGGGCGGACAGGCGATAGACCTCGACGTCGTTCTCAATCTGTGGAACGAGCCACCCGATTTGTACCCAATAGCGGCACATCTCGCGAGCTGTACCCGACGGCAGACTCTTATCGTCGTCGTCGTAGCCCGCGGCTCTCAATTGGTCCACAGCCTCGCCCAGCTCCGCGTGAGCGTCAGCGACCGCCACGGCGGGTCGGTCGGCAGTAAACATGATCGAGAGCATGGCGACTACGAACTGCGCGTAGCGCCCATGGAGCAACCGAAGAGTCGGATCCTTGAAGGCTGTAACCGAACGCAGGTACGCGGCTTCGGCGCGGGTGTTCGGCATCTGAGTAACGATAGCGGGAGCGGCCGACCTTGGCCGCCAGGCCGGAATTCGAGTCGTCGACTCGGCCGTCGGCCGTTGAATAAGCGTGATCCGGCTCCCGTTCAGCCCAGTCCACTCGGTGAACGGTGTCAGAACCACGTCGGCGCGTGAGGAGGTTGTCGATCCTTCTGCGCGGGGGGTTGAATATTGAGCTTTCAGCACGTCCTGAGCTTCGAATGCAGCCAGACCAACTACGCTCAGAAAATTCGACCACGCTAGAACCTCATTGGTGAGCGGGGAAAGTTTGAGGAACTTCGAGACAACATCGCTGGATCGCAACGGCGGCCGGCTTATTTAGTGCTGAGATTTCAATTGACTGATCTTTGGAGAACTAATGCGGATTAGTCGTTTGTACGTCGACGGGTTTCGTCGGTTTGAAAACCAGGAAATATGCTTCGAGAAGGAAACAACGGTCCTCGCCGGCGCCAACAACAGCGGTAAGACCTCCTTGATCGACATCCTTCGAATCGTCTTGCAGTCGGGAAAGGATGTGGGAGCTGACGATTTCAGCGCGCAGCGTCGACGCGTATGGACTACCCAGCTAATACAAGCAGGATTGGAAGGCGAACAACCGTTTCTCGATTTTCTCGAGGGTGCCGAAGACTTATTTAACGTACCGAAGGTGGAGGTACGACTTCAGGTAAGTTACGACCCCGCAACTGACGACATTCGGGAGTTCGCCGATTTCCTAATGGACCTAGATCTCTCGTCAAACGCGTTCTATTTCCGCTATCGCTTCGCGCCGAACTCGGTCAAACTCGTTGCCGCGCTCAGCGACCTCTACAGCTTCGTCGAAAGTGAAATTCTAAAAGAGGGCTGGTCGGTCCCGGACGATGTCGACACCAACACTGCAGGCTTCCACGCGCTGCAGGCCGCGTTCAGTAAAGCCCTGCTCGCAAGTTGCGTCACAGAAACGCACTTTGCCGATGCCACGTACGAAAACTTAATTGCCTTGGAGCGAAAGCGGTTCTTGAGACTGTTCAACTTTCGTCTGATCAAAGCGTCTCGTCCCCTCGATGACACCGTCGATGACAGAACTGGGGCGCTCGGCAAGAAGCTTGTCGAGGTGTCAAAAGACAGCGACGGCTGGAAAGCGATTCTTGAAACTTTCCCCGATCAAGTTCTCGCTGCTATCAACGGAACGAATATCAAGGCCGTCGCCTCGGCGGAAGCACTGAAGAGCCTGAACGCGGTCGTCAATTCAATTTCGATGACGAATGGAACGTCCCACAGCGACCTCTTCTTAGACTTTCAGGTCTCTGAAGAGGACGCGACCATCCTGATAGCTAGGGCCATGCGAACGCGCTATTCGGGGAACGGAGTGCCTCTTGGAGAGGCCTCACAGGGGCTGGGCTACAGCAATTTGATCTACTTGCACCTCGAAGTCGAGTCATTCCTACTCTCTGCTGGAAAGTCCGAAAACAGCTTCTTGGTCAACCTCGTAATTGTCGAGGAGCCCGAATCCCATATGCACCCTCAAATGCAGAACGCTTTCATCAAGCATTTATTCGGGCGCGTGGAGGCGAGCAGTCGATTTCAGGCCGTGGTTACGACGCATTCGAGCGAGATCGTGCGCTCAAGCAGAATTCAACTATTGCGGGTCCTCAAGGTCCTCGACGGGGAATGCAACATCATTGACTTGCGCGACTTTCACGAGCGCGAAGTTGCAAACCAATCCTCGGAGAAGCGACGCCTCTTCAACTTTCTGTATGCCATCAATTTTGCAGACGTTCTATTTGCCGACAAGGTCATCCTGTATGAGGGCGACACCGAAAGAATGTACATTCAGGCGCTCATCCAGGAACGCGCGGATCTTTCCGGCCTAAGAACCCAATACGTTTCGTACGTTCAAGTCGGCGGCGCATACGCCCACATCTATGTGCCATTCATCGTGGATACGCTCGGCATCAAGACGGCAGTCATCACCGACATTGACTACGAGAAGAACAGTCAGACAGCCAGCGTCAGGGAGTTGAACACCCTCTCTTCCACGAACGCCACCCTGAACCACCTCTTCGCCATCGAAGACGGCACGAGCACGTCGAATCCCACTCTGGAAACGTTCTTCACTTCGATCGGCGGCAGCCGTAAAGGCGTGGCAGAAGTGACTGGCAAGCCACTTCTCGGGATTTCGTACCAGGCGGAATCGGAAGGATATGCACGCACGCTCGAGGAAGCGATTCTCGCCACGTTGACGAGCATGAAGGTGTGGGAGTCCAAAACCGGCGAAGAGTGGAGGACATATCGCGACGAGTCTGCCCTCAAATACGTCGTTCCCACGAGCAGCGAACGTCCGACGATTCGGGAGATTGTCGCGGCAACCTCCGATAAGAAAACGGACTTTATGTACTCTCTTCTGCTAAAAGAGGACTTCCACGCGAGCGTTCCGCCTTACATCCTTGCATCCTTGAAATGGTTGAACGCGTGAGCAACTTGCGGAAAATTGATGCTCCAGCCGGAAGCGGCAAGAGCACAGAAATCAAACTTCGGGTGCGAGAGTGGGCCGATCAGCATCCAAACGACAAGATGCTTTGCATCACCTACACCAACCGTGCAGCGGACGGACTAACGGAGGACCTGCCGGCTCCGGGCGGCAATGTAGATGTATCTACTATTCACTCGTTCCTTAGCGCTTTCGCCAAGCCGCTCTTCGCGGTTCCGGAAATTGTGTCGCTGTATTTCGAAACGTATCGTGACGCGATTGAAGCGCGAATATCCAACGTCGAGGCCAAGGTTCACATCGACGAAAGCAACGTCGCCTACGCCGAGCGGCTTGGCGAGCCACTGACATTCGACCTGATCCGGTCATCAGCGAAGTCGCTCTTCTACACAGAGAGCCCTTTCAATAGCCTCTATAAGGGCGGACTCTCGCATGACGATCTTCTCTCGTTCGTGAATCTATGCGGTAAGCAGTTCCCCGCGGTGTACAGGCGGTTGAGTGGCAAATACCAGCAGATCGTAATTGACGAGTATCAGGACACCAGCGCGGAGGTCTTGGATCTTTTTGTAAGCGCAGTCGAAGGTACATCGACGTCTTTGCATTTATACGGCGATCGAATGCAGCAAATCTATCAGCCAGGATCGAGACGGCTGAAGCTGTTGCTTGACCGATTCGATGTTGAAAGCCGGGTCGTGATCAACTACCGGTCGTCACCTGAGATCGTAAATGTGCTGAACAACATCTACAACGATCGACTGCTCCTGCAGACGTCCAGTTCGCAAACGCACAGAGCACCTCGCATCCATTTCACAGCTGATCCCGTGGCATTGGAATTGGAACTATCCAAGGAGTCGCCACTAATCCTGAACGTCCACAACTCGACCATCTTCGGAAGCGTGGGCGCGGGTCAGCTCTTAAAGGCCTTGCAGAAAATGCCCGAACACTCATTCAACTCGCGATATCCAGCAGTGGCTGTGCTGACCGAACGTTCGTGGGATCGCGTGAACAATCCGTTGCTGAGCCTTTTATACGGACTACTGCATATCGAAGCACAGTTCGCTGTAGGAGCGTATGGGAACGCCATCCAGATCCTGAAAAAGTATCCGGCAGTTTTCGGCATGGCTAGCGTTACGCTCCATGCAGACAAGGGTCGGCTGAGGAACGAATTCGACGAGCTATTTTCCGTGATGCGGACGGAGGAAGTTTCCATACGCAGCGTCCTGGAAAAGTTGGCGTCGCTCGGACATCTTAAGCCGGGCGAAGCCCAGGGATATTTGGACAGCGATTTGTACTCCGAGCTGCTCGAGGTTCAGTTCGCGGAGGTTCGCAACACCTACGGATTCAACCAGGATCCCAAACGCTCTACTCAACACGGGGTGAAGGGAGAAGGGCATTCGAAGGTCCTCTTCGTCGCTGAGACGAGCAAGAGCACACCATTGGTTCATATTGATCGGTTGTTCAACGTCTGGCCGCATGTGCCCCTCAACCTCGCATTTCTCGAGGATTTTGAGGACCAAGTTTCTTCGGCTTTCACCGAAGCCACGGCGGCGATAGGTATGGAAACGGGAAAAATGAGGCTCGCAGACTTCACACCGGTGTCCACGGTCGTCACGATGGAGGCCCAGCGAGTACTAGCGTCCTTTTCCGACTCGAGACTTTTCCAAGAGCTGTATGCGGAGGTATTCTCCGTGTATCTCAGCCGTGAGAACTTGACCAACGCGAAGAATCTGTTCAAGTTGTCGACGGTTACTGGTCTTTTGGCTGCATACAGGCTCTTTTACGTGGGGTGCTCAAGGGCAAAGCGACATTTAGACGTCATCGTGAATAGCGAGAACATCGTTGACGTTGAAGCCACGAAAAGCAAGTTCAGAGAACTCGGGTTCGACGTAGCGGTCGAGGGCTAAGCCGTACGTCGAGCAACGGGAGGTCTGCGGCGGAGTGTCGCCGCAACTTGATGCGTGCACGTTTATTCACCGTTTATTGACTCGAGACCGCCCTAGACCTGTCGAGCCATCTCGATAAAATGTGAGCAGGTAAAGCAAGAAAATCCCGATCAGGTCGAGGTGAATCGAGGTTGGTCGAGCTGTTCGCTCCGGCGAGAATCGCTCCGATCAAATCCGTCGGTCACGGGTTCAAGTCCCGTCCGCCCTACAGAAGCACGTACCGCGGCGAGCACGCGTCGCGAGCGCGTCAGGCCGCGGGGCGTGAGAAGAGATTCACTAGGTTGCCGTCTGGGTCGCGGAACAGGGTCGACCGGTTGCCCCACGGCATCGTGGTCGGTTCGAGCACGACATCCTCGAGTGTTGCCCTCAACCGGGCGAACTCGGCGTCGACGTCGTCAACCTGATACTCGACGATGACTGTGTCGTTGGCGGACGGTCTCGGGGCGTCGACGCCGAGCATCGCGACCGTCGCGGGAGAGGCGATCGCGAGAGTCGCCGAGTCCGATCGGATCTCGGCGAAGACGGGCGCGGGCCTCACGGCGGATGTTCCGGTGACCGTCTCGTAGAAAGCGGCGAGGCGGTCGACGTCGTCGGTGATGATCCGGATGGATGAGAGGTGCACGATGTTTCCCTTCGGTCGCGCCCATCTGGCACGACCTACACAGTTTCGCCGGGTCGCGCGACACCGTACCGTCGGTGTTTATGCGGATGTGTCATCCGGCCCGACGGTCCGCAGCTGGCCGTGGACTATGCCCAGGTCTTCGGTGCGGAGTGGGCGTCGCGGGGCGCGTTCACCCGTCGTATCCACATCGGTGATCCGGTCGCCGCGGAATGCGCGGATACCCTCGCGTAGACGGCACCAGGCGACCAGGTACCAGTCGCCGCCCTTGCCGACGAATCCCATCGGCTCGACCTCCCGCTCCGTCGCGACCCCACCGCGGTCGACGTAGGCGATCTGCAGCACGGCGCCGGTGCGCAGCGCATCGGCGAGTGCCCGTGGAGCCTCGCTCGGCCGGTCTTCGCCGAGCAGGTGGATGCGGGTAGCGAGGTCTGCCGTCTCGGAGAGGCTGCGGCCGTCGGTGACGGCGACGATCTTGCGGAGGGCCGATGTGGCGGAGTCGCGGAACGGGCTCGTGGCCAGGGTGCCCAGCGCGACCATCACGGCGAGGGCCTCGTCGACCGTGAACCCGAGCGGCGGCAATGTGTGCGCCGGGTCGAGGCAGTATCCGCCGGTGCGGCCGGGCTCCGCCCAGATAGGCAGTCCGCTCTGCTGCAACGCCGAAAGATCTCGTTCGATCGTGCGGGTGCTGACGTCGAACCTCTCGGCGAGCCACCGCGCGCTTCTGGGGCGTGGTGCGACGGCCCGCAGTTCTTCGACGAGTGCGTAAAGCCGATCGGTGCGAGTCACACGTCGACCCTAGTTGCGGATCGCAATGCTCGACCTGGTGACCACGCGTCGACGGGCGGAACCCGGGCGGCCATCGCCCCGCGCTACGACGGCTCGTCGCCCGTGCCGCCGGCCGCGACATCCACGGTCCGTCGCTCGCGGCGATCGCCCCGGGTCTTGACGAGACTCGCCACCGTGGCCACCGTGATCGTCGCGCCGATGAACACGAGCGAGAACCAGGTCGGGATCTCCGGCGCCCAGAGCACGGGCTCGCCGCCGTTGACGAACGGCAGCTCGTTGACGTGCAGCGCGTGGAAGACGAGTTTCACGCCGATGAAGGCGAGGATGACGGCGAGTCCCTGCGCCAGGTAGACCAGGCGCTCGAGCAGTCCGCCGATGAGGAAGTAGAGCTGACGCAGACCCATGAGTGCGAAGGCGTTCGCGGTGAAGACGATGAACGCCTCGTCGGTGAGCCCGTAGATGGCCGGGATCGAGTCGACGGCGAAGATCAGGTCGACGAAGCCGATCGCGACGATCACGAGCAGCATCGGGGTGACGAAGCGTCGTCCGTTCTTGACCACCGTCATGCGGTCAGCGTTGTACTCGTCGCTGACGGGGAGGTGGCGGCGCACGAAGGTCATGAAGCGGCCCGTCGCCGGGTTCGAGTCGCCGTGGGCGAACGCCTGGCGGTAGGCGAGGAACAGCAGGAGCGCGCCGAAGAGGTAGAAGATCCAAGAGAAGTTCTGGATGAGCGCGGCACCCACGGCGATGAAGCCGCCGCGCATGATGAGCGCAATGACGATGCCGATGAGCAAGACCTTCTGCTGGTACATCCGCGGCACGGCGAACGACGACATCACCAGCAGGAAGACGAAGAGGTTGTCGACCGAGAGGGCCTTCTCGGTGAGGTACCCGGCGAAGTACTCGCCCCCGTAGGTCCACCCGGAGACCACGCCGATGCCGACTCCGAAGAGCAGCGCGAGGCCGATGTAGAACGCCGACCAGCGTGCGGATTCGGCGATGGTGGGTTCGTGCGGCTTCCTCACGTGGGCGTAGAACTCCCAGACGAAGAAGGCAGCGGTTACGACGAGCGTGATGGCCCAGACGAGCGGCGAGATGTTCACGTAGAGGGTCTCCAGACGTTGGCATGGTGTCGATGCCAAGGTCTTCTCCATTCCCGCGAACGGGAACCGGTGGGCCGGGATGCGCGACGCATCCGTGATGACGACCAACCGCGAAGGAGTACTCCCCTTGAAACCACGATGGTACAGAAGCCGGCGGCTCGGTTCCTGAGCGAATCCCGAGCGTCGGGCGCGGGGCGGGGAGTGGCCGTCGCTCTCCCCCCGACGGTGACGCCCCTAAACTGGATGCCGGTGTGCCGGGAAGTCTGGTCGGCGGGCAGTCAGAAGGCTGCTCTCGATCCGACCCGACCTCGTTCGGTAGAGCAGGAACCCATGACGAACCAGACACGCTTTCCCGAGGACCAGGCTCCGCACTCGATCTGGCGCGGCATCCACCAGACCCTCGCCAAGGACACCGTCGGCGGCGCGCTGCTGCTGGCGGCCACGGTGCTCGCGCTGATCCTCGCCAACACGGGGGCGGCCGGGTTCTACAACACCGTGCGCGACTTCACCTTCGGCCCGGAATCGCTGCACCTCAACCTGAGCGTCGGCGCGTGGGCGGCCGACGGGCTGCTCGCGATCTTCTTCTTCGTGGTCGGCCTCGAGCTCAAGGAAGAATTCGTCGCGGGAAAGCTGCGCGACATCCGAACGGCGATCGTGCCCATCGCCGCGGCGGTCGGCGGCGTGATCGTGCCCGCGATCATCTACGTGATCGTCAACCTGAACTCCGGGGGAGCGGCCCTGCAGGGATGGGCCATCCCCGCCGCGACCGACATCGCCTTCGCCGTCGCGGTCATCGCGGTCGTCGGCCGCCACCTCCCGCCCGCGCTGCGCACCTTCCTGCTCACGCTCGCTGTCGTCGACGACCTGCTCGCGATCTCGATCATCGCCGTGTTCTACACCGACGAGATCGACTTCCTCTACCTCGGCCTCGCGCTGATCCCGCTCACCGCCTTCGCCGTCGCCGTGCAACGCGGCGTGCGCGCCTGGTGGCTGCTCATCCCGCTCGGCGTCATCACCTGGGGGCTCGTGCACGCGTCGGGAATCCACGCCACGGTCGCCGGGGTACTGCTCGGCTTCATGGTACCGGTCGTCGCCAGCAAGCGCGCCCGCGTGAAGGCCGGCACGGATGCCAACGGCCGCCAGCTCTACGACGGACTCGCCGCCCACTTCGCCGACCGCTGGAGCGTCGTCTCCACGGCGTTCGCGGTGCCGCTGTTCGCCTTCTTCTCCGCCGGAGTCACGGTGGGCGGTATCGCGGGTCTCACCGAATCGTTCCAGGACACGATCGCGATCGGCATCATCGCCGGTCTCGTGCTGGGCAAGGTCATCGGCATCACCGCCACATCCTTCCTCGTCACCCGCCTGCCCGGCCTCTCGATCGACCCGAGCCTCAAGTGGATCGACATGATCGGCATGGCCTTCGTCGCGGGCATCGGCTTCACCGTCTCGCTGCTCGTCGGCGAGCTGTCGTTCGGCACTGGCAGCGAATCCGACGACCACGTGAAGGTCGGGGTGCTCGCCGGTTCGCTCATCGCCGCGACCATCGGCGGTACGATGCTCGCGATCCGCAACCGCCACTACCGGGCGCATCTGTCCTGATCGGGGTCGGCATCGAGCAGGTCCCTCGACGCACAGAGGGCAGGGATCCCGAAGAATCCCCGCCCCACGACCGCTCGCGCGCGTCAGCCCTGCGGCGGGCTGTAGAACTGCAGGTCGTTGCCCTCGGTGTCCTTGAAGGGCAGGATGCGACCCCACTCGTGATCGCTGATGTCACCCTCGATCGACGCACCCCGCTGCGACAGGCGCTCGAGTTCGTCCTCGATGCTGCCCTCGGGCTGGAAGGTGATGACCGCGCCGCCGCCCGACGACCCGCCCGCGGACTCCCGCGCGTTCAGCCCGATCATGAGCCCGTTCGCGTCGAGCTCCGACCAGTCGTCGTCGCTGCTCTTGACGGTGAGCCCGAGGGTGTCACGGTAGAACGCGAGCGCCCTGCCCATGTCCTCCACCGGCACCCATACGCTTGCGATTCCTTCAGCCATGCTCGTCTCCTTCTCGTGGAAAAGCTCGAAGTCCTCAACGTAAGCGAATGCTCCCGCGCGCACGGGAGTCGCCCGCGGGGTTGCATTTCTGCCCGTGGGGTGATCGAGCCAGACTCGAAATAGATGCGACCCGAGATGAACGTGGGACGCGACGAGCGGATGACGCGGCCGCCCCTACTTGCCGCCTAGGGTCGAACGCGGAGGACACATGACAGTCACCGGGGGAGTCGGGCCGGCCACGGTCGACCCGCTGGAGGAGCCGAGCACGGCGGGGAGTGTCGTGCGATTCCTCCTCGGCGCTGCCGTGAGCGTGGCGGTCGTCCCCGTCCTGAACGACGTCGCCTCGCACGGTACGAATAGTGCACGTGAATTCGCGACGGTCGGGGGAGACGTCGGCCTCGCCGCGACGCTCGGCGTGCGGTTCGCCGCGGGCCTGTTCGTCGCGTTCGCGGTCGCCGCGGTGCTGAGCAATCTCCGGCTGGTCGACCGGAGATTCGTCGTTCCGGGATGGGCGCTGGCGGCGGCCATAATGCTCGTGCTCGGCTGGTTGGGCGTCGTCGGTTTCCTCACGGGCATCGGCGGGATGGGTGGGCCGATAGACGATCCCGACCCCGGCCGAGAATACGGGCGGGCACTCTACGCCGGGTATCCGGCCGCGATCGCCTGGGCATTCTGCGCGGTCCTCCTGCTGGCGGGGGCGCTGCGTGGATGCCCCATCCCTGCCGCTCGGACCGCCGGCCGGTGGGTGACTGCCGCCGTGGTCGTCGCAGCACCGATCGCCGTGCTGAACCTCACCGACACCGCGTCGTCCATCGGCCGCTGAGCCCGCGGATCGAAGGCGTTCCGCCTCGCAGGGGCTTGCCGCGCCCCCCGCACGGCGCTTCAATGCCGGTATGGAAAAACTGCGATTCAGTGCGCAGATCGATGCGCCGATCTACACCGTGTGGGCCGCCATGCTCGGCCCGGACGGATACCGCGAGTGGACGGGCGTCTTCAGCCCCGGCTCGTATTTCGACGGGAGCTGGGACGAGGGCAGCGTCATCCGTTTCCTCGGCCCGGGCGGCGACGAGGCCGAGGGCTTCGTCGGCCTGGCCGCCGTGGTCGACGAGAACCGCACGCACGAGTTCGTGCGGCTGCGCTACACGGGGGAGATAGTCGACGGCGTCGAGAACACCGACAGCCCGATGGTCGGCGCCCACGAGAGCTACGCGTTCTCGGAGAGCGACGGCGTCACCACCGTCGTCGTCGAGCTCGATCCGGTGCCCGGGTACACCGACGTCATGGTCGACGCCTGGCCGGAGGGGCTGGCTAAGCTGAAGGAGATCGCCGAGGCCGCATAGCCCGCAGCCTCGTCGCCGTCGGTCGAAGGAATGACCGCGGGGCGCCGGGTGTTTGCCCGGGTGGCGCACAGATCCGCGCCGACGAGGAGACGACATGACGGTCATCAGGTGGCTGTTCGACGCGCAGCTGGTCATCGGCGACCAGACCGTGCTGTGGCGCGAGATCGTCGGCAACGTGTTCGGCCTGCTCAGCGCGCTCGGCGGCCTGCGCCGCAAGATCTGGGCCTGGCCGGTCGGCATCGTGGGCAACGCCCTGCTGTTCACCGTCTTCCTCGGGGCCGTCTTCGACACCCCCAACCCGGTCAACCTGCTCGGGCAGGCGGGCCGCCAGATCATGTTCATCGTCGTGTCGGTCTACGGCTGGTACCGGTGGAAGCACAGCCAGGACACGGATGGCACGGCCGTAGAACCCCGCTGGGCCGGGCTGCGTGCCCGCGTCATCCTGATCGTCGCCCTCGTGGCGGGAACGGCCGTGCTCACGCCGGTGTTCACCGCGCTCGGCTCGTTCGAGCCGGTGTGGGCCGACGCCTGGATCTTCATGGGCTCGCTGCTCGCTACCTACGGCATGGCCAAGGGCTGGGTGGAGTTCTGGCTCATCTGGGTCGCCGTCGACCTGGTCGGGGTTCCGCTGCTCTTCAGCGCGGGCTACTACGCGTCGGGCCTGATGTACGCGGTCTACGGCGGGTTCACCCTGTTCGGTTTCTTCGTCTGGGCGCGTTCGCGCAACCGCCGCGACGCCCTCGAGCCCGTCGTGGAGAACGCCCTGCGCTGACCCGGCCGGCATGCCGGCGCGCCCCCCCCAGTACGGGGGCCGCGACTACCTAGGTAGTCGCGCGGAGCACTCGGTAGTCAAACCGGTAGTTGCCCGTGAAACCGGGCGTAAATGGGGCATTGGCGAATAGCCTTCATCTTGTGCGAGTATCACGGACTCGCTAGGGGCGGGGGACGACCCCCAATCCGACATCTCCATGTCTACGTATCAACCTCGTAGATTCCCGAGCGCTCGCCCATCATCCCGACCAGCCGAGTGCCTTCCTTCCGACGTTGGAGCACGCCATTTCCCCGCACCCGCTTTCCCTGCCCGCCCGCGCCCGTAGACACGGCCGCCCCCTCCTCGCCCTGCTCGCCGTAGCGATCCTCGGCGGCGCCGGCCTAGCCTCGGCCCCCGCCGCGGAAGCCGCAACGGCCACGAACACGCTCGCACTGACCTCGGTCGTCGCGATCCCCGCCGATCTCACCGACGCCGACAACGCGTGGACGACCGCCAGCATCACCACGCTGCTCTCCGGCGCGAACGACCACTGGTCGGCCGAGTCGAACGGCGCCGTCGCGCTCGGCCTGCCGAACACCGTGCGCGTCGTGCACACCGCCGCGAAGTCGACAGATACCGCGAAATCCTTCCTCGCCACCGTCGCCAAGGAGCAGTCCTTCGCAAACGGACCGTGGAAGGGCCTCGTGGTCTTCACCCCCGCGCCGAGCGTCATCGCGGCGAGCGGCGGCGACGTCGGAGCCGCGACCTACGGCAACGGCACGAAGAACGGCGGCCAGATCCTCGTGAGCGCGCGGCCCAAGTCCGACGTCGTGCTGCAGAACAGCGTGACCCACGAGGTCGGCCACTACTTCTCGATCGCGCACGCCAACCGCCTCGGCTGCGACGACGGCAGCGTCGACTCGCTGCCCGACGCCGCAGGAACGGGCTGGGCGAACGCCAGCTGCCAGTCGATCGAGTACGACGACAACAACGACATCATGTCGAACGCCTACTCGGGCGGCGCGATCAACTCGGTGCTCGCCTCATCCGCCGGCTTCGTGAAGAGCACCGACATCCTCGACGTCACGGCCACCGACACGACGACCGACTTCACCCTGCGCCCGTGGGCCGACAAGACGCTCTCGACCACCAAGGCGATCCGCATCGCCGACCCCGCCACCGGCAACCCGATCTACGTCGAGCTGCGCCAGCCCGTCGGCCTCGACTCGGCCGACGCCGTCGGCGTGCGCGCCGGAGTCAAGATCCTGAAGAAAGACACCACCCGCGGCGGCTCCATCGTGCTCGACCCGACGCCGACCACCGCGCGG
>Ga0247809_1000575_pt1 | contig 16842 bp, 10 predicted proteins | sample UWRJL104311B1_FD_180951 | JGI IMG/M metagenome (GOLD analysis project Ga0247809, IMG submission 180951) | Plant litter microbial communities from Arlington Agricultural Research Station in Wisconsin, United States - UWRJ-L104-311B-1 | ecosystem: Environmental > Terrestrial > Plant litter >...
CCTGCAATACCTTTTCTTGTGGTGATAATGACAACCCCATTGTTTGCCCTTGCTCCATAAATTGATGCTGAAGACGCATCTTTTAGCACTTGCATGCTCTCGATGTCATTTTGATTCAACCAGGAAAGTTTCCCTTCGAAAGGAACTCCATCAATCACATAAAGCGGATCATTATTGTTGATTGTACTGAAACCCCTTATCCTGATTTGTGGTGTTGAACCCGGTGCACCGTCAGTTATAATCTGTACACCTGGTGCTTTACCTTGTAAGGCCTCTACAGCACTCGCTGCGGGTTGAGACTTCAGTTGTGCGATATTCACTACAGTAACCGCACCTGTTAAATCCTTTTTGCGTTGAGACGTATAACCAGTAACAACCACCTCTGTAAGGTCATTTTTAACCGGATCAAGCGTAACATTTAGGGTGGTTTGAGTGCCCACTGATACTTCCTTTGAAGAATAACCTACGAAGGAAATAACTAATACGGTATTAGGACTTACATTTAAAGCGAAAATACCGTTGGCATCTGTGATTGTTCCTCCCGGGCTATTCTTCACTTTGACGGAGGCCCCAATAATTGGTGTTTTGTCGTCTCCGGCTATGACCTTTCCGGTGATTTTAGTCTGGGCCTGTACGTTCACAGCAAGGCACAAACTCATGAGCAGGAGCATAACACTCCTCTTGATAAGTAGTAGATTTCGTTGCATAAGATAATATTTGGTTTTGGGTTAAATAGTTATAAAGGTTTTTACATATAATCTTTTTTGAAAGTATGGATTTGAGCGCAGAAAACTGGGGCGGGGGGAAGGGTAAGAAATATACGGACAGGAGCAGCTTAAAAAAATGCAATAAGAGTCACCAGATAAACAAGCTGAAATGTTTTACCTATTCAAAAATTGTTAATATTTGGTTTGTTCTTTTTTGCTAAATCTAATCTAATGAAAAAGAATTTAAATACAAGAGATTAAAATAAATATTTCTCACATTATGTGAAAAATATAAGTTTATTGTATCACAGAGTGTGTTTTCTTTGGTGTAATAATTACACTTAATAATCTCAAAATTGATGTTTAAATAACAAAGCCCTGAGAATTCTCTCAAGGCTTTGTTAATAAATGTTAATTATACGTTTATAAATATCTACTTCGTAAAGGTAAAACGTGATGCCTCATTGTCTCTTGAATTGGCACCAATATAAAGATTGAAATCTCCTTTTTCAGCAGCAAACTTTAAATCTGAATTGTAGAATTTAAGCATTTCCTCTGTAAGGGTAAACGTCACTGTTTTTGTCTCACCCTTTTTAATAAATATTTTCTGGAATCCTTTTAACTCTTTAACAGGTCGCGTTACAGAACCATAGATATCCTGAAGATAGAGTTGTACTACTTCTTCGCCATCAAAGTTACCTGTGTTTTTCACTTCGATAGAAGCCTGAATAGTTTGTCCTGCTGCCAGGGTTGCTTTGTTCAGTTTGATTGGTGAGTAACTAAATGTGGTATAACTCAACCCATATCCAAATGGATACAAAGGATCATTTGAACTGTCAATGTAGCGGGATTTGAATTTTTCATTGGATAGTCCATCGTAAGGACGACCAGTGTTTTTATGGTTGTAATACAATGGAATCTGACCAATGTTTCTTGGGAAAGTAGCAGTCAATCTACCGGCAGGATTATAATTCCCGACCAATACATCAGCAATTGCATTTCCTGATTCGGTTCCTGAGAACCAAGTTTCTAATATGGCCGGAATGTTCTCGTCTTCCCATGTTAGTGTAAGAGGGCGACTATTCATTAAGACCAATACGATTGGTTTACCTGTGGCTGCTAATGCTTTTAACAGTTCTTTTTGGTTGGGTAATAAATCCAGGTTGGTTCTGCTGGTGGCCTCACCACCCATAATCGCACTTTCTCCCAATACTACTACAGCGATATCAGCTTTTTTAGCAGCAGAAACAGCATCGCTGATCAGTTTTTCAGGTGTTTTTTCATCCGCTACAATATCAGCGCCATTGGCATTGATCTGTTTTAGAATTGCAGGATCATCTACCAGGTTCGCCCCTTTAGCATAAGTAATGTCCATTTCAGGAGCTACATTTTTCAAACCTTCCATCACACTTATTGCCAGTTTCCAGTCGCCCGCAGCACTCCAGTTTCCTATCATGTCACGTTTATTATCTGCCAGCGGACCAATCAAAGCTATTTTTGCGTTCTTTTTCAGTGGCAATAACTGATTGTTGTTTTTTAACAACACCATAGATGCTTCAGCAATTCTTTTCGCATCAGCCCTGTTTTTCTGAGAAAGTATTTCAGTCTTCGCTTTTTCTTCGTCAACATATTTATAAGGATCAGCAAATAATCCTAATTTGTATTTCGACTCCAGGATTCTGCGACAAGCAAGATCAATAACTGCCATGCTGATTTTTTTCTCCTGTAAAGATTTTTTCAGCGTATTCAGGAATCCCTCACTCACCATATCCATATCTGTACCCGCTGCCAGTGACAATGCACTTACTGTCTGCAGATCACCTAAACCATGCGGTACCAATTCGCTCACGCCAGTATAATCGCTCACCACGAAACCTTTAAAGCCCCATTGTTTACGCAACAGGTCGGTCAGCAGCCATTTGTTAGCCGTCGCAGGAACACCATTAATATCATTAAATGATACCATTACAGTCTCAGCACCTGCGTCAACTGCAGCTTTATAAGGAGGCAGGTATTCATTATACATTCTGATCAGACTCATGTCCGTTGTATTGTAATCTCTACCGCCTTCTGCTGCGCCATATAAGGCAAAGTGTTTTACAGAAGCCATGATCGCATCTTTATTAGACAAGCTGTTGGTTTGATATCCTTTTACCATTGCAGCTGCAATTAAGGAACCCAGGTAAGGATCTTCACCCGAACCTTCGGCAATTCTTCCCCATCTCGGATCTCTCGCAATATCTACCATAGGAGAGAAGGTCCAGTTTAAACCATCTGCACTTGCTTCTCTTGCTGCAATACGTGCACTTTTCTCAATCAGTCCTAAATCCCATGATGCACTTAAGCCCAGTGGAATGGGGAAAATGGTTTTGTGTCCGTGTACTACATCATAACCGAAGAGCAATGGAATTTTGAGTCGTGATTTCGTAACAGCCAGTTCCTGTAGCTTACGTACAGCCTGTGGCGTGAAAGTGTTGAATACGCCACCTACTAAACCTTTTTCAATTTTTTCATCTACACCTTCACTCAAAATTGGGCCGGTAACGTCAAAACCTACGGCAGGTAAGTTGAGTTGTCCGATTTTTTCATCCAGTGTCATTTTAGACATTAGATTGGTGACGAACGTGTTCATCTTTTGGTCGGTGCCTGATGCTGCCTTTTTCTGTTGCGCAAATAGAGTGTTTGTGCTGAAAACGGCTGCCAGTAAAAATAAGGAAGTCGATTTGTTCATATTGTGTGTTTATTATATGTGTTATTTTTTTAATGCAGGACTTTCGAAACCTAATTTATTTAACCCGGTTTTTACATCCGGGCTGCTCATAAACAGCTTCCATAATAAGCCAGACCTGTAATTTTCAATCATGCAGATAATTGGTCCCTGATCAATTGCCAGGTGCGATTTTGCATACCAGTTATGTTCTTCACTAAATCCATCTACAAAACCATACTCACTCCAGATTTTATCACCTAAATCAAAATAGAAATGCCTCAATGCCTTCATCGAATATTCAGGTGTATAAGGAAATGCAGACAAGGCCGCAGTCGGAGTAATTACTCCTAAATCCTCAGTAGGAGAGTGGGCCGCATATCCCTGCCAGCTATCGCCAGCGGTCAGTCCCCAACTGTTTTCACCATAACCTTTGTAATGTTTTGGATTCTCCACACAATAGGCATGGTTGATCAGCGTATGGCTTTTGTTCTGTTCAAAATAATCCGCATAACGATCTTTTAATCCTCGCGGATCCAGACCCAGAAAAGAATAGTGCGTAAAGAATAATGGTCCGCCGAAGTCAAAACCCAATGGCAATGTTATGCCCTGGTATTTTTTTCCGTTATAAAAGGTATTGCTGTTTGCCCAACCATCTTCATAAACTCTTTTATCAATTGCAAATTTTGGTGAAGAAGCCGCCATCACATAGGTAATAAAACATTCGTTCCATCCTTTGATCTGGTGGTTCATGCTCCAGCCATTATTCGGACTCCAGTGCCAGTACAATGCATTTTGCTGTTGTGTGAACCAATTCCATTCAATGCCTTCCCACAGCCATAATATTTTATTACGGATATCATTCTCCACTGCATTATCTGCGGTGTAATACTGACGTGCAGTAAGCAGGCCCTGAAAAAGGAATGAGGTTTCCACGATATCAGCGCCGTCGTCTTTAGGACTAAAGCGGATCACCTTACCCGTTTCACCATTTAACCAGTGCGGAAATGCACCATGAAACATATCTGCTTTATATAAAAAATCTACTATCTTCTTTGTACGCGCTGCGGCTTGTTCGCGTGTGATGAATTTGCGTTCTGAAGCTACAATCATTGCCATTACACCAAAACCAGTTCCTCCGGTTGTTACCACCTCATCGCCGTAGTCGTAGGACCTGTTGCTGCGTTCTCTTGCCATTCCACTTACCGGGTGACCAAAATCCCAGAAATAACGGAAGGTCTGTTTTTGAACAAGATCAAGTAACTGATCATCTGTCAGATTTTTCTGTATTTTCATCACAGGCTTTATTCCATCAGCGGCACTAGCTTTTGATTTCTGGCAGGAAGCATTAAACGTATAAAACGATAGGAGGAAGACGAACAGGCAGGCAGAATTAAATCTCATTAGTATCTGTTTTAGTTTGTAATGATATTAAAAGAGGCTGCCCGGCAACGCCAGGCAACCTCTACATATGGGTGTTTGATTGTTTCTAGTAACCAGGGTTTTGAGTTAAAACGCCTCCGCTTAAATCAATTTCATTTTGTGATATTGGCCACACTTCATTTTTATTTGCTTTCCACCCTTTAGGACCAAAAACTTCTAAAGCTCTGCCTTGACGAACCACATCGAAATAACGATCGCTTTCCATAGCCAGCTCTACTTGTCTCTCTTTGTAGATGGCTAAGCGCAAAGCAGTCTGATCCGTTACGGTAACATCAGGTAAAATGCCTGTTAATCCATTTCTTGCACGAAGTCTTACTTTGTTTAATGAAGTTAATGCTAAACTAGTATTACCTAATTCATTTGCTGCTTCAGCATTCATTAATAATACATCTGCAAAACGCAATACGCGTATATTCTGTTGCGCACCTTGATTAAAGCCAGAGATATACTGACTAAAGGGAACGTAAGATTTTTGGTTATACATCGGGTTAACAACAGTATTAGGTATCACATCACCTTGCGGAGTAGTTTCTCCTCTAAAAATGATTGTTGCATCTCTTCTTGGATCACCTGTCTCAAATGCAGCTGCTAGAACTGCTGAAGGCACATTAAATCCCCAGCCACCAGCAGGTAATGGAGCTACCCCTTGAACCTGACTGTATTGTGAATTAGATGCATCTGGATTTCCTTCCAGCATTTCAGCCTGTATTTCGAATAAAGACTCTACGCTGTTTTCATTATTAGTGCGGAAGCCTTTTTCGAAATCCGGAAACAAACTATATCCCAAACCAATTACCTGGTTGGTATATGAAAGCACATCTGCCCATTTCTTCTGGTACATGGCAACTTTAGCATGCATACCTAGTGCTGCACCTTTCGTTGCACGTCCAAGATCAGCAGCACCATATGATTGCGGTAATACCGATGCAGCTTCTGTCAGATCTTTTTCAATAAAGGCATAAATCTCTGCTTTTGGTGTACGCGGAATGATAAATTTAGCCGGATCAGTTGGTAAATCCAGTCTTAATGGAACATCTCCATAAGCCCTAACCAGTCTGAAATATGAATAGGCTCTAATAAATTTAGCCTCTGCCATATAGCGGGTTTTCAAGGTCTCATTCATTGTAATATCCGGAATATTATTCAATAGCTGATTGCAAAGCGTGATATTGCGGTACTGACCAGTCCAAAAGCTTAACAATGATCCTTCAGAAGGCGTCACTGTGAAATTTTCGTACAGGTCAAAGAAAGCTGCATCAGTTGGTGTACTACCTTTGTCTGCTTCATCAGATGCCATGCTTTCTAATGCCAGGGCTGGAAAAGCTACGTTTTCCCAGCTACGCAGATTTGCGTAGATAGCATTTACACCTTTGGTAGCATCACCTTCAGTTTTCCAGAACTGTTCAGATGTTTGTGATCCTTGCGGATCAACATCTAAAAAGCTTTTCTTACAGGATGCGGTAAATATTACTGTAGATAATAAAGCAATAGCAAAATACCTCTGCATTGTTATATTTTTATACGTTCTCATATACTATTCGATTAAAAAGTAAGGTTAACACCTAAGTTGTAAGTGGCAAACAACGGATAAACGTTGAAATCTACGCCTGTAGCTGTAGGTCTTCCGCCAACCTCAGGACTGAATCCTCTGTATCCAAAAAAGTTAAATGCATTTTGTGCATTCGCGAATACACGTAGTTTCTGCATTTTCCATTTTTTTACTAATTCTTGAGGCAAGTTATAACCTAATTGGATATTACGTAATCTGATGTATGCTCCGCTTTCCACATAGAAAGAGTTTGTTTGATTGTTGTTATTGTTTGCAAGGTTTGCAGATGGATAAGTATTGGTTGAATTAGGACCTGTCCAGCGGTTGTCATAAAACTCTTTGGTGTAATTTTCATTACCGAATCTATTACCCAGATTTGCATTGAAAATATCTACATCCGCTACGCCTTGAATATCAAGGGTAAGGTCGAAATTTTTATAAGCAAAGTTAGTGTTTACACCGTAAGTGTATTTAGGATTAGGATTACCAATAACCACTCTGTCTCTTGCATCAATTATGCCATTTCCATCCGTATCCTGATACTTAAAGTCACCCTGTTTTGCTCCCGGCTGTCCAGATATTGCAGCAGCTTCCGGAGTTTGAATAATTCCAGTTACCTGATATCCATAGAATGAGCCAATTGGGTCACCTAGAACAGTTCTTGTAGGCACTACTGCATTATTAAGTCCATCGCCACCTCCATAAAGTGGGATGCCACCAGATGCAATTTTCAATACCTTATTTGTATTGATACCAACATTACCACTGATAGAGTAAGTTAAGCCACCGGCTGTTTTATCAGCCCAAGTAGCCATAAACTCGAATCCACGATTTCTAAAATCACCCTGATTCGCATTCCGACCACTATCAGATGTACCTAATGAGCCTAAAATAGGGATTGGGAAGATTGCCAGTTGCGTAGTTTTGTTATAATAATCTGCCTCAATACTCAGCTTGTTTGCCAGAAAGCCCATTTCCAGACCTATGTCTGTTCCAACGCCGCGTTCCCAGCGGATTACTTGAGGAACAATGGTAGTTACACTAGCTCCTGTATATGGTATACCACCAAAGAAGGCTGTATAACCGGCTCCCTGATTAACCGTTTGTATGGTTGGATTAATCGCTACTCCCGAATTACCAACTTTACCCCAGCTTCCGCGAAGTTTTAAGTTGCTAAAGATCTTTTGATCTTTCATAAATTCTTCATTGCTCACTACCCATCCTGCTCCAATTGAAGGAAAGTAGCCTCTTGCGTCCTTACCTCCGAAGAATGCTGATGCACCGTCACCCCTTAAAGAAGCATTCAACATATATTTGTCTCTGAAGGAATAGTTTACACGTCCGAAATATGAAGATGCGGTATTTAATGAACCAGAATTTTCAACCCTTCTGCCATCAACGTTTCCAAGATTTAAAAACAAATTATTGTTGTCCGTATAAGGTACGTTTTGTGCATAACCTAAGATCGTAGCACCTTTGTACTGCTGAGCGGTTTGTCCGGCAAGTACTGTTATGCTGTGATCTCCCCATTTATTATCATAGGTTAAGGTGTTCTCTAAAATCCAGTTTCTTGTCTCAGTTCTGTTCATCGTCAGACTGCTGATATTTGCATTCTGGCCTGAAGTCGCAAAATATTGGGGAACATAATTTCTACTTTCATCTTGTCCAAAATCACCACCAGCGCTCGTCTTGAAAGTAAAATGTCTGGCAAATTTCAGTTCTGCAAAAACATTACCAGTAACTCTGTATTTTGTTGTTCTGCTATTGTTAAAATCTAATGTAGCCTGCGGATTAACATTACTACCATTACCCAGATTAAGAGTGCTTGGATCACCATATGAACCATCTGCATTGAAAACAGGGACAACAGGCGCTGCAGTGTATAATGCACGATAAATGCTGGCAGGAGGATCAATTGAAGTACTTGATGTTCCGGTCACATTGTATCCTATTTTTAATCCTTTAAAAATTTGGAAGTCATTAGCTAAACGAGCTGTATACCTTTTATAGTTATTATCTTTGATGATACCATCCTGATTTAAATAACCCAGGGAGAAATTATAACTTGATTTTTCCGTTGCCCCATTTATAGACAATTGATGATTTGTTACCATCGCATTTCTCAAAGCCTGATCATACCAGTCCGTTCCTTCTCCCAAATTCGTATTCGCAAATAATGGAGCTACTCCTAATAAATTATAAGCTTCATTCACTGCTGTAGCATATTCAGTCGCATTTGTCATTTTAACTGCGTTGGTTACATGTTGGATCCCAACAAAACCGTTATAGTTAACTGTTGCATCACCATTTTTACCTCGCACGGTTGTTACCAGTACTACACCATTTGCCGCTCTGATTCCATAAATTGACTGACTAGATGCATCTTTCAGGATACTCATGTTTGCAATATCAGCAGGGTTTAAAAAGCTGATGTCGTCATACCATACACCGTCAACTACATACAGTACACCTGTTTTTCCAAAGATTGTTCCTGTACCCCGAATAGTAATTTGTGGAGAGGATCCAGGTGCACCGTTATTGGTAATACTTACACCAGCTACTTTACCTTGTAAGCCACTTATCGGATTTTGCGAAGCCTGTTTGGAGATTTCTTCACCTTTTAACGATGCTACTGCTCCAGTAACATCAATCTTGCGCTGAGTACCATAACCTACAACTACAACTTGTTCTAACTGCTGAGAAGAAGAAGCCATTACTGCATTTACAGTGGTTTGATTATTCACAGGTACTTCCTGTGTAGTATAACCTATATAGGTAAATACTAATGTTCCGTTTGCCGGTACGCTAATGGTATACTTTCCATTAACATCTGTCTGTGTTGCTTTTGTTGTTCCTTTTACTACCACGCTTACAGCTGGAATGGTGCTCTTATCCGTACCATCTGATACCGTACCCCGAACAGTGATGTCCTGAGCAGATACTGCGTTAATAAATAATAAACAAAGAAAAGTTAGAACAGAAAACTTTGTAAAGATTCGTCTCATACTAATTTATAGTTTTGGTATTAATTGTGGGTTAAAGCTCCGGCAGTTTTTGAGGATAAACAAAGAAATCGCCTCAACATTAATACATCATCAGAGCTTTGTGTATTAAATACAATAAGTTTTTTCAATTGCATAATCGGCCTTCCTGAATGATTTACGCAATATAATTAGGGTACTGAAGGAATTAATATATTTCAGTTATTGTGTGGTGTATTTGGAGGCTTGTGTAGTAATGATGTAGTCCTAAAGCTCCATAAAGAACTCTGCAAGGTTCTTGTCGTGCGGTATGTTCAGCTTTTTACGCAGTCTGTAACGCCTGATTTCAACCCCTCTTAAGGAAATATTGAGGAGCGAGGCCATCTCTTTACTGCTCATATTCATGTGCAGGTAGGCGCATAATTTAAGGTCATTTGGAACCAGATCCGGATGATTGGTCTTCAGCTTTTTGAAGAAACTACCATGTGCTTCATTGAAACTGGTCTCGAATAAATTCCAGTCGCGCTCATCATTCATCCCTTCATCAATTACCTTTTGTATTTTCCTGAGCTGATCATCTTCCAGCTTTTTACCGGTGCCATCTTTTAGCTTGGTCATCTCCTCACTGAGTTTCTGCAGCAGCTCATTTTTATAAACCAGACTCATTGCCGAACTGGCAAGTTCGCGATTTTTACTTTTCAACTCTGCCTGTAGTTTCTCCGTTTGCAATTTGATGATTTGTTTTTCATTGGCTTCTGCTTCTTTTTTAAGATAGGCTTCCTGCTCAATTTCCAGTTTCGATTTTATCTTTTGCTGGTCTTTCTGCAATTTACGCTCGTATGTCTTTTTGCCTTGCAGGGCAACGTAAACAAACAAAATCAGGTAGATCGCAATAGCCCATTTACTTGCATAGAAGGGTGGAAGAACTGTAAACTCGAACACGGCTGCGGGTGTAACTGATTCATCATCAATTTTTGCCCTGACTAAAAACCGGTAATTTCCGCTAGATAAATTGGTGAAATCCTTCTGTGTTGCTGTGCTCCAGTCAGACCATTGTTTAGAGTATCCTTCCAGGTAATACTGGAATTTAACTTTGGACTGTCTGTAATAGGGTAGGGCAAAAGATATCCTGATATTGTTTCTGCTAAAAGGGATCTCAATTTCAGTGTCACTGTTGCCATTTTCTGTAATGATCCGGTAGGTGTCTGTCACATCCTCTATCTTGCGGATCAGCACCTGGGGCAGTTTTATCTTCTGTTTAATCTCGTCAGTATTCGTTCCATTGTAAATTACAAATCCGTCATCCACGCTAATCAGGTAAATCTGATCACTAATTTTACTGATATTTTCATAGTACTGTACCATGCGGCCATCTAATACACTGAAGCGGTTGGAGTCTATACTGATCTTTCCAGGTTCCAAGAGACTTACCAATCCCATCTTACCATGGTTAATGAACCAGTATTTTTTTATCCCCGCATTGATAATCTTATTAGAACCAGCATAATATCCAAGACCTTTGTTCAGCTCAGTATACAACGTAAAACGATTACTGATCTCATCATAAATCTGAAATCCGGCTTTAGAGGAGAATAGCAGCTTATTCTCCAACATGAAGATATTGATATTGTAATTATCTTTAAGACCATTCTTATCATCAAAGTAGCTGGTTTTAATGACTTTGGTGAAATCTGCACTTAATGTTAGTCTGTATAAACCTTTATAGGGGTGACTTACCCAGATATCTCCCTTTGCATCCTGTTCTACATAACGCGCAGGCTGGTTAAAATTAGCGATCTTACTGTGATATTTCCAGAACCCAGCCTTATCTTTTTTATATAGCACCAGCCCATTATATGTTCCCTGGATCAGATAATCCGGATTGCTGTTCAGCTTTTTGATCGTCCAGCCTCCACTAATATCTGATACTTTTTCTATCTGATTGCCTGTAACCCTGAACGTACCCTCATTATGCCCACAAAGAAGCTGGTCGTCAATCAAATTTAAGTCCCACACCTGACCTTGCGAGCCCGGAATCAGTTTGAAATTGAAAGTATTAAAATGACTACCGTTCCCCTGATTCCAGGGGCTATAAAATAAGCCCTGATTCGTCCCCAGATAGATGGTGTTTTTATAAATTCGACTCGAATACACTGTTCCAAACTGACCTTCTTTATCCAGATAGAAGTACAATGGAGAATTCAGTTCTATCCTGTCAATTCCATTATCCAGCCCTGCCCATAGGTTTTGGTCCTGATCCGTAAATAAGCTCAATACAGTGTTATTCTGCATTCCGCTTGATTTATTGATCTGCTGAACGATATTCCCGTTCTGGTCAATAATAATAACGCCATTCAAAATTGTACCAAAGGCGTAGTATTTATCACTAATCCGGCTTCCGTTATTCAGCTGGAAAGTTTTTAAAAAGGTATTAGCGGCGGTATTGAAAGGTGTGTAATTTTGACCATCGTAAATAAATAAGCCGTCTTTACTGGTTCCAATGAGCAGACTGCCGTTTTTATAAGGTAAAACTGTTAAAATATTTGCCGGATTTAAAGGACTTGTGTGTGGTAATGGTATAAGCTTGCTGCCTTTTAATTCATAGAGCCCTTTCCCTAATACCTCCACTAAAAAACGATTACCAGCACGATTCAGAAAGAGCAATGAACCTTGTGGTTTTACTACAGTTATTTTGTTATCCTGAAAAATATAGATCGTGGTGAAAGATTGAAAAATTACTCTTTTACCATCAACATGTATTTTCCAGATCTCATCTGTCATCCGTTGTCCTTTCGGAATCAGATTAATTAGTGATGTATAAGAAAGATGTTTATTGCGTGTAGACCAATAACCGAATTCACCAAAACCACCTGTATAAATTTTTCCATTGTCGCCAGCCGCTACAGCGCGAACAATCTGTCTGTCTGGCATATTATATTGTTGCCAGTATTTACCATCAAATGTTAATAAACCCTGAGCATTTCCAAAATACATGATGCCCTTATTGTCTCTCGTAATTGCCCAGTTTTGGTTCCCTGAAAGGTAAACTGATTTTGGATAATTCTGGATATAAGGAGTTCCAATGCTTTTTATCTCATCCGCCTTAAGCGTTATACTGATGGAAATAAAGCATGTAAAAAGGAAAGAAAAAATAGTGTGACAGGTTTTCATTTAAAACAACAGGTACTCGAATGATGATTAAGGCGCAAATTAGCCAATAATTATAACATTCGAATACCTGTTGCTTTTTTGTGTTGAAATTGAATTATTCAGCACAAATATTTCTATAGTGGGCTCAATTGTTTTTCGGCAGCTACTGGCTGTGGAATTTTAACATAGTAGCCCGTTCCGTCATATGGTCTGCGACGAGGGTTCGTGATACATGCATCAGAGCAGCATCCCTGCAATTTCGTACCGCATTCATCGCATTGAGTTATATGCTCATTACATTCCGGATTTGCACAATTGATCATTTTGGCTGTAACCGTACCGCAGTTATAACATTTGGAAACCACACTTGGGTTAACACTATTCACATCAACCGCTATCCGGCTATCAAATACATAACATTTTCCTTCGAAATCTTCTCCCCCTGCTTCTTTGCCGTATTTGATAATTCCACCATGTAACTGGTAAACGTCATTAAAGCCATGATGAAGCAACAGGGCAGAAGCCTTTTCACATTTTATACCACCTGTACAATAAGTAAGTACTTTTTTATCTTTGTACTGTGCAAGTTCATTGATCTTCTCCGGGAAATCCCTGAAGTTCTCAATGTCAAGCGTAATTGCATTTTTGAATTTGCCCAGGTTATGCTCATAATTTGAGCGTACATCAAGAATAATTACATCTTCCTGATCAATCATTTTTTGAAATTCTACCGGTTCAAGGTGTTTACCCGTGCGCTCATTCGGGTTGATGATACTTGTATCTTTCAGTCCTGAATGTACAATCTCTGATTTATAGCGGCAATGCATCTTGATGAAAGAAGGTTCTTCTACATCATCAATTTTAAATTCAGTTTTTGCGAAACGTGCATCAGCATGAACAGCTTCCATATAGGTCTGGCACGATTCTACCGAACCGGACACTGTTCCATTCAAACCTTCATCAGCCACAATAATACGGCCTACAAGATTTAGTGATTTACAAAATTTAAGGTGATCTGCAGCAAATTGTTCTGCATCAGCTATAGGACTATAGCAGTAGTAAAGTAAGGTCTGGAATTTTTTCATAAAATTAATACCGCTGCAAACGGCGTTTAATACTGCAAATTTAACAATAATATCTATAATATAAATGATCAGGAAATTATTAATCGCCCATATCTCTTTCCACTGATATAAGTAAATAATAAGATGACGATCAGGAGCGCTATTCCCATACCCTGATGGAATAAAGCATAGTAACGGTAATTTGCGTTGAGTATGTTCAGGAGAGTCATTATGCCCAAAATAACCTGAAACAGAACCAGTACAAGTGGAAGGATCCGGATACGAACCAGTCTGTGATCTCTTTTCCAGACCGTTGTTCTTTTATATGTTATAAAAACGGCAATAATGATGAGATAGGCAAGTGTCCGGTGTATCAATTGTATCCAAAGCAGGTAGCTGAGTGGCGAAGGAATAATAAATCCATTTATGTCTGGCCATGTTGGTGCGGCAAGAGCGGCCTTTGATCCGGCCATTAAAGCTCCGAAAACCAACTGCAGTAAAATCAGTCCGACGCTAATCAAACAACTATTTTCTAGTTTTTTCGAATAGTTATGCGCTGCTGTGCGAATACTTAATTTAAATGCCATCCAAAGTATATAACATAGAAGTATGATTGCTGTAATGAAATGAATGGCCAGTTTCACTTCGTTAACGGCTATCATTGTATTATTTAAACCACTTTTTACCATAATCCATCCTATTACGGCTTGTAATGCTCCTAAAAGAAAGAGTATGGTTAACTGTAGGAGTAATTTTCCATTTATTTTTCGCTGGATGGAAAAAATGAGGAAGGGGATGATAAAGATCAAGCCTATAAACCTTGCCCAGTTTCTGTGGAACCATTCCCAGAAAAAGATAGCTTTATAGTTATCCAGTGTAAAATGAGCATTGACCACTTTGAACTGTGCAATTTCTTTATACTTATCGAAACTCGTTTGCCAGGCTGTGGTATTCATAGGCGGAAGACTTCCCAATAGCGGTTGCCACTCTGTTATTGACAGGCCAGATCCAGTTAGGCGGGTAATCCCACCCAAAATGATCTGAATAATTACCGCGAAAGCACCACAATAAAGCCATATCGCGATCGGATTATTGGTATTATCCTTCATAGATCACTCCCGAGGTAGGCGTTTCGTTCAATTCTATCCTGCATAGATTGGGAATGTCTTTCTTTAATCTTTCCCAGAACCATATGCTTAGATTCTCCGCTGTAGGATTTTCCAGCCCCTCAACGGAGTTCAATACCTGATGATCGAGCAGATCAATATGTGGTTTAGTCAGATTTTTTATAGCTGTATAATCCATTATCCAGCCGGTAGTTTCCCCCGGTTCGCCAGTTATATAAATTTTTAGTGTATAAGTATGGCCATGCATTCCTCCGCATTTATGTCCTGCTGGTACTTTAGGCAGATAATGTGCAGAGTCGAACTGAAAAGTTTTGTAAATAATCATTGTATATATAATATATGCAAAGGTGTGATTCTTAACAGGTGGAATAAATGACCGAAATCATGTTATTGGAATAATGTGATGCTATAATAGTTGTGTTTAGGATACAGTGAGGTGCTTTCTTGCTTCTTTTAGGAAAATTATGTATGCCACCTATGTCAACCCCTACTAAATATGAAGGTAACCCTATACCAATAGTTAACCTGGCACCTTGAATCTGGCCTCCGATCTCAAGAGCGCTTGTATGGATCTTAGATTTTCTTTAGGAACTATGGAGTTCTGAGGTGGCCCTATATCCGGATCGTATCTGTCTCTGAAATACGTTGGATTTCGGTCGGTAATAGTCTGTCTTTTGGTCGGGATGCAAGCAGGTTGGAAGCAAGGTGGAAGCACGGCAAAAGCACGTTTTCCTGAAAAAACGTGCTTTTGCCGTGCTTCCATACTTTTTCGCCGTTGCTTCCAATTTGTACTATACCCGACCTGCACCTGAGCAGCTTCCACTATAAACCATAAGCAGATCACCACAGCTATCGAATCGGTAACGACCATTGATCTGTCTGTTGTTTAGCTATACAAGCTTCTTATGAACACTCGTTAACCTATATTTAAGAATCACTGGCGCCAGGCCCCTCAACTTTGCCACCTTATTTCTATATCACTGGCTACTTTCAAGTTAACATGAACTGTATTTGGTTTGCTTTCGAAGCCTCGTTCCAGCCCCTTTTAAGGAGGTTTCTATAGGGTTGCTATACCTAAAGGGCTAGCATAGGGCTTTGAACTCCGTTTAAACCAGCTTTTAAATCAGGGACAATATAAAGTTGAAGTAGGTCTAATTAGCTTGAAACCCAGTTCTATTCTAGCATAAGGGTTGATGATGTAGCAGTTTATTCATAAAAAGAAGAAGAAGAAGACAAGTAGGGGGGAAGAAGGGAGACTGACCTACATGATTACGCATGTACAGCGTTTATACTCCGCATTCACTCCGCCTTTTTTAACTAGGTGAAAAAGGCGGAGTGAATGCGCTGTAAACGCAGATTTATGACGCATTCATTCAGTTCTTACTCACTTGTTTCTCCCTTTCTGTGTCTATCTTTGTTTATTGAAGATCATTGTGGTTGTCACCCCGGTAAAAAATTAAGAGGTAGTCGGTTCGAAGATAGTGCGTTGCTACTGCGGCACATCCGAACTAGTTGAATTGACCGGAGTATCAGCGTAGCCAGTCCTTAGTAAGACCGCAATTACCTGCCGGATGCCCACTATACGGTTAAGTAATATATGTAACGTTACAAATTTCAGGCGGTCAACTTCCCTTACATGGCTATATCCAGAATTGTGATGGGTGACCAGTTTACTGTTCTCTGCACAGTACCACATGGTTTTTCAGCCAGATTGTGCTGGATGTAAAAAGACCCGAATGTTTTTCTGCCTGAAAAATAGGGACTTAGCGTGTGCAAACAACTATTTGCCTGAAATTGTTTGGTAGTATGTAAATTTTCCCTACTTTTGCATCCCGCTTCGGAGGAAGGGAAACAGTGAGAAGGATTAGAGAGAAGGATTTGAAAGACGTGTAAAGAGAAGGAACCTGTCAGGGTTTGTTTAAATTTAAAAAGGGTTTTAAGGCTCTGAAAAAATAAAAAATAAAAAGCTTGACAAATTAAAAAAGATTTCTACCTTTGCAGTCCCAACAAAAACGGGAAGCTGAACGACGGATGTCGGGAGGGAGATAAACAAGACTGAAACAGGAAGCGAGGCAAGAGCAGCAGGAACATTAAGACCTGCAGATCAACGCCAA
>Ga0247809_1000576_pt1 | contig 16837 bp, 18 predicted proteins | sample UWRJL104311B1_FD_180951 | JGI IMG/M metagenome (GOLD analysis project Ga0247809, IMG submission 180951) | Plant litter microbial communities from Arlington Agricultural Research Station in Wisconsin, United States - UWRJ-L104-311B-1 | ecosystem: Environmental > Terrestrial > Plant litter >...
TCTCGACACCCTGACCGTGCTCTACGCGAGCGGCGTCGTCGTCTCCGCGGCGGGCGTCTCGTTCGTGATCAGCACCGTGATGCGACGCGACGACGAGGTCGCCCGGCTGTGGGGGCTCGGATTCATCGCGGGCATGCTCGCCACCATTTCGTACGCGGTGTGGGCGTTCAGCCCCGACCTGTGGTGGTCGAACGGCGTCGCCAACGGCGCCCTCTCGTTCGCGATCGGCGCGATGTGGGCGGGATGCCGCGTCTACAACGGCCAACGTCCGCTGCTGTGGCTCGTGGTCGCCGTGTCCGCCCTCGTCTTCCTGGCCGCCATCGTGCGCGGCCCCGACGGGGGATCGTGGGCCGGTGCGGCCGAGAACGCCATCGCCCTGTTCGCCGCGGCGGCCGCCGTCACGGCGCTGCGCGGCACGCTGCGGGCCCGCGCGAACGCCCGCATCCTCGCGGTCGTGCTGCTCGCCGTCACCGTCTACTACCTCGGCCGCACCGTCGCCTTCCTCGTCTACGGCGAATCGAGCGTCCAGTTCGAGTCCTACTTCGGCACGGTCAACACGACGCTGCTCAACATCGCGTTCCTGACGATGGCCGCGATCTCGTTCTCGGTGCTGCAGACCCAGCGCACGCCCGACCAGCGTGAGACGACCAGCGGCCAGACGGAGATCCCCGGGATCACCCCGCGCCGTCTCTTCGAGCAGCAGGCCGACGACTGGCTGCGCCGTGCCCACCGCTCGGACGAGTCGCTCGCATTCGTGCTGCTCGAGGTGCAGAACCTCGACCAGATGAACATCGCCCTCGGCTCCGACTTCGGCGACCGGGCCATCCAGACCGTGGGCTGGGTGACGCGCGACAACGTGCCGACGACGAGCCTCGTCGGCCGGGTGGCATCCCGTCGCTTCGTCGTGCTCACCGCGACCCCGTCGGTCGGTGGCGCGCGGGCCGTCGCCGAGCGCGTCATGACGGCCCTCGCCGAGAACCCGATCGACGAAATCGAGGGCGTGCGCGCGATCGCCGAGTTCGGCGTGGCGACCACGGCCGACGAGGGCTACGACTACGCGCAGCTCGCGCGGAGCGCCGCCGCCGGCCTCGGCAGCGACCAGCAGGGTCGTTCGCGGCCGCCGGCGACCGCCTGACCGACTACTTCGTCGGCGCGATGGCGATCGTGAGGGTGTCGGTCGCCGTCTGCTTCGCGTATTCGGCCGAGGTCGGCGTCGTCTGGAGCAGCAGTTCGTAGGTGATCGCGAGCGAGATCGAGGTCGCGGCCGGGTCGAGCGCGGGCAGCACGAACGTCTGGCTGTAGCTGTAGGGGCTCTTGACGAGGTACCCGGGGGAGACGCTCGAGCGGTCCTGCAGCGACGCGGGGGCAGTGAGCGCGCCCTTCTTGCCCGAGACCGCGGCGACGACGGAGACCTGCGACAGGTACACGCGCTGGCCTTCGTCGTTCGTGAGCGTCGCGGTGAGCGAGAGGTTGAGCGGCTTGTTCACGCCCGGGGTCCACTGGTCCATGGCGAGGTCCGACCAGTAATTGACGGCGACGCCGATGTTGCCGGCGGCCACTTGGCGCTCGGTCGAACCCGTGGCCAAGTCGTTCTGGATGCTCGTGATCTCCCCGGACGACGTCGGAGTGGGCGTGGCATCCGGCTGGTCGAGGAAGGGGGCCGCTCCGCAGCCCGCGAGCACCAGCGTCGTGGCGAGCGCCAGCGCCACCGGGGCTGCGATCCGGCGTGCGATCCCGCGGGTGTCGATCATGGTGGTTCTCCCGTCACAAGCCTTCGCTTGGGTCATCTTGAGCAAATCCTTGGCAGATGCTGTGGCCACCCCAGAGTGAAACTTGATCATCGTCCTGCATACTGACATTACTAGTCGAAACGGGGCACACCGACCCGGTCGACGACAACCACAGCAGCGCCCGACCGGGGTGCCGACGGGAGAAGCAGACGTGACCACGACACACGGCACCGGGTCGAACGAGCGGGACGCCTACGACTTCGGCATCGACGCCGCCGGCTTCGCCTCTTCCGTCGAGTCGATGGCAGTGCACCGGCCGACCATCGGATGCATCATCCCGGCCTACAACGAAGAGGACTCGATCGCCGCGGTGCTCGAGTCGCTGCTCGGCCAGAGCCGCGTGCCCGACGTGATCCACGTCATCGCGAACAACACGACGGACAAGACCGTGGAGATCGCGAGCCGCTACGCCGGGGCGCACACGACCGAGGTCGACGGGGTCGAGCAGTTCACCGAGGTGTACGTGCACGACATCGGCGTCAACAAAGACAAGAAGGTCGGAGCACTCAACTACGGTTACACCCTCGTCGAGGCGTGCGACTTCATGCTCGGCGTCGACGGCGACACCACCGCAGACGTCGACGCCGTGCGGCACCTCGAGGCCGAGATCGCCTCGGACACCCGCATCGGCGGCATCTCGGCGATCTTCAGCATCGACGACTCGCCGTTCACCGGCCCCATCGCCCCGTTCCTCATCGCGGGGCAGCGCGCCCAGTTCGCCGCGTTCAACATGCAGAACATGCTGCGCGGCCGCAACATGGCGGTGCTCGGCGGCCAGTTCTCGATCTTCTCCACCCTCGCGCTGCGCCAGGCCATGAAGGACAACCACCAGTCGAGCCCGTGGGTGAAAGACAGCGAGGTCGAAGACTCGCTGCTCTCGCTGCAGATCAAGAGCGCCGGGTTCCTCACCAAGATCAGCGCCCAGGCGCGGGCCGACGTGGGCGGCATGACCACCATGCGCGGCCTCGACGCCCAACAGGTCAAGTGGAACTTCGGTGCCATCGAACTCATGTGGCCGGGACAGCGCGGTGACACGAAAGGCCAGCCGCTGCATCCGAATCTCCGGCTGCGCTGGCTCGAGAACCTCTCGATGGCCGTCAACGCGTTCACGCGCCTGATGTTCATCGTGCTGCTGATCGCCTCGCTGTCGATCGACGCGTTCGTCTTCAGTCCCATCTGGCTGCTGCCGCCCATCATCGCGATCGCGCTCAACATCCGCACCGCGGCGTCGATGAAGAACGTCAACTACCGCGACATCCTCTTCGCGGCGACGCTGGCACCCGCGGAGATCTACATGTGGGTGCGCCTCGGACACTTCTTCCGCGCGTGGACGAAGTTCCTCAGCCGCAAGCAGACCGACAACTGGGCCGCCCAGGCCAAGGCCGAACGCGGCTCGGGCAACGGATACCTCGTGCCGATCATCGTGCTCGTGCTGAGCGGCGCGGCCCTCGTCTTCACCTGGTTCCAGCTCAACACCGTGGTGCAGTCGACCATCCTCTGGATCGGTTGGCCCATCCTCGGCACCATCACAGCCATTCAGACCTTCACGATGCTGCTCAAGCTGGTGCAGCGCCAGCGCGGCTACAAGGTCTGATCACAGACGCCTGGCCCGAACAGGCAGCCTGGCCCGAACAGGCGACGCTTGACCCGAACAAGCAGGGCTTGACCCGAACAAGCAGCAGACGGCGTCCGACGGTTATTCCCCGTCGGGCGCCGTCAGCCTGTATCCGACGCCGCGAACGGTCTCGATCCAGCGCGGCGAGTTCACGTTCTCGGAGAGCTTCTTGCGCAGGTTGCCCATGTGCACCTCGATCGCCCGCTTGTCGGCCTCGCTCACGAGATACGTCGTGACGTAGCTCTCGCCGCGCAGCAGCAGCGCGAGGTCGGGCTTGGTGCGCACACGTCGGTTCGACTGCAGCAGGGCGGCGAGCAGGTCGAATTCGCTGCGGGTGAGCTCGAGCTCGGTGCCGCGCAATCGCACCACGCGGGTCTCGATATTGAGCCAGAGGCCGTTGTGCTCCATCCAGCCCGACTGCTCGGCCGGGGGCACGGATGCCGCGGCCTGGCCCACCGGCATCGCTTGGAACGCACCCTGCGGCACCGGTTCCTGGTCGGCGGGGCGGGCGGCGTACTGCGGCTGCGCGGGCTGCTGCGGCTGCGCGGCCTCTTGGGCGTACTGCGGCTGTGCGTATTGCGGCTGGGCCGGCGGCTGCTGCACCGGCTGGTGCTGCTGGACCTGCGGCGCGGCGGGCGCGGCTGCCGGGGGAGCGGCCGGTGCCTGCGCCGCCGGTGCGGCCTGCGCGGCGGCGGGGGCCGCGACGGCCGCCTGCACGGGGGCCGCGCCGACCGCGGCCTGCGCGGGCGCCTGGGCTCCGCCGGCGCGCGGCCTGCGCAGCATGGCCTCGATGCGCGCGCGCAGCACTCGCGGGCGGAACGGCTTCACGAGGTAGTCGTCTGCACCGGACTCGAGGCCCTGCAGGGTGTCGATCTCGTCTTCGAGAGCGGTGAGCATGATGATGTACGTCTGGCTGAACGACCGGATGCGCTTGGCCGTCTCGAAGCCGTCCATGCCGGGCATGTTGACGTCGAGCGTCGTGATGAGCGGGTTGAACTGCCGCACCGCCGCGATGCCGTCGAGGCCGTTGCCGGTGGGGATGGCCTGGAAGCCCGCCTGGGTGAGCACGTCGACCAGGAGCTGCCTGATGTCTGCGTCGTCGTCGATGACTACTGCGAACCGTGGAGCCGTTGCGCTTTCCATCTGCCGATCGTAGCAACCGGGAACCAAATAGTTTTCGCTTTGGCCGCGGCGGACGACCGTGGCGTCGGGGTCAGTTGCGCACGAGCGCGAGGGCGCCCGCGAGCCACCAGGCGCCGGCGGGCGGTCCGCCGTTGCATTCGCCGTCGCTCTCGCCCGGGGTCTTGATCCAGAGGTCGGCGTCGTGGTGCCCGTTCTTGGATGCCACGGGGGCGACGCCGAGCGCCCGGCCCGAGGGGTTGCACCACTCGCCGTTCGAGCCGTTGCCGTTGCGCGACGTGTCCACGACGAAGTGGGCCCCGCCGGTGAGCCGGCTGAGCTGCTCGCCGTAGGCGACCTCGTCGGCCGTCGTGTTGTAGTTGGAGACGTTGGTCGAGAACCCGCGCACGCGGTCGACGCCCGCCCGCTTCAGCAGGTCCGCGGTCTCCGCGGCCGGGTGCCAGTTCGAGTGCCCGCCGTCGAGGTAGACGAGGGCGTCTCCCGCCTCGAACGGCGTGATGGCGGCCTGGATGGTCTGCACGCGCGAGTCGGTGTTGCCGCACTCGTCGGCGAGGGCCAGGGAGTCGGGCTCGAGGATCACGATGCTGCGGCTGGAGCCGATGCCGCCCGCGATGGCGGACACCCAGGCAGGGTACTCGGCCGCGGTCAAGCCGCCCGCCGACTGGTTGCCGCAATCGCGCTCGGGAATGCCGTAGACCACGAACGCGGCCTGCTCGTCGCGCGATGCTGCATCGGCCACGATCCCGGCCACGTAGGCGCCGACGGTCGCCATGGGTCGCTCCTCGGGCACGAGCCAGATCGCCTGGGGTGTGCGGGCAATCAGCTCGATGTCGGCGAGGTCGGCTGCGGACAGCGTGGGATCGGCGGCGGCCCGCACCGCGCTCGAGTCGGGGTCGACGTAGTACTTCTGTTTCGCGACGGGCTTCTGGGTGGCCTGCTGTTGCGGGTCGGGCGCCTGCCCCTCCGACGCGGAGTTGCCGTCGGCCGCGGCATCCTGAGACGGCGGTCTCGAACCCACGAACCACGTCACTCCGGCGACGATCAAGAACAGCGCTGCGACGGAGATCGCGATGACGCCCCTGCGGTCGATGCGCCACGGGCTGCGGCGGGCGGGGTCGGTCTGTGACACGGCGATTCCTCGGGACTGGCGGGCGGGTCGGGCAGGGGATCCGGGGGTCCGGCCGCCGTCGGGGTATTCGACTCAGGATACCCGCGCGCGCGCGGAATGCTGAATGGGCGTCACGACCCACAGCAAAACGGAAGGCCCCGCCTTTCGGCGGGGCCCGGTCGTTCTACGCTGCGGCTCAGGCCGCGTCGTTGCGGCGGCGTGCGTCGGAGCGGTTCACCGCGAGCCAGACCGCGCGCATCACCGACGCGGCGAAGACGGCCTTGACGATGCCACCGATGACGAACGGGTAGAGGCCGGCCTGGAGCGTCTGTCCGAGGTCGAGGCCGAGGGCCAGAGCGAGCCAGGGGAGTCCGAAGGCGAAGGTGACGACGGTGCCGGCGACGAAGGCCGCGACGCCGCCGAGGAAGCGGTGCTCCCACTGGCGCTGGGCGAGGTAGCCGGTGAGCGCCGCGGCGAACACGAAGCCGACGATGTAGCCGCCGGTCGGGCCGAGGATGACGCTGAGCCCCTGCGATCCCTCGCTGTAGACGGGCAGGAACAGCCCGAGCAGCGCGTAGAGCACCATCGAGATCGCGCCGCGGGTGGCGCCGAGGGTGGCGCCGACGACGAGCACGGCGGCGGTCTGGCCGGTGATCGGCACGGGGTAGAGGGGCACGACGAGCTGCGCCGCGATCGCGGTGAGGCCGGCTCCGGCGACGACGAGCAGGGCGTCGGTGGCGAGGCTGCGGCTGAAGACGCGGTCGGCCAGGGTCGGGCGGCCTGCGGCCAGGGTCAGTGTCGTCATAAACGCTCCAATGCTGTGCGGGTGTGCGAAGTGCATGCGCAGAACGCAGTGCGGTCCACCCAAGTAGACTATCTGTCTCACCCCCTTCTTCTGTGTTGTCGAAACACGACCAAACAATTGGACTTTGCCTGTGCTTGCCGTGCATGATCTCGAATTACGAGTGGGCGCCCGAGTGCTCATGGATGAGGTCAACTTCCGCGTTGACAAGGGCGACAAGATCGGCCTCGTCGGGCGTAACGGTGCGGGCAAGACCACCCTCACGAAGACCCTCGCGGGCGAACTCCAGCCGTCGGGCGGCCGCATCGAACGCTCCGGCGAGATCGGCTACCTCCCGCAGGACCCGCGCTCCGGCAACCCCGAAGACCTCGCGCGCACCCGCATCCTCGACGCCCGCGGGCTCGGGACGCTGCTCATCGGCATGAACAAGACGATGACCGACATGGCCAACCCGGATGCCGCGATCAGCGCGGCCGCGATGAAGAAGTACGGCAACCTCGAGGAGCGTTTCACCGCTCTCGGTGGCTACGCGGCCGAGGCGGAGGCCGCGTCGATCGCGAGCAACCTCAGCCTGCCCGACCGCATCCTCGACCAGCCGCTCTCCACGCTGTCGGGCGGTCAGCGCCGCCGCATCGAGCTCGCCCGCATCCTGTTCTCCGGCGCCGACACGATGCTGCTCGACGAACCGACCAACCACCTCGACGCCGACTCCGTCGTCTGGCTGCGCGACTACCTCAAGGGCTTCCAGGGCGGCCTGATCGTGATCACCCACGATATCGCCCTCGTGGAAGAGACCGTCAACAAGGTGTTCTACCTGGACGGCAACCGCCAGGTGATCGACGTCTACAACATGGGCTGGAAGAACTACCTCAAGCAGCGCGCGTCCGACGAGGAGCGCCGCAAGAAGGAGCGCGCCAACGCGGAGAAGAAGGCCTCGGTGCTGCAGACGCAGGCCGCGAAGTTCGGCGCGAAGGCGTCGAAGGCCGCCGCGGCGCACCAGATGGTCGCGCGCGCCGAGAAGCTGCTCGCCGGACTCGACGAGGTGCGCTCGGTCGAGCGCGTGGCGAAGCTGCGCTTCCCCGAGCCGGCGCCGTGCGGCAAGACGCCGCTCATGGCGTCGAACCTCAGCAAGAGCTACGGTTCGCTCGAGATCTTCGCCTCGGTCGACCTCGCGATCGACCGCGGGTCGAAGGTCGTCATCCTCGGGCTCAACGGAGCGGGCAAGACCACGCTGCTGCGGATGCTCGCGGGCGTCGACAAGCCGGACACCGGGCAGATCGAACCGGGCCACGGCCTGCGGGTCGGCTACTACGCCCAGGAGCACGAGACCATCGACGTGAAGCGAACCGTGTTGCAGAACATGGTCTCGTCATCGCCGAGCATCACCGAGATGGAGGCGCGTCGGGTACTCGGCTCGTTCCTGTTCACGGGAGACGACGGCCACAAGCTCGCCGGCGTGCTCTCCGGTGGCGAGAAGACCCGGCTCGCGCTCGCGATGATCGTGGTCTCCGGCGCCAACGTGTTGCTGCTCGACGAACCGACCAACAACCTCGACCCCGCCAGCCGCTTCGAGATCCTCGACGCACTCGCGAACTACTCCGGCGCCGTCGTGCTCGTGAGCCACGACGAGGGCGCCGTCGAGGCGCTCAACCCGGAGCGGGTGCTCATCCTGCCCGACGGCGTGGAAGACCACTGGAACGCGGACTACCTCGACCTGATCACGCTCGCCTAGTCGCGCCTAGCGCCGAGACCGGTCAGGTCGCGCATAGAGCGCGGCCGCGTCACGGGGTCAGCGCGCCGCGTCGATCAGCTCGTCTTCGGCCTCGGCGTCGGTGCGGGTGCGCGTGCGGTCCTTCTCGCGGCGTGCCTCGGCGCGTTCCATCTCGTCGGGGTCGTCCTCGTTGATGCGCCGGTACTCCTGGCGCAGCCCGTAGCCGAGGCCGATGAAGCCGAACAGAGCGAACACGAGCCACTGGAACGCGTACGACAGGTGCGGCCCCTCGTCGCGCGCGGGCTTGGTGCTCGCGAGCGGGCGCTCGGACGGCGCGGGGTCTTCCGTCGCCATGAGTCCGTAGGCGCCGGTGTAGGTAGGCCGGTCGAGCGTGCCCGCGATGTCGTCGAGCTGGATGGTGGCGATCTGGCCGGCGGGGGCCGAGCGGCCGGGGAGCGTCGGCTCGCCGGGCTTCAGGCGGGCGGTCACGGTCACCTCGCCCGTCGGGGCGGCCGGGATGTGGTCGGGCGCATCCTGTTCGAGTCCGGTGGGCACGCCGCCGCGGTCGACGATGAAGACGCTGCCGTCGGCGAGCAGGAGGGGCGTGAGCACCTCGAAGCCGGGGCCGCTGTTGTACGGCCGGTTGCGCACGAGCAGCTGGTCGGCCGAGAGGTACGTTCCCGTCATCGTCACTGGCGTCCATTTCTGGTCGAGCGAGAACGAGTCGAGCTCGGGCAGTACCTCGCCGAGCGCCCGCGGCTGGGCGGAGTAGTTGGTGTCGATGCGGGCGAGCTCCTCGAGCGCGGTGTTGCGTCGGTCGAGCTGCCAGAGGCAGAGCCCGACGCAGACGAGCGCGAACACGATCGCGAGCGCGAGGTAGCGGCCCCACCGCCAGGTGAGAGCGAAGCGCCAGTTGTTCACGAGGCAGACCCCACGCTCTCGACCGCGACCCCGAGCGGTGTGACCACGACCGGGAACCCACGGGTGTCGAGGTAGTCGCGCAGGTACTCGCCGTGCTCGTCGCACGCGAGCCAGACCTTCACCCGGTCGATCGAGTGGATGCGCGGGTTGCGCCAGTTCACGTTCCAGGCCGCGTCTTCGCGGCAGCCGGCGCGGGAGCACCGCAACTCGTCGGTGGAGCCGCCGATCACTCGCGGGGGCCGATCGTCGGGGAGCGCATCACAGGCCGGCTCCCGGCGTGGGGCCCTGGCCGGGATACCGGGGGTCGCGCAGGGGCACGATGCCGCCGGGCCGCTCGACGGACCCGCGCGTGCCGGGGCCGACGTTGTTCGCGAGGATGACGGCGACGTAGGGGAGAAGCACGGCGCCGATGCCGACGACGAGCAACCACCAACCCTGCACGACGAGCAGCAGGAGCACGCAGATGACACGGATCGTCATGGCGACGGAGTACTGGATCATGCGTCGTCGCCGGTCGTCGGCGGGCGACTCCGGTAACGACGTGATGGACTGCTGGTTCTTCATGTCCTGGGCTCTCAGAGGGCCGCGCGGCGCCTCCGTCCAAGCTTAAGTCTTTTCTCGCTGACAGTAGGCTGGTGCGCATGACTTTTGCAGCCCCCACCCCCCGCACCGTGCTCATCACGGGAGGCAACCGAGGCATCGGACTCGCCATCGCCGAAGAATTCGTGGCCCTCGGCCACCGCGTCGCCGTGACCGCCCGGTCGGGACAGGGCCCCGAAGGTTCCCTGACGGTGAGGGCGGATGTCACGGACGCCGCGAGCCTCGACGCCGCGTTCACCGAGGTGGAGCAGGCCTACGGACCGGTCGAGGTCGTCGTGGCCAACGCGGGCATCACGCGCGACCTGCTGCTCGTGCGCATGAGCGAGACCGACTTCGCCGACGTCATCGACACCAACCTCACCGGCGCTTTCCGCGTCGTGAAGCGCGCCTCGAAGGGGATGATGAAGGCCCGGTTCGGCCGCATCATCCTGGTCTCGAGCGTCTCTGGGCTGCTCGGTGCCGCCGGCCAGATCAACTACTCCTCGTCGAAGAGCGGCCTGATCGGCCTGGCCCGCTCCGTCACCCGCGAGCTCGGCTCGCGCGGGATCACGGCGAACGTCGTCGCCCCCGGTCTGATCGAGACCGAGATGACGGCGGTGCTGCCCGAGGAGACGCTCGCCGACTACAAGAAGTCGATCCCCGCCGGCCGGTTCGCCTCGCCGCAGGAGGTCGCCAAGGTCATCGCGTGGATCGCCGGCGACGACGCGGGGTACATCTCCGGCGCGGTCATCCCCGTCGACGGCGGCCTCGGGATGGGCCACTAGGGGCCTGTCGACGTCCCGCGGATTGAGCCTGTCGACGTCCCGCGGATTGAGCCTGTCGAAATCCCGCGGATTGAGCCTGTCGAAATCCTTGGACTGAGCCTGTCGAAATCCTTGGATTGAGCCTGTCGAAATCCTTGGACTGAGCCTGTCGAAATCCTTGGATTGAGCCTGTCGAAATCAGCCCCGCAGCCCCAACAGCGGCAGCAGCTGGCTGAGGTCGCGCTCGTCGATCAGCACGTGTGCCTCGTCGCGCACGGGCGCCTTGGCGTCGAAGCCGACCGCGAGACCGGTGATCGCCATCATCTCGAGGTCGTTCGCGCCGTCGCCCACCGCGACGGTCTGGGCTAGCGGGATGCCGAAATCGGCCGCCCACTCACGCAGGGTGTCCGCCTTGGCGGCCGCGTCGATGATCGGCCCGACGAGCCCACCGGTGAGGAGGCCGTCGACCACCTCGAGCCTGTTGGCCCGCCAGTGGTCGAGTCCGAGGCGCTCGGCCACGGGGTCGAGCAGCTCGTGGAATCCGCCGGAGACGACGGCGACCCGGCCCCCGGCCGACTGCACGGCCTCGACCATCTCCGGCACCCCGGCCGTGACGACGATGCGCGCCGCGACGGTGGCGAACACGCTCTCCGGCAGCCCGCGCAGGGTCTCGACCCGGGAGCGCAGGCTCTGCTCGAAGTCGAGCTGGCCGTTCATCGCCTCGGCCGTGATCTCGGCGACCCGGGGGAGCGTGCCCGCCTCTTCGGCGAGCAACTCGATCACCTCGTTCTCGATGAGGGTCGAGTCGACGTCGAGCACTACGAGAATCCGAGCCATGGGCGCGTGGTCTTCCTGGTTCTGCGTGCCGTGGGCACGGTCGAGCTACGCGCGGACGAGCAGCTACGGCGAGACGTGGACGCCCTTGCCCACGATGGTGATTCCGGAGTCGGTGACGGTGAGGCCACGCGCACGGTCGGAGTCGGCGTCGACACCCACGTGCGCGCCGGCCTCGATGACCACGTCCTTGTCGAGGATAGCGCGGCGTACGACCGAGTTCGGTTCGATGCGGGCACGCTCGAACACGATCGAGTCGACGACCATGGCGCCGGACTCCACGGTGGTCCACGGGCCGAGCACGCTGCGCTCGATGTGGGCGCCCGACAGCAGCGAGCCGAGCGAGACGATCGAGTCGATCGTGGTGCCGAGGTAGCCCCGTGCGTCGCGCACGAACTTCGCGGGCGGCGAGTTGAGCTGCTGGCTGAAGATCGGCCATTCGCGGTTGTACAGGTTGAAGATCGGCAGTGCCGAGATCAGGTCCTGGTGGGCCTCGAAGAACGAGTCGATGCTGCCGACGTCGCGCCAGTAGAACCGGTCGCGGTCGGTCGAGCCCGGCACCTCGTTGCGGTTGAGGTCGTAGACGCCCGCCGCTCCGCGCGACACGAAGTCGGGCACGATGTCGCCGCCCATGTCGTGGTTCGAGTCGCTGCGTTCGCCGTCGCGCAGCACCGCGTCGATCAGGATGTCGGCGTCGAAGACGTAGTTACCCATCGAGGCGAGCACCTCGTCGGGCGAGTCGGCGAGCCCGACCGCGTCCTTCGGCTTCTCGAGGAACGCGTCGATCTTCGTCGGGTCGTTCGGATCGAGCTGGATGACGCCGAACTGGTCGGCGAGGCTCAGCGGCTGGCGGATCGCAGCGACGGTGAGGCCGCGGCCCGACGCGATGTGCGCGTCGATCATCTGGCTGAAGTCCATGCGGTAGACGTGGTCGGCACCGACCACCACGACGATGTCGGGCTTCTCGTCGCGCAGCAGGTTGAGGCTCTGCAGGATCGCGTCGGCCGAGCCCGAGAACCAGCGCTTGCCGAGCCGCTGCTGTGCCGGCACCGAGGCCACGTAGGCGTCGAGCAGGCCGGAGAGCCGCCAGGTCTGCGAGATGTGCCGGTCGAGGCTGTGCGACTTGTACTGCGTGAGTACGACGATCTTGGTGAGGCCGGAGTTGATGAGGTTGCTCAGGGCGAAGTCGATGAGGCGGTAGCCGCCGCCGAAGGGCACGGCGGGCTTGGCCCTGTCCGCGGTGAGCGGCATGAGCCGCTTGCCCTCTCCACCAGCAAGGACAATTCCAAAGATCTTCTTCGACGCCATTGCTACAGAGTATGCGAGGGCGCGGGGCTGTACTAGCGTCTGGGTATGCGAGTCGATCTAATTTCACGAGAGTATCCACCCGAGGTATACGGCGGCGCCGGTGTACACGTCGCAGAACTGGTGCGGGCCCTGAGGCCGTCGGTGGATGTCAAGGTGCGGGCGTTCGGACGCCGACGCGACGAGGACGACGTGTACTCGTACCTGGTGCCGGCCGAGCTGAAAAACGCCAACCCGGCGCTCGCGACCCTCGGCGTCGACCTGCAGATCGCGCAGGACGTCGCGGGCGCCGACATCGTGCACTCGCACACCTGGTACGCCAACGCGGCCGGGCACCTCGCGTCCATGCTGCACGGCATCCCGCACGTGGTGACGGCCCACAGCCTCGAGCCGCTGCGCCCGTGGAAGGCCGAGCAACTCGGTGGGGGATACCGCGTCTCGAGCTGGATCGAGAGCACGGCGTTCGCCGGAGCGGCGACGGTCATCGCGGTGAGCCATGGCATGCGGCGCGACATCCTGCGCTCGTATCCGTTCCTCGACGAGTCCAAGGTCACCGTCGTGCACAACGGGATCGACCTCGAGCGTTGGAAGCCCGTCGTCGACCCCGACTTCGTGCGCGGGCTCGGCATCGACCCCGACCGCCCGTCCGTGGTCTTCGTCGGCCGGATCACACGCCAGAAGGGCCTGCCGTACCTGCTGCGCGCTGCCGCCCTGCTGCCGCCGGAGGTGCAGCTCGTGCTGTGCGCCGGCGCCCCCGACACCCCCGAGATCCTCGCCGAGGTCGAGGCGGGCGTGGCCGCGCTGCAGCAGCAGCGCTCCGGCGTCGTGTGGATCGACCGCATGCTGGCGCAGCACGAGCTCTCGGCCGTGCTGACCCAGGCCACGACCTTCGTCTGCCCGTCGATCTACGAGCCGCTCGGCATCGTGAACCTCGAGGCGATGGCGTGCGGCGCCCCCGTCGTGGGAACCGCCACCGGCGGCATCCCCGAGGTCATCGACGACGGCGTCACCGGCCGGCTCGTACCGATCGACCAACTGCAGGACGGCACGGGCACCCCCACCGACCCCGACCGGTACGTGCGCGACCTCGCCGACGCCCTCATCGAGGTCGTCTCCGACCCGGAGGCGGCGAAGCGCATGGGCGAGGCGGGCCGACGACGCGCCGAGGCGGAATTCGGCTGGGACCGCATCGCCCAGCGCACGACCGAGATCTACGCGGCGCTCCTCTGACCGACGGAATGTGGCCGGCGGCGCCACGGGGAGAACTCGAGAATTCCCGAGCTTTCCCTGTGGCGCACACCGCATCCCCATGGGCGCGCGTCTAAGCTGAATCCATCATGGCAAGCGTTCTAGAGCTCACTGACGTCTCCGTCGTCCGCGACGGCAACACCATCCTCGATTCGGTCAGCTGGGCGGTGGACAGCGACGAACGATGGGTCATCCTCGGGCCGAACGGCGCGGGCAAGACCACGCTGCTCTCGCTCGCGTCCGCGTCGATCCACCCGAGTTCCGGCAGCGTGCGCGTGCTCGACGAGACGCTCGGCAAGGTCGACTTGTTCGAGCTCCGCCCCCGCATCGGATTCGCCTCGACCGCGCTGGCCCGCAAGGTGCCCGCGGGGGAGACCGTGCTCGACGTCGTGCTCACCGCCGCGTACTCGGTAACCGGCCGCTGGAACGAGCAGTACGACGACATCGACACCCGCCGCGCGCGGCGCGTCCTCGCCGAGTGGAAGCTCGACCACCTCGAGGGACGCCGCTTCGGCAGCCTGAGCGACGGCGAGCAGAAGCGCGTGCAGATCGCGCGGGCAGTGATGACCGACCCGGAGCTCCTCCTGCTCGACGAGCCGGCCGCGAGCCTCGACCTCGGCGCGCGCGAGGAACTGCTGCAGCTGCTCGGCGGCTACGCGAGCTCCGAGCAGGCGCCCGGCATCGTGATGGTCACCCACCACGTGGAGGAGATCCCGCGCGCCTTCACCCACGCGCTGCTGCTCAAGCAGGGCCGCATCCAGGCGTCCGGGCCGCTCGCCGACGTCATCACCGCCGAACACCTCAGCGCGACGTTCGGAATGGACATCACCGTCGAGCAACACGAAGGCAGATTCGCGGCCCGCGCGGTCTAGTTCTGCTAGGCTTTGTCTTTGGCTTCACGCCCCGGCGTACCCGCCTCACACACTTCTGTCTCAGCATCAATGTTCATTGACGCTCGAATCAAACCCCAAGGAAAATCCATGAAGACCGACATCCACCCCACGTACAACGCCGTTGTGTTCCGCGACCTCGCCTCGGGCGAGACGTTCCTCACCCGTTCGACGGTCGGCAGCGACAAGACGATCGAGCTCGACGGCGTGACCTACCCCGTCATCGACGTGGAGATCTCTTCGGCCTCGCACCCGTTCTATACGGGCAAGCAGCGCATCATGGACTCCGCCGGACGCGTCGAGAAGTTCAACTCGCGCTACAAGGGCTTCAACAAGTAGTCCCCACCACACGCACCGGAAGGGCGGCGAGCTTCGGCTCGCCGCCCTTCCGTCGTTCAACGCGCTTCGAGCCAGCCGGCGGCCAGAAACACGCGCGGACGGCTAGTGCTCGCCGCCGACCAGCTTCAGCCCGATGACGCAGCCGACGATGCCCAGCACGAGCAGCACCTTCACGATCGAGGCGGGCTCGCCGCCGAAGATCATCGCGTAGAGAACGGTCAGGGCCGCGCCGATGCCCACCCAGATCGCGTATGCCGTGCCGGTGGAGATGTCGCGCATCGCGAAGGCGAGGCCCGCCATGCTGAACAGCAGCCCGACTCCGAAGACGATGGACGGCCAGAGTTTGGTGAAGCCTTCCGACTTGCCGAGGGCGGTGGCCCACACGGCCTCGAGCACTCCGGACAGGATGAGGACGATCCACGACATGGTTTTCCCTTGGCCAGTCTTGTCGCGTACCGGGTACTGATCCGTCGTCCGGGGTCGCTCTGCGCGACCACACCCCGAGACTAGCAATGCTCCGTGTGCACCGCCTGTGCAGGGCGGCAGTCGGGCGCTAGCCGATGCGGCCGCCGAAGAAGACCTGCACCTCGACGATCCGGCCGCCGCGCACCACCGCGAGTTCGGCGTTGCGGTAACGCTCGCCGCCCTGGAGCTCGTATTCGTAGAGGGAGATCACGCCGGTCGCGGTCGACACGACCTCGAGCAGTTCGTGCGCGGCGAACCTCGACGCGGTGGGGAAGCAGACGTCGAACCAGGTCGCGCGGTCGATGCGGTCGTCCTGCGGACTGGTGAAGACGAAACCGGGGTCGTAGATGCGCTCGGCCGCCGCCCTGTCCTGGGCGGTGAAGGCCGCGACGGACGCCCTCACGAGGTCTTCATCTGTCATGCGTCCGGTGTAGCACCGTCGCCGCGACGGCGCCAGTGCGCGTGCAGGGCCGCCCGGCCGGTGCGCGGTGGTCAGCGCTGCGGCCAGGCGCCCGAGCTCGTGAACGACGGGTCTTTCGTGCGGCGCATGTAGTCCTGGAAACTCGCGGACTGCTCGGCGCACCAGCCGACCTGCAACGCGTGCAGGGCCGCGCCGTCGATCGCGAGCTGGTCGCCGTAGCGTCCGGCCAGCGCTTGCGCGATGCGGCCGGCCGCGACCGCGTCGGCCCCGGCGTCGTGGGCGTCGGTGAGTGGCACGCCGTACACCAGCGCCGCCGCCTCGAGAGTGCGCTTGCCCTTGCGGTACTTGTCGACGGCACGGTCGAGCACGAGCGGGTCGATGATCGGCAGTGGTTCGTGCAGCGGGGCGACGCCGTGCCGCACCGCCTCGTGGTGCAGCAACGACAGGTCGTAGGGCGCGTTGTATATCGTGATCGCGATGCCGCGGGCCACGAGCGACTCGAGCTCCGCAACGATCTCGGCGACCACCTCGGCCGCCGGGCGCCCTTCTGCCCGGGCGCGCTCCGTCGTGATGCCGTGCACCGCGCTCGCCTGCGCCGGGATCTCGACCCCGGGGTCGGCGAGCCACGAGTGCTCTTCCAGCACCGCACCCGACGAGTCGAGAACGCCGACGTGAGCCGACACGATCCGGCTCGTCTCTACGTCGATGCCGGTCGTCTCGAGATCGAAGACGCCGAGCCGGTCAAACCAGGAGTTGCTCATGCCGTCACTCTAAACGCGACCACCGGCAAAGTGCGCTCCGCCGACGTGCAGCCAGTAGAACGCCTGCGTGCCGAGCGTGAGGGTGAGCGATCCGTCGTCGCCGATGGCCGGGAACTCGCCGCCGCCGAACAGGTCGTAGAGCAC
>Ga0247809_1000578_pt1 | contig 16815 bp, 13 predicted proteins | sample UWRJL104311B1_FD_180951 | JGI IMG/M metagenome (GOLD analysis project Ga0247809, IMG submission 180951) | Plant litter microbial communities from Arlington Agricultural Research Station in Wisconsin, United States - UWRJ-L104-311B-1 | ecosystem: Environmental > Terrestrial > Plant litter >...
ACCGACGGTCGATGGATGCGCCGCCACGCCGCGCAGCGGGGGTCACGCGCGCGGCCAGTCCTGAGTTTCCGATCCGGCACCCGGCGTTACCCGCCGCGCGCCCTCAGGCGGCCGTCAGCCCCCAGTCGGAGCCGTCGAGTGACCGCAACACGGCGGCCGCGGCCACCAGGCTCGGAACCGAGCGCGATCCGTCGGCCACGAGCGCCTGCACGTAGCGCACGCTGCCGGGCGAATGCGCGCGGATGACCGCCCCGGGCGGCAGGCTCGCGGTCGCGAGCGCAAGGCGGGGCAGCATCGCGACGCCCAGGCCGCTCGCCACCATGTTGAGCACCGCGCTCGCGTTGTCCGTCTCGAACGCGATCGCGGGGGAGAATCCCGCCACGTCGCACACCGCGAGCAGGTGCCCGCGGCAGCGCGGGCAGCCGGCGATCCAGCGTTCGTCGTTCAGGGCGGCCAGGTCGACGACGTCGTCCGCCGCGAGCGGGTGGTTCGCGGGCATCACGAGCACGGTCTCCTCGACGAAGAGCGGCTGCGAGCTGAGGCCGACCGCGCTGTCGCGGTGCGGGTCGGCCCGGTCGCCCGGATAGCTGAACGTGATGGCCAGATCGGCGCCGCCCTCCCGCAGCAGCTGCACCGCCTCGGGCGGTTCGGCCTCGATGTAGCTCACCCGGATGCCGGGGTGCGTCGACGCGAGGGCCGCGAGCAGCCGCGGAACGACGGTCGACGACGCGGTCGGGAACGCGGCGAGCCGCACGGTGCCCGTGCGGAGGCCGGCGAGGTCGGCGAGGTCGCCCTCGGCCGCGTCGAGCGCCGACGTGATGGCGAGCGAGTGCCGCGCCAGCACGAGTCCCGCCTCGGTCAGCCGCACCGAGCGCCCGGCCCGGGTCACGAGCGACAGCCCGAGCCTCGCCTCGGTGCGCTGCAGGTGCTGGCTGATCGCCGGCTGGCTGAAACCGAGCGCCCGCGCGGCCCCCGTGATGCTGCCCGTCTCGGAGATCGCACGCACGATGCGCACCGAGTGCAGGTCGAGGCGCTGCTCGTTTTCGAAAACCATAACGCGATGCTATCGGTTGCATACCGGGCATGGTCTTGTCGCATGTGTCGCTCGCCGTCAAGCTGGGTTCATGACGAGCGCCACGACCGTGTCCCCGGGCCTCAGGGCGGCCATCGACAGCTATGCGGCGCCCCGCGGGTACCTCGCGGCGGCGTCGATGGGGCTCCCTACGCGGGAAACCGTGGCCGCGCAGCTCCACGACCTCGAACTCTGGTCGGAGGCGCGGCGCAACCCGATGGCGTACGACGGGATCGTGACATCCACCCGCGAGAACTATGCGCGGCTCGTCGGCGTCGCGCCCGACCGGGTCGCGATCGGCTCGCAGACCTCGGCCATGACGAGCGTGTTGGCCGCGGCCGTGCCGGTCGGGGCCGAAGTGCTCTGTGTCGACGGGGACTTCTCGTCGGTCGTGTTCCCGTTCCTGCAGCGCAGCGGGATCGTCGTGCGCTCTGTCCCCCTCGACGAGCTCGCCGGAGAGATCAGCGACGCCACGTGGCTCGTCGTCTTCTCGCACGTGCAGTCCGCGACGGGCAGGATCGCGGATGTCGCGGCCGTCGTCGCCGCGGCCCGCGAGCACGACGCCTTCACCTACTGCGACACGACCCAGTCCGCCGGCGTGCTGCCCGTCGACGCCTCCCTGTTCGACGCGACCGTCTGCCACGCCTACAAGTGGTTGTGTTCGCCCCGCGGCGTCGCGTTCCTCACCGTGGGGGAGCGGTTCGAGGCCGAGCTGACCCCGATCCAGGCGGGCTGGTACGCGGGCGACGCCGTCTGGCGCTCGTGCTACGGACCGCGGATGTCGCTTGCCGCCGACGTGCGCAAGTTCGACGTCTCCCCGGCCTGGCAGGCCTGGGCGGGGGCGGAACCGGCGATCGCGATGTTCGCCTCCCTCGACATCGCCGAGGTGTGGGCGCGTGCGAGCGGACTCGGCGACGCGCTCTGCGACTCGCTGGGCATCGAGCGCCAGGGACAGGCGATCGTGACCTGGGCAGACCCCGACGGCCTCGACCTCGCGCGGCTCGTGGCGGCGGGGCTCACGGCCTCCGGGCGCGCCGGGCGGCTGCGCGCCGCGTTCCACCTGTGGAACGACGAGAGCGATGTGGCCGCTGTCGTGGCCGCGCTCGGCCGCGGCTAGGGCCGCCCCCTCGCCCAGCGCCCCACCCGGGCCCCCCTCGCGCCCCATTCGGAAATTCAGGACTCACCGTCGCGGCGACGTCGGCCTCCCGCCGAGTAACGCGGCCGAGGCGACGCGCACCGACGCGACATCCTGAATTTCCGACGCGCACCCGCCCGGTAAACTGGACGCCCTACTCGGGCCGCGCATCCAGCACGGCTGACCTTTGGAGCACACCTGTGGCAAACGCCAATTCTCTCGACGCCATCATCAACCTCGCCAAGCGCCGGGGTTTCGTCTTCCAGTCGGGAGAGATCTACGGCGGTTCGCGCTCCGCGTGGGATTACGGCCCGCTCGGCGTCGCCCTCAAGGAGAACATCAAGAAGCAGTGGTGGCAGACGGTCGTGCAGGGGCGCGACGACGTCGTCGGGCTCGACTCGGCGGTCATCCTTCCCCGCAAGGTCTGGGAGGCGTCCGGCCACGTCGAGGTGTTCTCCGACCCGCTCGTCGAGTCGCTCTACACGCACAAGCGCTTCCGCGCCGACCACCTGCTCGAGGCCTACGAGGAGAAGCACGGCCACCCGCCGGTCAACGGCATGGCCGACATCAAAGACCCCGACACCGGCCAGCCGGGCAACTGGACCGAGCCGCAGAACTTCTCCGGCCTGCTGAAGACGTTCCTCGGCCCGGTCGACAACGAGGAGGGCATGGTCTACCTGCGTCCCGAGACCGCCCAGGGCATCTTCGTGAACTTCGCCAACGTGATGGGCAGCGCTCGCATGAAGCCCCCCTTCGGCATCGGCCAGATCGGCAAGAGCTTCCGCAACGAGATCACGCCCGGAAACTTCATCTTCCGCACCCGCGAGTTCGAGCAGATGGAGATGGAATTCTTCGTCGAGCCAGGCACGGACGAAGAGTGGCACCAGTACTGGATCGACGCGTCGCTCGCCTGGTACACCGACCTCGGCATCGACCCGGAGAATCTCCGCCTGTTCGAGCACCCGCAGGAGAAGCTGTCGCACTACTCGAAGCGCACCGTCGACATCGAGTACCGCTTCCGTTTCGCCGGCAGCGAGTGGGGCGAGCTCATGGGCGTCGCGAACCGCACCGACTTCGACCTCAAGACGCACTCCGAGGCGAGCGGCACCGACCTCTCGTACTTCGACCAGACGCAGGACAAGCGCTGGTTCCCGTACGTGATCGAGCCCGCGTTCGGTCTCACGCGTGCCCTGATGGCCTTCCTGATCGACGCGTACGCCGAGGACGAGGCGCCGAACGCGAAGGGCGGTGTCGACAAGCGCACCGTGCTGCGTCTCGACCGCCGGCTCGCGCCCGTGAAGGTGGCCGTGCTGCCGCTCTCGCGCAACGAGCAGCTGTCGCCGCTCGCCCGCTCGGTGGCCGCCGACCTGCGCAAGTACTGGAACGTCGACTTCGACGACGCCGGCGCCATCGGACGCCGCTACCGCCGCCAGGACGAGATCGGCACCCCCTTCGCGATCACGGTCGACTTCGAGTCGCTCGACGACAACGCGGTCACCGTGCGCGAGCGCGACACCATGGCGCAGGAGCGCGTGTCGCTCGATCGGCTGCGCGGCTACCTCGCCGAGCAGCTGCTCGGCGCCTGACCCGTCCACAGACGCCGCCCCTCCCGTCCGAACGCAGCACCCAGCGGGGTGCCCTTGCGGAAATTCAGGAGTGGGCGGCGTCTGACGTTTACGGGCCCGCGAGAATCCGGGGGTCGAGCGGCGTGCTCGGACGCCGAATCCTGAATTTTCGGGGTCAGTCGGTATGGAGGCCCGGATGTCGCGAGCCCTCCCCACCGCCCGTGGCGGGCACCTCCTCCACCGATAGCCGCGCGGCCTGCTACGCCACCGCACCGTGGCGCACGATCGCGGCATGCCCGATATCGACCAGCTCGTCGCCTCCCTGGGCGGCATGGCCCAGAAACGCCAGCTCGTCGCCCGCGGCGCGCGCGACTACGACCTCACTCTCGCGGTCAGGCGCGGCGAGGTCGTCCGTGCCCGGCAGGGCTGGTACACGACCATGCCGGAGACCGACCCGGCGGTGAGGGCGGTGCGCGTCGGCGGGCGGCTCACCGGCATCTCCGCGGTGATCGCGGCAGGCGGCTGGGCGCTCGGCCGGTTCCCGCTGCACGTCTCGGTGCACGAGAACGCCGCGCGGCTCCGCACTCCGACCAACCGGTACGTGAAACTCGCCTCGCGCTGGGTCACGAACCTGAGGCTGCACTGGGACGATGCGGATGTCGCGTCCCGCGGCACCGCGACCTCCGTCGACCTGCGCGACGCCCTCGTGCGAGTGGTGCTCGACGAGGAATTCGAGACCGCCGTCGCCGCGCTCGATTGGGCGCTGCACACCGGGGCGATCGACGACGTCGACTTCGGACGGATCCTCCTCCACCTGCCGCAGAACCGCCGCGCGATCGCCGGCTGGGTCGACGCCCGCTGTGAGAGCCTTCCCGAGAGCCTCACACGCACGCGCCTCCGGCTCCGGGGACACCGCGTCGACATCCAGGTACGGCTCGGCGACTTCGAGCGCATCGACCTGGTCGTCGACGACTGCGTCGGCATCGAGACCGACGGACGCGCGTACCACCTCGAGACCTTCGAGAACGACCGCCGCAAAGACCTCGACATCACGATCGCCCGCCTGCATCCGCTGCGTCCGAGCGCGAACATGGTGTTCCGCCACTGGGCGCACGTGCTGCTCGCCGTCGAGCAGGCCATCGCGGCGCGGGCCGGCGCCGATACACGCGCCGACCGACATCCCGACCCCAACGGAAATTCAGGAAATCCCGTCGCGCGGCCCCGCAAGTCGCCCCTTTTCCCGCCCCGCAGCGCGTGGCGGACGACCGCGAGTCCTGAATTTCCGACATCGGCCGGCGAAATCACGGCGGCTTACGGGAATAGGCGGGGCGGTGCGGCGTTGGCTTCAGGGTGAGTACTCCCATCAAAGTAGACATCTGGTCCGACGTGCAGTGCCCCTGGTGCTATATCGGCAAGCGCAAGTTCGAAGACGGAGCCGCGCGCTTCGACGGCGAGGTCGAGGTGGAGTACCACTCCTTCGAACTCGCCCCCGACACCCCGGTCGACTTCGACGGATCGCCCAAGGACTTCCTCAGCCAGCGCAAGGGCATCTCGCCCGACCAGGTCGACATGATGCTCGACCGCGTCACCGGCATCGCCAAGGAGGTCGGACTCGACTACGACTACGACCACGTGCACCAGACCAACACGATCAAGGCGCATGAGCTGCTGCACTTCGCGAAGAGCAAGGGCCTGCAGCTCGAGATGAAGGAAGCGCTGCTCAAGGCCTACTTCATCGACGGTGGTCACGTCGGCCGCGTCGCCGACCTCGCCACGCTCGCCACCACCGTCGGGCTCGACCACGACGAGGTCGTTGCCGTGCTCGAGGCCGAGACCTACCTCGCCGACGTCAAGGCCGACGTGGCGCAGGCCCAGGCCTACGGCATCCAGGGCGTGCCGTTCTTCGTCATCGACGGCAAGTACGGCGTATCCGGCGCCCAAGACCCCGAGGCGTTCGCGAACGTGCTCGCGCAGGCACAGAGCGAGCGGGACTCGGCATGACGGATGTCGCGCCCGCGCCCTTCACGATGGTCGGTGACCCGGCGGCGGCGGTCTGCATCGGCGATTCCTGCGTCATCCCCGACCACCACGAGCACTCGGTTGTGAACCGGCAGCTCGTCGACGACCGGGTCTAGGCGAGCCTCACTCCGAGATGTCGGCGACCGTCGCGTCGAGTCCCGCGATGAGCTCGTCGGCGTCGACGAACGCGCTCTTGCCCTGCTCGCCCGCGCCCATCGCGACGCGCAGCCCCACGATCGCGGCATCCGCGAACACGGGCCACGCGGTCGTGGAGCCGAGTGGGGTGATCGTTCCGCGCTCGTAGCCGGTGGCCTCGAGGGCGAGCGCGGCCTCGGGCAGGCGCAGCTTGTTCACGCCGACGACGGCGCGCAGCTTCGGCCACGAGATCTGCCGATCGCCCGGGACGAGCGCGAACAGGTAGCTGCCGTCGTGCCGCTTGACCACGAGCGTCTTCACGATGCCGGCCGGGGAGAGCCCGAGCAGTGCGGCGGCCTCCTCGAGCGACCCGGCCGCGGGACGCTCGATCAGCTCCACCGAAATGCCCCGGCTCGCGGCATCCGCCAACATCCGTTCAGAACCGGTCATGACGCCTCGCGTATCGCCTAGATGAGAACATGGAAGAATCGAACAAATGACCGCCGTGACCGCCACACTTCCTACCCTACAGATCGGGCCGATCGCCCTTGACGTACCGGTCGTGCTCGCGCCGATGGCCGGCATCACCAACACCGCGTTCCGCAGGCTCTGCCGCGAGTACGGCGCCGGCCTCTACGTGTCCGAGATGATCACGAGCCGCGCCCTCGTCGAGCGCACGCCCGAGAGCATGCGGCTCATCAAGCACCACGAGTCGGAGACGACCCGCAGCATCCAGCTCTACGGCGTCGACCCGAAGACCGTCGCCGAGGCTGTCACGATGCTCGTCGCCGAAGACCGCGCCGACCACATCGACCTGAATTTCGGATGCCCCGTGCCGAAGGTCACCCGCAAGGGCGGGGGAGCGGCGCTCCCCTGGAAGCAGGACCTCTTCCGCGACATCGTCGAGGGCGCGGTGAAGGCGGCCGGCGACATCCCGCTGACGATCAAGATGCGCAAGGGCATCGACGACGAGCACCTCACCTACCTCGAGGCCGCGAAGGCAGCCCAGGGCGCCGGCGTCGCGAGCATCGCGTTGCACGCGCGCACCGCCGCCGACTTCTACTCGGGCCACGCCGACTGGAGTGCGATCGAGAAGCTCAAGCAGACGGTGTCCGACGTGCCGGTCCTCGGCAACGGCGACATCTGGTCCGCGGAAGACGCGGTGCGCATGGTGGCGGAGACCGGATGCGACGGGGTCGTCGTCGGGCGTGGCTGCCTCGGTCGCCCGTGGCTGTTCGGCGACCTCGCCGCGGCGTTCTCCGGATCCGGGGCCGAGATCATCCAACCGACCCTCGGCGAAGCCGCGCAGGCGTACCGCCGTCACGCCGAGCTGCTCATCGAGTTCTACGACGGCGAAGAGGCACGCGCGTGCCGCGACATGCGCAAGCACGTGGCCTGGTACTTCAAGGGGTACCCCGTCGGCGGCGAGACGCGCGCGGCGCTCGCGATGTCGTCGAGCGTGCAGGAGATCGACGACCTGATCGCGACCCTCGACTTCGACCAGCCGTATCCCGGCAAGGAGGCCGAGGGCCCCCGTGGCCGCGCCGGCAGCCCCAAGAACCCGAGCCTGCCCTACGGCTGGCTCGACAGCCGGAACCTCGACGAGAGCTTCCGTACCGAACTGATCGAGGCAGAATTGCACAACAGTGGTGGCTAGGGGAGATACCGGGCGATACAGCGAGGCCGATGCCGAACGCTGGTTGCCCGAAGAGCACTCGAGCCGGCGCAGCGATTTCGCACGCGACCGCGCACGCCTGCTGCACTCGAGCGCGCTGCGACGCCTCGCCGCGAAGACCCAGGTGCTCAGCCCGACGCAGGGCCTCGACTTCGCCCGCAACCGGCTGACGCACTCGCTCGAGGTCGCGCAGGTCGGACGCGAGCTCGCCGAGAGCCTCGGCCTCGACCCCGACGTCGTCGATACGGCCTGTCTCGCCCACGACATCGGGCATCCGCCGTTCGGACACAACGGCGAGCGGGCGCTCAACGACTGGTCGGAGGACTTCGGCGGGTTCGAGGGCAACGCCCAGACTCTCCGCCTGCTCACCCGCCTCGAGCCGAAGGTATTCGGACGCGACGGGCACAGCTACGGCCTCAACCTCACCCGCGCGTCGCTCGACGCGAGCACGAAGTACCCGTGGCCTGCGTCTCAGGGCATCCCCGACCCGAGCGGACGCAGCAAGTTCGGCTTCTACGACGACGACACCGCCGCCTTCGAATGGCTGCGGCACGGCGCGCCCGACCGGGTGCGCTGCATCGAGGCGCAGGTGATGGACCTCTCCGACGACATCGCGTACTCGGTGCACGACTTCGAGGACGCTGTCGTCGGCGGTTACCTCGACGTGCCGGCCCTCGGTGCGCGAGCCGACCACGACGAGCTCGTCGACTCGATGTTCGTCTGGATCGGCGGGGAGTTCGACCACGACACCCTCATCGCCGCTTTCGACCGGCTCGACAGCCTCGACTACTGGCTGCAGTCGTGGACGGGATCGCGCGGCGACCTCGCCCGGCTCAAGAACCTCACGAGCCAGCTGATCGGACGCTTCGCCCACGAAGCGGTGCACGCCACGCGCGCCGCGCACACCTCGGGCGCGCTCATCCGGTTCGGCGCCGACGTGGTCGTGCCACGCGACACCCAGGCCGAGATCGCGGTGCTCAAGGGCATCGTGGCGGCGAACGTCATGTCGACGAACGCCCGCAAGCCGATCTACGCCGAGCAACGCGACACGCTCACCGATCTCGCCGACGCGCTGCTCGCCACGGAAGACCGCGACCTCGACGCAGGCTTCGCGGCGGACTGGCGCGAGGCTGCCGACGATTCGGCACGCAAGCGCGTGATCGTCGACCAAGTGGCGTCGCTGACCGACCAGTCCGCCCTGGCCTGGCACGCCCGCTTGGTGCGCTGAGGCCGCGCGGGGGTAGCGCGGCCGGTCAGCGAACCTGTGCAGCGCGGCTGGTCAGCGATCCTGTGCAGCGCGGCCGGTCAGCACAACCCGGAGCAGCGACCGGGGCCGATGGCCGAGTCGTGATTTGGGAAATTCAGGAGATGGCGTCGGCTCGCACGGCGCCGCCCCCGCGTTTCCGGGCCGCCCGGGCGTCACCGCGACGCGACATCCTGAATTTCCGCAAATGGGCAGCGGGATCGCGGCCGACCGCCCGGGGAGGTGGCCGCGGTGTGGCTGCGGCGGCTCTGGCGGCGCGGCCGGCACCAGCATGCCCCTGCCGCTTAGCCCGACGACGCCACGCCTGCCGCTCAGCACGACGACGCCACACCCAGGCTCCTCCCGCCCCCCCCTTCGGAAATTCAGGATGTCGCGTCGGAGCGAGTGTCCACGCCCCCGTCATCACGGGCCTCTGCGGCGGCCCGACGACGCCACTTCCTGAATTTCCGAGACCACCACGGCACTCCATACAGCGCCTCATGCGCGCGGCGCGGCAGGGCGCCGTCCTCCACAGGTGCGGCGCCGGGGCGCGAGAGCACGGGGCGTGCGGGCGACAGCGGGGGAGTCGCGGCGACCGTAGACTCAACTCCGTGGCAGGCCTGATCCGACGTAGCGACATCGACGAAGTGCGTTCGCGCACGAACATCGCCGACATCGTGGGCGACTACGTGACGCTCAAGAGCGCGGGGGTCGGCTCGATGAAGGGCCTGTGCCCGTTCCACGAGGAGCGCAGCCCGAGCTTCCACGTGCGCCCCCAGGTCGGCTTCTACCACTGCTTCGGCTGCGGCGAGGGCGGCGACGTCTACTCCTTCCTGCAGAAGATGGACCACGTGTCGTTCTCCGAGGCGGTCGAACTTCTCGCCGGCAAGCTGGGCTACGAACTGCACTACGAAGACGGCGGCCAGGCGAGCGACCACGGCAACCGCGCACGCATCCTGAGTGCCAACAAGGCCGCCTCCGACTTCTACGTCGCGTCGCTCGCCTCCGACGAGGCCGAGCCGGGGCGGCGGTTCCTGGGCGAGCGCGGCTTCGACCAGAACGCGGCCGAGATGTTCGGCATCGGGTTCGCCCCGCGCGGCGGCGCCCTCGGCAAGCACCTGAGAACCCTCGGCTACACCGACGACGAACTCGTCGTGGCGGGCCTCCTCGGCAAGGGCGACCGCGGCGACGTCTACGACCGGTTCCGCAGCCGACTCGTCTGGCCCATCCGCGACACGACGGGGCAGACCGTCGGCTTCGGCGCCCGTCGACTTCTCGACGACGACAAGGGCCCGAAGTACCTCAACACCCCCGAGACGCCGGTGTACCACAAGAGCCAGGTGCTCTACGGGCTCGACATCGCGAAGAAGGACGTCGCCCGCGGCAAGCAGGTCGTCGTCGTCGAGGGCTACACCGACGTGATGGCCTGCCATCTCGCGGGGGTCACCACCGCCGTCGCCACCTGCGGCACGAGCTTCGGCGTCGACCACATCAAGATGATCCGCCGCGTCATGGGCGACGTCGCCGGCGACGTGCGCAGCACCGGCGAGGTCATCTTCACCTTCGACCCGGACGCCGCGGGCCAGAAGGCCGCGAGCCGCGCCTTCGACGAGGAGCAGCGCTTCTCGGCCGAGACCTTCGTCGCGGTCGCGCCCGACGGGCTCGACCCGTGCGACCTCCGCCTGGCCCGGGGCGACGACGCCGTGCGCCGGCTCATCACGACCCGCAAGCCGATGTTCGAGTTCATGATCCGCCGCGTGCTCGACGCCCACAACCTCTCCACCGTCGAGGGGCGGGTAGCGGCCCTGCGCGCCACCGCGCCGGTGGTCGCCGGCATCCGCGACGAGGCGCTCGAGATCGGCTACGTGCGGCAGACGGCCCAGTGGCTCGGCATGGAGCTCGACGAGGTGCGACGGGCCGTGGCATCCGCCCGCTCGTCCACGTCGACCGCGCTCGAGCCGGCCGGTCCCAACGAGAACAGCCTCTCGCTCACCGACCTGCCGACCGACCCGACGACGCGGCTCGAACGCGACGCGCTCATGGCGATGCTGCAGTACCCAGCCGACGTCGGCCTCGACTTCATCCGCCGCGGCGCCAACGTGACCTTCGGCGACAACACCCTCGCGGTCGTCAGCGACGCCATCGCGACGAGCGTCGAGCACTGGGAGACGCCGGACTGGCTCGCGCGCGTCTCCGACGAGGTGCCCCTGCCGTTCGCCACGCTCGTCAAGCAGCTCGGCGTCGCGCCCATCCCCGAGCGCCCCGAGCTGATCGGCTCCTACTGCCGAGACGTGGTCGCCGGCCTCATCGACCGCGACCTGCTGCGCCAGAAGAAAGACCTACTGGGCGCCCTGCAGAGAACGGATGCGGCGGCCGACGCCGAGGCGTACGCGCAGGTGCAGCGCGACCTCGTGCGGGTCGAGGCGGAACGACGGGCCCTCCGCGCGGGCTGAACGACACCTGTACCCGAACGTGAATGTTGCTTTCGTGTAAACATCCCCGCGCTGGCCGCCGCCACGTTGGGCTCGATTCGGCATCTGTGTTACTACTAGACCACAGCAATGCACGGAGACGTCATTTTGGCGTGCCGCGCATCAGTTCCTAGCAATCACACAGGAAGAGGTAGACGCATATGACGTCCACAACCAGCAAGCGCGTATTCGGCGTCGTCGCCGGAACCGCCGCTTTTGCCCTCGTGCTCACGGGCTGTGCCCAGAGCAACGACAACGGCGGCGGCAGCGCGAGCGGCTCGCTCATCGTCGGCACCACCGACAAGGTCACGTTCCTCGACCCCGCCGGTTCGTACGACAACGGCTCCTTCGCCGTCATGAACCAGGTCTACCCCTTCCTCCTCAACTCCGAGCAGGGCACCGCAGACGTCACCCCCGACATCGCGGAGTCGGCCGACTTCACCGCACCCACCGAGTACACCGTCGTGCTCAAGAAGGGCCTGAAGTTCGCCAACGGCAACGACCTCACGTCGTCCGACGTCAAGTTCAGCTTCGACCGCCAGGTCGCCATCAACGACGAGAATGGACCGTCGACGCTGCTCGGCAACGTCGCGAGCGTCGCGGCGCCCGACGACACCACCGTCGTCTTCACGCTGAACAACCCGAACGACCAGACCTTCGCGCAGATCCTCTCGAGCCCCGCCGCTCCGATCGTCGACGAAGAGGTCTTTTCGGCCGACTCGGTCACCCCTGACGAGGACATCGTCAAGGGCAAGGCGTTCGCCGGGCAGTACACGATCGCGAAGTACGACTTCAACAACCTCATCTCGTTCGAGGCCAACCCCGACTACAAGGGCAACCTCGGCGCGGCGAAGACCAAGAACGTCTCGCTGAAGTACTACACCGAGGCCTCGAACCTCAAGCTCGACGTCCAGGAAGGCAACATCGACGTCGCGCACCGCACCCTCTCGGCCACCGACGTCGCCGACCTCGAGAAGAACGACAAGGTCAAGGTCGAGATCGGCCCGGGTGGAGAGATCCGCTACATCGTCTTCAACTTCGACACCCAGCCCTTCGGCGCCAAGACCCCCGAGGCCGACCCGGCCAAGTCGCTCGCCGTGCGCAAGGCAGTAGCCGACCTCGTCGACCGCAAGGAGATCTCCGAGCAGGTCTACAAGGGCACCTACCTTCCCCTCTACTCCTTCGTACCCGACGGACTGACCGGCGCCACCACGGTGCTCAAGGACCTGTACGGCGACGGAGAAGGCGGACCGGACGCGGATGTCGCGGCCAAGGCCCTCTCGGACGCCGGCGTCTCCACGCCCGTCACGCTGAACCTGCAGTACAACCCCGACCACTACGGTGAGTCGTCGGGCGACGAGTACGCGCTCGTGAAGAGCCAGCTCGAGGAGTCCGGCCTGTTCACGGTCAACCTGCAGTCGACCGAGTGGGTGCAGTACTCCAAGGACCGCACCGCCGACGTCTACCCGGCGTACCAGCTCGGCTGGTTCCCCGACTACTCCGACGCCGACAACTACCTGACGCCGTTCTTCTCCACCGAGAACTTCCTCAGCAACCACTACGACAACACCGAGGTCAACGACATGATCGTCGCGCAGGCATCGGAGACCGACGCCGACGCCCGTACGAAGATGATCGAGGAGATCCAGGCAGCGGTCGCGGCCGACCTGTCGACCGTCCCGCTGCTCCAGGGCTCGCAGGTCGCGGTCACCGGAGCCGACGTCTCGGGCACCACGCTCGACGGGTCGTTCAAGTTCCGCTACGGCTCGCTCGTCAAGGGCTAGCACGTCACGGCCGATTCGATCGGCCAGCTAGAGTCTTTCTAGCGCGATCAGGGGCGACCCGCTACTTTGCGGGTCGCCCCTTTTCGATTCCCACCGGTACTGCCACGTGAGGTTTTCAATGAGCTCGACCATCCAGACGGCGCACTCCAGATCCGGGCCGCCCCCGGCTCCACGGAGGAGTTTCACCTTCCCCGGCGGCAACCTGGGGCGGTACATCGCCATCCGGTTCCTGCTGATCTTCCCGACCGTCTTCATCCTGGTCACCATGGTCTTCCTGCTGCTGCGTACGATCGGCGACCCGATCACGGCGGCGCTGGGCGGCCGACTCTCCGCGGCCCAGCTGCAGGAGCGCATCCACGAGGCCGGCTACGACCGCCCCGTGCTGGTGCAGTATTTCGAGTACCTCGGACAGGTGTTCACCGGCAACTTCGGCAACGCCATCTCCGACGGCCGCCCGGTGACCGAGCTGCTCGTCACCTACGGGACCGCGACCCTCGAACTCGTCGTCTACGCCCTCATCGTCGCCTTCATCGTCGGAATCCCGCTCGGCATGGTCGCCGCGTACTTCCGCGACAAGTTCCCGGACGCCGTGCTCCGGGTCACCGCCATCCTGTTCTACGCGACTCCCGTGTTCTTCGCGGGACTGCTGCTCAAGCTCGTGTTCTCGGTCTGGCTCAAGGTGCTGCCCGTCGCCGGCCGCGCGTCGACGCGCACCGAGCTCGAAATGTCGACGCTCGACAACAAGACCGGCATCTACCTCATCGACGCGTTCCAGCTCGGCTCGCCCGATGCCGTCGCCGACGTGCTGATGCACGCGGTGCTGCCCGGCGTCGCGCTCGGCCTGCTCACCGCCGGCATATTCCTGCGGCTCGTGCGCACCAACGTGATCGGCACGCTCTCGATGGACTACGTCGACGCCGCCCGTTCGCGCGGCGTGAGCGAATACCGCCTCGTGCGCCGCCATGCCTACAAGCCGGCCCTCATCCCGATCGTCACGGTCATCGGCCTGCAGATCGCGCTCCTGCTCGGCGGCGCCGTGCTCACCGAGACCACCTTCGAGTGGAAGGGACTCGGCTTCAAGCTCGCCGAATACCTCTCCGCCCGCGACTTCGTGGCCGTGCAGGGCATCGTGGCCCTGCTCGCGGTCGTCGTCGCCCTCAGCAACTTCGTGGTCGACATCATCGCCGCGATCATCGACCCGAGAGTGAGGTTCTAGACATGTCTGAGACCACACACGTCAAACCGCCGCTCTGGCACCGCCTGCCCGTCGTGCGCCAGCTGCGGCAGAGCGTCGGCCTGCAGCGCGGCATGCTCATCGCCGGGCTCGTCATCACCGGCGTCTTCGTGCTCGTCGCGATCTTCGCCCCGCTCATCGCACCGTACGGCTTCTCCCAGCTGCGCGACGCCGACGGCATCTTCGGCGCCCAGCAGGCGCCCGGAGGCAAGCACATCCTCGGCACGACTGTCGGCGGGTACGACGTGCTGTCGCGCGTTCTCTGGGGAGCGCAGACCGCCCTCGCGGTGATCGTGGTCGCGGTTGCGCTATCGATCTTCGTCGGCGTCTTCCTCGGCCTGGTCTCCGGCTACATCGGCGGCTGGCTCGACCGGGTGATCATCGTCATCGCGGACGCCGTCTACGCCTTCCCGACCCTGCTGCTCGCCATCGTCGCCGCCATCGCCATCAGCGGCGGCCAGTCGAAGCTCTGGGGCGGCGTTCTCGCGGCGGCCATCTCCATCACGGTGGTGTTCATCCCGCAGTACCTGCGCGTCATCCGCGCGGAGACGGTGCGCATCAAGGCAGAGGCCTACGTCGAGTCGGCCAAGGTGATCGGGTCGAGCACGGGCCGCATCATGTTCCGGCACGTGTTCCGCAACGCGACCCGCACCCTGCCGCTCATCTTCACCCTCAACGCGTCGGAGGCGATCCTCACCCTCGCCGGCCTCGGGTTCCTCGGCTTCGGCATCGAGCCGAGCTCGGCGGCCGAGTGGGGCTACGACCTCAACAAGTCGATCTCCGACGTGACGAGCGGCATCTGGTGGACGTCGGTCTTCCCCGGTGCTGCGATCGTGCTCGTCGTGCTCGGCATCACCCTCGTGGGCGAGAGCCTCAACGACCTCGCCGACCCGCGACTACGCACCAAGCGCCGCGCAGACGGCGGACCCGTCCTCACGGCCGAGACGACCGCCGTTCCCGGCGGATCGCTCGCCGACGTGCCCAACATCGACGGCCTGGAGGGTCGAGCATGAGCAACGTCCTACAGATCGACAACCTGCGCGTCACGTTCGCGACCGACGCCGGCGACATGGTCGCCGTGCGCGACGTGAGCCTCGCCGTCGCCCCCGGCGAAGTCGTCGCCATCGTGGGGGAGAGCGGCAGTGGCAAGACCGTCACGGCGAAGACCGTGCTCGGCCTGCTGCCCGACACCGCGGTCGCCCGCGGAGCGGTGCTGCTCGGCTCGAACGACATCGTGTCGATCTCTCCCGCGCGGCTGCGCGAGATCCGCGGCACCGACGTCGCCATGGTGTTCCAGGAGCCGTCGACCGCCCTCAACCCGGTCTACACGGTCGGCTGGCAGATCGCGGAGGGCCTGCGCGCCCACGGCGAGTTCACCAAGAAGCAGGCCCGCGCGAAGGCCATCGAGATCCTCGGCAAGGTCGGCATCCCCGATCCCGAGACCCGCGTCGACTACTACCCGCACCAGTTCTCGGGCGGCCAGAAGCAGCGCGTCGTCATCGCCATGGCGCTCGTGCTCGAACCGGGACTGATCGTCGCCGACGAGCCGACCACGGCCCTCGACGTCACCGTGCAGGCCGAGATCCTCGACCTGCTGCGCCGGGTGCGCGACGAATTCGGCACCGCCATCCTGCTCATCACCCACAACATGGGCGTCGTCGCCGACCTCGCCGACCGTGTCGTCGTGATGTACCAGGGCGACGTGGTCGAGGAGGCGAGCGCGGTCGAGCTGTTCGCCCGCCCGCAGAACCCGTACACCCAGAAGCTGCTCGCCTCCGTTCCGCGCCTCGGGTCGGGGGCCGCCCGCGCCGCCGCCCGCGCGGCCGAGCGCGACGCGCCGCTGGCCGAACCGGTCGTCGTCGCCGACGGCCTCGTCATCGAGTACCCCGGCCGCCTCGGCCAGCGCGGCTTCCGCGCCGTCGACGGCGTGAGCTTCTCCATCTCGCCCGGCGAGGTGCTCGGCCTCGTCGGCGAGAGCGGTTCGGGCAAGACCACGATCGGCCGCGCCATCGGCGGCCTCACCAAGATCACCGGCGGCTCGCTGCAGGTGCTCGGCCACGAGATGCTCGGCATCCACGAACGCACGTTCAAGCCCGTGCGCAGCGACATCGGCTTCGTCTTCCAAGACCCCGCGTCGAGCTTCAACCCGCTGCTCACCATCGCGCAGGCCGTCGCCGAGCCGCTCATCGTGCACAAGCGCGCCGGCGACGCGGCCGACGCCCGCAGGCGGGTCGACGAACTGCTCGAGGCGGTGCAGCTGCCGAAGGCGTTCGGCGACCGCTTCCCGCACGAGCTGAGCGGCGGCCAGCGCCAGCGCGCGAGCCTCGCCCGGTCGCTCGCATTGCAGCCCACCCTCCTCATCGCCGACGAGCCGACGAGTGCGCTCGACGTCTCGGTGCAGGCGAAGGTGCTCGACGTGTTCCGTGGCCTGCAGGACCGCCTCGGCTTCGCGTGCCTGTTCATCAGCCACGATCTCGCGGTT
>Ga0247809_1000580_pt1 | contig 16808 bp, 11 predicted proteins | sample UWRJL104311B1_FD_180951 | JGI IMG/M metagenome (GOLD analysis project Ga0247809, IMG submission 180951) | Plant litter microbial communities from Arlington Agricultural Research Station in Wisconsin, United States - UWRJ-L104-311B-1 | ecosystem: Environmental > Terrestrial > Plant litter >...
CAAAAGCTGATTTAGTATCGGCAAAAGATTTAATCCCGACATCATTTACAGACAAAACCCGCATCACAAAAATAGCAGTTTCTGCTATTCAGGCAAGATTAGCCTTATATGAGAAAAACTGGAGTGAAGCAATTGCGTATGCTAATGAAGCTATTGCCGTTTATCCGCTTGCAACCAAGGCGCAGTTTCCAGGTATCTGGACAGATGCAAATGAAAATGAAGTGATTTGGAAAGCAAAACGTGTTGGAACAACTGATTCAAGAGTGGGTGATTTTTATTTTCGCCAAACTGGTGGTATCGTTTTATATGCGCCTGCCTTCAAATTGATTAATACTTTTGATAAAGCCAACGATTTACGTTACACAGCTTACATTAAGTTTGATGCAACGAGGACGGGCACAAGATCTCAATATCTGGTTAACAAATACATCGGTGGAACATCAACAGCGCCAGGATTAACTGATATTAAATTATTCCGTACCGGGGAAATGTATTTAATTAAAGCAGAGGCTGAGGCAGAATCAACAGGAGATGCGGCGGGAGACTTAAATGCTTTGCGTAATGCTCGTATCAATGGATATACCAATGTTACTTTTTCTGATAAACCAACTTTGATTGCTGCAATTATGGAAGAAAGGTACAAGGAACTGGCATTTGAGGGCCACCGCTTTTATGATTTAAAGAGGAGAAATTTACCGGTTGTCAGGTTAGCAGCTGATGCTGTAAATGCTTCTGGTGCTGTAACTTTACCTGTTAATCAAGCACAATACTCTTTGCCACTTCCATCATTGGAAATTTCGGTAAATAAAAACACCGTTCAAAATCCGGGCTATTAATAATATGGGCTTTATCAATGTCTTTTGAATCCCAAACGGTTTTGATAAAGCCCTAATACTTTCTGAATATGAAGCAAATACTATTTTTTCTGTTAATGGCCTGCTGTATTTCGGTTATAGGTTGTAGTAAAGCTACAGTTTCGCCCGTGGCACCGCCAACGGGTGGTGGCACAACTAATCCGATTGCCAAACGAAGGCCTGCATCAATCGGTATTTTGGGAGATAGTAGCAATATAGCCAAACCAACAAACGGAGGTATGGTATTGATGGGCGGGGGAACTGATGTAGACGCCGCTTTTAAGTGGATGATAGACAGAAGTGGTGGTGGCGATGTTGTTATTTTACGCGCTTCAGGCACTGATGCTTATAATCCATATGTTAATGGACTGGGTACTGTAAACTCTGTTGAAACTTTATTGATTAATTCAAAAGAGCTGGCCAATAATGATACGGTGGCTTATATTATTCGCAATGCCGAAATGGTGTTTATTGCCGGTGGAGACCAATCTGATTATATGAGGTATTGGAAAGGAACAAAAACTGAACAGGCATTAAACTACCTTTTAAACGAAAAAAAAGCGCCTGTAGGCGGTACAAGTGCTGGTTGCGCCATTTTGGGAGGTTTTTATTACAGTGGCGAAACTGGTGGAGTTACTTCAGCTCAAGCGTTAGCTAATCCTTACGACCCGAATGTAACCCTCTATAATAACGACTTTTTGAAAGCGCCTTATTTGCAAAATGTGATTACCGATCAACATTATTTAACAAGAAGCAGGGAAGGCCGATCTTTAATTTTTTTGGGTAGGATAAACAAAGACTGGAAAGTTGCCGCCAGGAGCATTGCTGCTGATGAACGAACAGCGGTTTGTATTGATAAGGATGGAAAAGCACAGGTTTTTGGCGATTATTCAGCAAATCGTCCGTATAGTTATGCTTATTTCATAATTTCTGATGAAGGAAAGCAACCCGAACAAATGGAAGCCAATATAAAGGCAATTTGGAATCGTGGTGAAAAAGCGGTATCAGTTTATGAAATTCCGGCGTCCGTAAATGGTGGTGGTAATTTTAATGTTGCTAACTTTAAGGCTGGTGATGCAACGGGTGGAAAATGGTATTGGTGGTGGATTGATAACGGAGTTTTAAATAAAAAAGATCAATAGAAATAAGAATGAAAGCATTAAAGCATTTTTTTGTACTAGCACTTGTGGTGTTGGCAATCAACGTTTCTGCCCAGCAGAAAAAATATGTTATGGTTATTCATGGTGGCGCCGGAACAATTCTGAAAAAGAACATGACGCCAGAAAAAGAAGCCATTTACATTAAGGTTTTAACAGAAGCTTTACAAGCTGGTTATGCTAAAATTCAGGCAGGAAAGACAAGCTTGGACGCTGTCGAGGCAACGATTCATGTTCTGGAGAACGACCCGCACTTCAATGCAGGAAAAGGCGCTGTTTTTACTCATGATGGCAGAAACGAAATGGATGCAGCGATAATGGAGGGTAAAACTTTAATGGCAGGTGCAGTTGCCGGAGTTACAACAGTGAAAAACCCAATCTCTGCGGCAAGAGCAGTAATGGAAAAATCTGAACATGTAATGATGGTTGGTGCAGGTGCAGACCAATTTGCGAAGGATGCAGGACTCGAAATTGTAGATCCGAAATATTTCTGGACTAAAGAACGTTGGGATGGCTTACAGCAAGCAATTAAGGAAGATTCTACTAAGGCTGTATTGGATCATGGAAGTAAAAAATCAGAGCTTTTAGGAAGCAAGAATCATGATTATAAATTCGGTACAGTTGGTTGTGTTGCCTTAGATAAAAGTGGTAACCTGGCCGCCGGAACATCAACCGGAGGTATGACGAATAAAAAATATGGCCGTGTTGGCGATGCGCCGATTATTGGATCCGGCACTTACTGCAATAACGAAACAGCCGGGATTTCATGCACAGGCTGGGGCGAATTTTACATTCGTAATGTTGTCGCAAAAACCATATCGGATTTAATGGAATATAAAGGCTTATCCGTTTCAGCAGCATCAAAAATTGCCATCGATAAAGTTGGTAAAATGGGTGGAGACGGTGGCTTAATCGCACTGGACAAAAAAGGAAACATGGCGATGCCCTTTAATACTGAAGGTATGTATCGCGGCGCAATAACAGCTGATGGTAAAATAGAAGTAAGCATTTATAAATAATGAGACCATCATGATTTTCCAAGCCACACAGTGGAATGAAAATCTGATAGCTTCATCACCATTAAAAACACTTATATACAGATGAAAAAATTGTTTTTATCGCTGATTTTAATAATTAGTTCTTTTCTTTTAAAAGCTCAAAATAAAGGCAATTTATTTATTATTGGTGGCGGAAACCGGTCGGATGAGTTGATGCAAAAAATGCTTCAAACGGCCAATTTAAAATCCACAGATTACATCGTTGTGCTGCCAATGGCGAGTGAAGTTCCTGACGTTGGTTTTGAAACGCTTTCCAAACAGCTAAAAAAACTCAATAACAGCACCATTAGAAATTTTAACTTTGCGAAGCATGATGTAAATGATAAAACTTGGACGGATTCTCTGGCTAATGCAAAGTTGATTTACATATTAGGTGGCGACCAAAGCCGTTTTATGAACGTAGTTTTGAATACACCTGTTTATGATGCAATTCACAAAGCATACAAAAGCGGCTCTACAATAGCCGGAACAAGTGCAGGTGCTGCGGTCATGAGTAAATACATGATTACCGGAAAACAACTGTTGGATACGGTTTATAGAGAAACATTTAATAAACTGTGGAATAAAAACATCGAGTTTTCTAAAGGAATGGGCTTATTGGAAAATACCATTATCGATCAGCATTTTCTCAAACGTAATCGTTATAATCGTTTAATATCTGCTTTGGCAGCTCATCCGAATATGGTTGGTGTCGGTATTGATGAAAGCACGGCGATTATTGTTCATGGTAGCAAAGCCACGGTTACAGGTGAAAGTCAGGTAATACGAATTGCTAATCCGAAAAATTTAAAGAGTACTGATAAAGGTTTGCTTAAATTTTCAAAAGCCGAATTTGGTATTTTTACTGTAGGTGATGTGATTGATATTAAGCCCTGATATCATTGAGTGATCATAATAATATTAAAAGAGCCTGACGAGATGCTAAGTCAATCCAGCTAATTCGACAGGCTCATTTACCGGCAACTCAATTATTGTTCGGAGTCGCCAACAGTAACTCCATCATTTTTTCTGCGGCAATCTTGCCTTTTAATTTTAGTAATGCCCTTGGCGTATCATCGCCTACTTCATAGGTTAGGGCTTCAGCATGTAAAACTCTTCCCATCCAGCTTTTGGAAACATTTCCTCCATTTGGAGACGGTTTAATATTGGGCTTAAAATCAGGAATGCGCTCGCTAAAAGCATTGAGCCACTTCATTGTAAAACCAGGTATATTTGTCTTGTTGGCCGGCTGGTCTTCATTAGTATAAAAAACATCGTAGTAAGTGGAATGAAAGTCAATTCCAAAATAAACTTTTGCATTTTGCATATCTATTTTCTTTAGTAAATAATCTCTTACTGCTCTGGTTTCCGGCTGGAGGAAATTTTCCCAATCGCGGTTTAAATCTACCCCCGCAACGTTATGACGCCAATTCCCTTCATCTACACCATCGGGATTTATGACCGGGATAAGTAACAGTTGGTAGTTTTTTCTAAAGTTTTTTGCCAATTCTGTATCAGATGTTACCGATCGGATAAATTCCTGCATAGCCATATAGCCTGTTACCTCGGGCGGATGCTGGCGACTTAAAACAACAATCAATTTTTTTTCATTATTTCCAATACTCAATGCATTAATAACTTTTCCTAAAATACTCTGACCAATTTTTTGCTTTTTAACAAATGGCAGCGTGGCTAAACTATCCTCCCATTTATAATTATCAGCTGCACTTATCAGTTCCTGCGCTGCAACCAGCGTAGTGTCTGTAGAAATCTTAATGCTAAAAAATGCTTCTTTTTTACTGTTGTTTATTTTAACATCTGCAATATCTTCCCAAATGTGATCCTGGTGCTGGATTTTAGGATTATATCTGTGCGAAGTGCCCTCATAGTTAAGTCTAATGTAGATTTTTTTCTCTTTTGAAGACCAGACTCTAAAAGCGAACCATGGACTTGGATTAATCGGTTCATTTTCGGGTTTGATGGTAATATTAAATGTACTGTCATTTTGTTGTGTTATGGAGTTAGCTCTCGCAGCAGCGAAATTATTGCTTAATAAAATTTGACCGTTATTGAACTTATAAATCTTTTTTTGCTGAAAACTGATGACGGCCTTTGCCGAATCAGTGTGATTTAAATTCGCAGCTAAATGTTGGGTTTTACAGGAAAAGAATAAGGCTGTAGAAAGTGCGCTAAGAAGAATATATTTTAGTTTAATCATATAGTGAAAAATTCTGATGGTAAAAAAACAGGCTGCCCGGGCAGCCTGTTAATTAATATATTGAGAAGCGTTACGGGTTCTGATCTTCCGGTCCGATTGCTTTATTAACATCAATCTCATCCTGCGGAATTTTATATTCCCAAAGATTGTTTTGAGATGCTCTTGCTTTAAATAAGGTATAAGCGATATCGGTATAGGTTACAGAAGTACTTACTCTTGGGTTATCCATTCCATTTCTATCCATATCCGAATCGGTACGCTTCAAATCATAAAAACGGAAGCCTTCTCCCCATAATTCAACACGTCTTTGCACCATAATTTCATCAATTAAAGCTGCCCCGGTTTTTGTAGATAATACATAACCCGGATTACGATTTACTGCTAAAGGATATAGTGCAGCAGCTGCGGCGACATCTTGCCCACCTGCTCTTGCTAATGCCTCAGCTTCAATTAAGTACATTTCTGCAACACGCATAAAAGGAATATCACCCGCTCTGCTGTTCACATCTTGCACTTTAAACTTACGATGCATGTATTTAATTACTTTTACGCCGGAAGCGGCTGTTCCGGTTGCGGCATCAATTGCGCCTGGGAAATTAACTTTATCTGCTGTAGTGCCATCCCACCATAATTTTTTTCTAATATCGGTGTTGGCAATTTTTGCGTACAGTACTGAATTGATCATTTTAGGTTCCAATCTATTCCATGACGAATTGAAATTTCCCGAAACATAAGAATAAAAAGAGCCGTAGGTTGGAACCTGATCCGCTAATTGATTTGCGCCCCACATCCATTCTGCATTTGAAATTACAGTAAAACCACTTAGATAATCAGAATTTGTCATGAATGTAAAACCTGTTCTGGCCTCTTTGGCATATTTTGCGGCATTCGTCCAGTCCTGCATAGTTAAGGCGACTCTTGCTTTAAAACCTTTAGCAACATTTAAATTTATGTGCGTTTTGGCCGGGCGGGTAGGTGCGGTGGCAAGTAAAGTTATTGCCTGATCTAAATCTTTATTGATTTGAGCATAGACCGCTTCAACGGTTGAACGTGGTTTATCTATACCATCATTGGAAATAGCAATTGGAATACCTGGCTGTGTATTTTGCTTTCCTGCCTCATAACGTTTACCATAAAGTTGAACCAGATTAAAGTGACACCAGGCCCTGACGGCTAAGCACTCGCCTTTAATGGCATCTTTATCAGTAGTTTCACCATTAATGTTATCTATGTTTTCGATAATCATATTGGCATTACTATTAATGCGGTAATATAACAGGTATGGGAAGGCTGCAAGGGAACTGGATGCACTTCTGTGATCAACCCATCTTAACGCGGGCTTAAAATAAGTGTATGTATTTCCTGACCAGACAAAATCTTCACCCATAGCGTCCATGTTTAACATCATGGCTCCGTGTGCATCCTGCGATTGATTGGATATTTGTAAATACATTAAACGGTACATCCCGTTAACAGCCAGTTTTGCATTCGCAATTGATTCGAAAGCTGTGGTTTGCGCAACCTGATCGGTAGGGAAAGTTTCCAAAAAATCTTTTTTGCATGAAGTAAATAATGCTATGATAAGCATGAATACTGAAGTAATTTTACAATTTTTCATGATATATTTTTAAAGCGTTACGTTTAAACCCAAAGAAATAATTCTTGTTGGAGCATAAGTATAGCTCGAATTTCCATTGTATGCCTGGGAGGGATCAAAACCTTTTCTATGCGATTTCATAAAAAGGTTTTCTCCTGTTAAAAATAACCTGGCATTACTGATTGTTAATTTTTTGGTAAGCGCTTTCGGAAGAGAATAACTAAAGTTTGCCGCTCTTAAATAAAAGTAAGATGCATCTACCAACCAACGATCACTGTCGTACATCGTTCCGCCTATGGTTCTTTTTGGTACGTCTGTGATTTGTCCAAACGTTTGCCAACGTTCCAAGGCATCAACATGTAAAGCCCGTCCGTAAGTTCCATTGTACATTAATGATTGATAATCTCCATCGAAAGAAACCCCACCAACCTGGTAAATGAATCGGAAATCGAATGAAAAGTTTTTATAAGTAAAAGTATTGTTAATGCTTCCATAAAAATCTGGAATGGCGGATCCTGCATAATGGTATTGGGCGCTGCTTCCGCTTGCGGTTACTACAGTTCCATCGGGCATTATTTTAGTGCCTGTTGCAGACACATTGGCAACAAAAAGTTCTGAACCAGTATCAGGGTCTACACCATAATAATCTCTTAACCAATAATCGTATCTCGATTGACCAACCATATATTTTTTGGTTCCGTCGATGTACTCATCAAATGGAAGTTTAGAAATTTTGTTTGTAAGCCTGGTCCAGTTTATGCCGATATTCCATCTAAAGTTTTTTGTTTTAACCGGCGTTCCGTCCAATTGTATCTCTACACCACGATTGTATAAACTCCCGAAGTTTTGATTTTGAGTAGATAAACCAGAGGAGAGTGCTAAGGGAACATTGAACAGCAGGTTATCTGTATAACGATTAAAATACTCCACACTACCAGAAATACGGTTTTTAAACAGTCCGAATTCTAAGGCAATATCCATGTTGTTGTTCGACTCCCATTGAATTTCTTCGTTGCCTAAAGCCAGAGATTGTTTTATTCCAGCCTCATTCCCATTTTTAAAGCCTGTGTCATAAAAAGTCTGGTATAGGTAATAACCACCCAAATCATCGGAACCAACTTGTCCATAAGATCCACGTAGTTTTAAGTTATCGACCCAGTCAACTTTGAAGAATTTCTCTTTACTAATTTGCCATCCGGCACCAACAGACCAGAATTTACCCCAACGGTATTTCGGAGAGAATTTTGATGAGCCATCTGTTCTGTAGGAGGCCGATGCAAAATATCTGCCGTCAAAATCGTATTGTAATCTTCCAAAGTAAGATTCGATTCTATAATTATCCTGATAAGAGGTTAATGAAAGAATGTTTGCAAAGTTTTTCAGTTCAGTTGATCCGGATACGATCTGGCCGGCAGCACTACCAAAATTGTAATCGTAACGGCGCTGGTAAGCTTCATGTCCAGCCAGGATATCAATATTATGGCGGCCAAATGAACGATTGTAATTTAATAACTGGTTAATGTTAATTGTTCTTGTTGTTGAATTTGTTCGATTACTTCTTCCGTTCGACGTGAGTCCGTCGCCAATAATTGGACTGTCAAAAGCGCTGAATTTGTAGTTGTTTAAATCCAGACTGAAGTTAGTGGTTAACTTAAAGTTTTTCAGGAAAGAAATTTCTGCATAGGTACGTCCGCTCACAAAATTTCTTTCAGTAAAGTTCTCATTGAATTCGGTTTCAGCTAAAACATTTCTTCCAGGAGCAATCGGACGGGTGTATCCCTCATCGTAAACCTGGTTTCCCAGTGCATCCATAACATAACTTCCATCAGCATTGTGTTTGTGAACAGCATAAATCGGGGCAAAAATCAGATCAGTGTAAAAAGGGTTTTCCCAGATTCCACTATCTTCGTTACCCACTTTTGTTTTTTGAACCGACCCGGATAGGTTGATGCCTGTTTTTATCCATTTCTTAATCTGTGAATTCATATTTACTCTTCCGCTGTATCTGTTGAAATCAGTTAATACAGAATAGCCCTCATCCGTTAGGTAGTTCAAAGAACCGAAGAAATCACTTTTATTACTTCCACCGCGATAATTAACATTGTATTCACTGCGTAAACCTGTGCGGCGTAATTGGTCTTTCCAGTTTAAGTCTTCGGGGTAAATTAAGCTGGCTGCGGGGTTTATTGCGCCATTCGTTAAAACGACCTGGTTGTCGGCAACATTGAATGGGTTTGAAACTAATGAACCAACAATGTTATTTGACGCTTGTGTGTTCGCAGCATCTAATGTTGCTCCCCCAGATACCAGGCTGTTGCGCATTGATTCCCATAACAATGGGTAATACTGGTAAGCATCGACTTTTTCATAATCAGGTAAACCTCTTGAGTTCAATCCCTGCGTAGTTTTAAAGGTCAGTGCAGGTGCGCTATCTTTTCCTTTTTTTGTTGTAATCAGAATTACACCGTTAGCGGCCCTTGATCCGTATAATGCTGAAGCTGATGCATCTTTCAGCACCGAAATGCTTTCAATATCATCAGGGTTGAGGTTGTTTAATGCGCCTTCATACGGAGCGCCATCAACCACGTAAAGTGGGTCAGATCCACCGTTAATTGTTCCAAAACCGCGAATTCGTACAGATGGCCCGGCTCCAGGCTGACCACTACCAGTTGTGGTTTGAATACCGGGAGCGGCACCTACCAATGCAGTACTTAAATTGGAGATCGGCCTTGATTCTAACTCCTTTGCACTTATTGTTGATACCGAATTGGTTAATGCACTTTTTCTAACTGTTCCATATGCCTGAACAACAACTTCTTCAAGTTGTTTATTCTCTGGCATTAATTGAACATTTAGTGTATTACCCGTCCCAACCACAACTTCTTTACTGGCATAACCTAAATAGGAATAGATTAAAGTTGTTTCCCCGCTGGGCAGACTAATGGAATACTTTCCTTCCGAATTGGTGATTGTACCGCCGTTTTTCCCTTTAACACGAACAGAAACTCCGGGTAAGGTACTATTATCATCATTGCTGGTAACGGTACCTGAGATTATTCTATCAATTCCAGCCGGTTTTATTTCGGGTTTGATGCTAATAACGATGGTTTTGTCGTCAATAGAATAAGATAGCGGTTGCTTATTAAAAATAACCCTAAGCAATTCTTCTAAACTAATATCCTTCACATTGAGGTTAACTAAATTAGCTTCTTTAATGACCTCATTGCTATAAATGAAATAATAGCCGGTCTGTTTCCTTACCTCTTTAAATATCGTTTTTAAACTGGCATTGTTCGCAGATAAATTAATCCTTTGTGCCATGGTTTTACCGCTAACCTGCAAGGCCAGACAAAAAATAATTATTGCTGTAAATTTCATGGCCAAAAAAGCTTTAAATGCATAACTTCTTCTCTTTAGTTTTGTAATAGTTCTGGGCAAGGGTTTGCCCGTTTCAGATTGTAGACAATCTTTCATAAGTTTGTTTGGTTTTGGTTTATGGATAAGTTGATAAATTTTTTATAGCCTAAACTGCTGCTTGCAGCTTGTGAAATCTTCTCGGGTGCAACCGAGAGGATTTTTTGCTATGGGGTATTTCCGCTTTACTTCATATAGTTATTTATTTATTTTTTTTAACCTCTATTGTTTTATTATTAATGTTAAACTCAATGTTTCCTGCTGTTTGAAGTAGCTTTAATAATTTAGATACATTGTTATTCCTGCTAACCACTCCATTAAATTTTATATCCGGCGTTTTGCCAACGTACTTTACATCCACATCGTACCATCTTTCTATTTGCCGCATCACTTCAGGAACACTGGCATCCTCGAAAATAAACAGGCCATTTTTCCAGTCTACAACATTATCTACCTCAACATTTTTCAACTGGATATTATTGGTATTTTTATTGAAAATAGCTTGCTGTCCTGGGATGAGGATTTTAGAAGTGTAGTTATGGCTGAGTTTAATCGAACCTTCTAAAAGTGTAACAGCAGCATTTTCTTCATCTGGATATATATTCACATTAAATTGAGTGCCAAGTACTTCTACATCTGCATCACCAGTTTCTACTATAAATGGCCTGGTCTTATCTTTTGACACTTCAAAATAAACCTCCCCTGTAACGGATACCTTTCTTTCTTTGGCAATAAACGCCGATGGAAATGTAATTGAAGACTGGGCATTAAGCCACACCAGACTTTTATCTGGTAACATAAGTCTGTACTGTCCGCCACGTGGGGTAGATAGCGTATTCACATAAACCTTTTTTTCTCCCTCAGCATTTAATTCATTATATTCAATAAAGCCATCATCGTTTTTACTAACGTTAGATTTGCCTTGCCGGGTTAATATGCCATTTAAAGCATCATTTAAAATAATTTCAGAGCCATCTGCTAATTTCAGAATGGCTTTATTACTACCGGGTAGAAGATCTTGTTTTGCAATTTTTGCTATCGGATGGCTGGCGCTTTGTGTATCGAAAAATTTATAACCTATATAGATTATCATAAAAAGTGAGGCAGCGATTGTAATGGTTTTCCCAATAGTGAGTATAAGGCTAAATTTTGATGTATGTTTTTTATCAGCAACTATGTTTGTGTACATGTAGTTCCAGTCTATATCCTGCACATCTGCATCCGGCAGGCCGGTATTTTCTGCCTTTTTCATAAAATCACTCAGAACGTATTTATTCTCCTCTTTGCTGATATAGTCAAACAACTCTGCAAAGTCGGGCTCCGAGATGGTTTTATTTACGTACTGCTCTAGCAATTCGTTAATTCTATTATAGTTTTCTGACATGTTTGGTTAAGGCAATAAGTACCTTTTTATACATAGACAGTTGTGGAGCGATATAGGACCGTTAAATAAAAAATATTTTATCCGGTCCTATTGAATAAGTATAGAGTCTATAATAAAATCAAAGCCAGAATCATGTTTAAGAAAATAATCGCCATTTTAGTTTTAACACTTTGCATTGCCGATATGCAGGCAAAAGTTTTTAAAAACGTTACCTTTCAAGACAGTATTCAGCGATACCAGCCAGGAAAAAGCTATACATTCAGCGTTACTTCCGCAACAAGAGAATATTCGACGGCAATTGAATACATTGCAGGAGATGCAAAATCCAGACTGATTTTAACCGCTCCTCATGGCGGAGATATAAGACCTGAATTTATGCATACCCGAACAAAGGATTTTGTAACAAAAGCTGATGATAACGACTATGGTGATACAGAAAGTTTTTCAGGTACATCTGATTCTAAAACCCTGGAACTAACTGAAGAATTAGCCAATGAAATAAAAAAGACTACAGGACTGAGGCCACATATCATTTTAAACCATTTACATAGAAGTAAATTAGATGCAAACAGGGCAATGTCTATGGCCGCGCAAGGCGATGGAAATGCTGAATCTGCATGGAAAGCATTTCATCAATATATAGATGATGCAAAAAGACAAGTAGCAAAAAACGGGGGTGGATTATTATTGGATATTCATGGAAATGCACACCGGCCTCAACGAACTGAAGTTGGATTATTATTGAAAAGCAAAGATTTTCTTGCAGGAGATTTGGAGCAGTTCGCAGATGAATCAAGTGTAAAAGCAATAGTTAAAAGTGGAAAAGCAACTATGGCGGAGTTGGTTAGAGGAGAATATGCCTTAGGCACTTTACTTAACAACGTCGGAGTGTTAGCTACGCCTTCAAATTCAAATCCTAATCCTGTTGATATAAAAATTTTTCCAGATGGGAAATATTTCAATGGAGGCTACAATACAGCCAGGCACGGTTCCAGATTTTCCGGAAATATATCTGCCATCCAATTGGAGTTTAATGGCGACGTCCGGATAAACGATAAAAATAGATTGTTGTATGTGAAATCAATTTCTAAAGTAATTAATCAATTTATGATGAAGTACTTCAATTAATGTTTGTTTAAACTCCTGGTCTTTATTAATCAATTTTGTGAAGAAAACAAGTAAACGAGAATTGGCGATATACTAATTCTAATTGTGTTTAAAGAAAGGTAATGACGTAGGTATTTCAAAATTTCAACAATGATGTTTTTTACTCTGCTTTTCGACAAACCAATTTGTTCTGCAATTTCTTCGTGGCTTAAGCCTGCCTCCCGGCTCATTTTAAATATTTGCTGTTTTTGCTGAGACAGGTTTTGTAAGCCATTGTTAATTAGTATTTCACTGTCTTTTAGATCCGTTAAATCTTCAATGTTGTTGCCATCTATTTGCATGTTAGCCCACAATTGTGCTAATAATTTTTTGTTTTTAGCTACTTGATTTAGGTAGTTATACGTCTTATTGCGAACAATAGTATAAATATAATTGCGTGGATGATCAATATTAGGAAGGTTATCTCGTTTTTGCCAGATAGTAAAGAATGTATCTTGCACAATTTCCTCTGCGTCAGCTTTAGAATAAACAAATTTCACTACAAAACGATAAACATTGTTTTTATAGAGTTCAAAAATATGCTTAAAGGCCAATTCATCGTCAGCGGCAATTTTTTGTAGCAATATTCTTTCTGCTGCTGGGTTATAAATAGACATTAAGGTTTGATTTGTTTGTTTAGGAAGTCTAAAGATATGGATTACTGTAAAATAAAAATGTTTTTAACTAAAATGATATAAATGGCATTTTATTTTTATCAAACCGGGTATTTATCTTTTGATTTTCCATTATTTTAAGCTGAAAAGAAAAAATAACTCTATATTTCATTCTTCAAAATCGAGGTAATGAGTTCCATAAAATTTATAAAGCAGGTATTTTCCAATTTAACATTCCAGGTTATTGTAGCCATCATCATCGGGGTTTGTGTAGGTACATATTTTCCTGAATTTGCCTCAACAGCTAAACTAATCAGTCAGGGTTTTATCAACCTGATTAGTATGCTTATTGCACCAATTATTTTCTTCACCATAGTTTTAGGTATCGCCCACATGGGCGATATGAAAAAAGTGGGTAGAGTAGGTGGTAAAGCACTATTGTACTTTGAAATTGTTAGTACTGTTGCAATAGCTATAGGTTTGATTGTTGCGAATGTGCTTAAACCCGGTGCAGGTATGGTTGCCAAAGCAGGCGATGCCACTAAAATAGCAGGTTATGCAGAGCAAGCGAAAGACATGAACTGGGCTGAGTTTTTTCTGCATATTATTCCACATAACGTTATTGCGGCATTCGCAGAAGGAAATATCCTGCAAATTTTATTATTCGCAATTCTGTTCGGTTACGGATTAAATAAACTTGGCGGTGAAGGAACATCCGTATTAAATGCCTTTGATAAAATTTCAAAAGTGCTTTTCAAAATCATGAAAGTAATTATGCGTCTGGCGCCTATCGGCGCTTTTGGCGGAATGGCCTATAGTATCGGTACACACGGCTTGCAAAGTATTCTGGGTATGGCGAAGCTGATGGGCTCCGTTTACCTGACTTGTATTTTATTTATTTTTGTTGTGCTGAACGGCATCTGCAGGTATTATAATTTTAGTCTTTGGGCTTATCTCAAATTTATCCGGCAGGAAATTTTGATCGTTCTGGGTACATCCTCTTCAGAATCTGCTTTGCCTAGTATGATGCAGAAAATGGAAGCCATTGGTTGTGATAAATCAGTTGTCGGATTGGTTATCCCTACCGGTTATTCGTTTAATTTAGATGGAACGGCGATTTATCTGGCAATGGCAGTGATTTTTCTTTGTCAGGTTTTTCATGTCGATCTATCCATCGGACAACAGATTACCGTTTTGGGAGTATTAATGGTAACCTCAAAGGGTGCCGCTGGTGTCACCGGAAGTGGTTTTATAGTTTTGGTTTCAACGTTGACTGCTTTGAAAATTATGCCAATTGAGCACATTTCGATTTTAATTGGGGTGGATAGATTCATGAGTGAAGCCAGGGCCATTACAAACGTAATTGGTAACGGCGTGGCAACAATCGTTATCGCCAAGAGTGAAAATCAGTTTGATCAGGAAAAGTATTTAATAGCAATTCAACCTGCATCAATAGAAAGAAACGAAGAAGGATAGTATTTTTAGAGTTGCCGGTTACGGGTTGCAAGTTACCAGTCTGCGCGCAATCAATCTAGTCTTGGCGTCTCGGTAAGACTTGATACCAAGTTTGGCACTATGATGGGGACAAACAAATTACCAGGGGCAATTCAACCTGCATCAATAGAAAGAAACGAAGAAGGATAGTGTTTTTAGAGTTGCCGGTTACGGGTTGCAAGTTACCAGTCTGCGTGCAAAATGAAACGAAGTTATTTCCTCAATCTGGTCTTAGCTCAACCTAGTCTTAGCGTCTCGCTAAGACTAGATTTCAAGTTTTGGAAAGATGAATTCGGATAAACAAATTACCAGGGTCTTAGCGAAACGCAAAGGCCAGATGTTAGTGTTGCAATTATGACCGATAACAGGCAACTGATAACCCGAAACTGATAACCCAACTCTTTTACCTACCTTTGCATTAGAAATATGCACACAGCATGTTTAGTTAAACCAGATCACATTGGCTCAAGAAGAACAAAATAACCGCAAAGAAAAAAGCGAGTTACACCCACGCAACAAACACCGTTCGCGTTACAATTTCAAACAACTTATTGGTACATCAAAAGAATTAAAACGTTTCGTTTTTAAGAACGAACATAACGATGATTCAATCGATTTCGCTGATCAAAGTGCTGTTAAAGCATTGAACAGGGCATTATTAAAACATTTTTATGATGTGCCACAATGGGATATTCCAAAGGATTATCTTTGTCCTCCTATCCCAGGAAGAGCCGATTACATTCATTATGTTGCCGACCTTTTGGGTTCGAGTAATAAAGGGAAGTTACCAAAAGGCAATCGTATAAAGGTATTGGATATTGGGGTTGGCGCAAATTGCATTTACCCGATTATTGGTCACCAGGAATATGGATGGAACTTTGTAGGGTCTGAAATTGATCCGCTATCTGTCGAATCAGCAAAGCGTATAATCGACGCAAATAAATCCTTACAAGGTGCAATTGAGATTCGTCAGCAAGCATCAAAAATGGGTATTTTCAGAGGTATTGTTGGAAGAAACGAACGTTTTGATGCCGTAGTTTGCAATCCTCCGTTTCACTCCTCTTTAAAAGAAGCGGAACAAGGCACCCGACAAAAATGGCGCAACCTCGGTGGAAATGAAAAAGAAGTGAAACACGTTTTAAACTTCGGGGGAAATAAGGCCGAACTTTGGTGCCCTGGGGGTGAGCGTGCATTTGTAGAACAAATGATTATTCAAAGTGCTCAGATTGCAAATCAGTGCTTGTGGTTTACATCATTGGTTTCTAAAAGTGCAAACCTGAAAAACATTTACAATGCTTTAGTTAAAGCGAATGCCTTTGAGGTTACAACCGTTCAAATGAGTCAGGGTCAAAAAACCAGCAGGTTCGTGGCATGGACATTCCAGGATGAAGCCGCTCAAGCGGAATGGGCAAAAGGATGGAAACCGGAGCCGAAAGCTGAAAAACCTAAAGAAGAGGCTAAAAGCGTTTAAATTTAATATATGTTAGTAATGCCAGATTAACAATTCAGGTTAATCTGGCATTTTTATTTCTTCTCGTAAACAATTAAAATAGTTAAATCATTATCATCGTTTGGTTTAACTCCGTGCGAACTTCCTGGTCGTGTTAAAATTGCGTCGCCTGGTTTTACAGGGAAAGTTTTGCCATTCATTTGCATGGTGCCAGTTCCGCTGATGACATAATAAATTTCATCCTCTTTTTGCAGATGATAACCGATGGATGAACCTGGTTTCAAGATCCGTTTTCGAAAAGCGGTTTTTAGGCTTTTGGCATCGCCGAAGAAATTGTAGCCAATGGTTTTGCCACCACCATTGTGCGTTCCAGGTTCTTTTTTAGCTACCTCAACATCATTTTGTAAAATATATTTAGCAGTATCGCTTGTTTGCGATTTAAC
>Ga0247809_1000582_pt1 | contig 16773 bp, 11 predicted proteins | sample UWRJL104311B1_FD_180951 | JGI IMG/M metagenome (GOLD analysis project Ga0247809, IMG submission 180951) | Plant litter microbial communities from Arlington Agricultural Research Station in Wisconsin, United States - UWRJ-L104-311B-1 | ecosystem: Environmental > Terrestrial > Plant litter >...
CGTCGGCGGCGCGCGCCCCCGGACCGGTGCAGGCGACCGTCGTGCCCACCGCGTGCTCGTCGACCCAGACGGTGAAGCCGGGCACGCCGCCGAGCACGGTGGTGCCCGCGACGCTGTTCTTCTTGCCCCACCCGCCGCGCACCCCGTGCACCTGGATCGCGTCGCGTCGCGCCTCGGATCCCGTGTTGCCCGTGACGGCGTAGCGGTTGCCGGCGATGTCGATCCACGAGTCCGCCCCGGTCGCGCCCGCCCCGTCTTCGCCCGGGAACCCGGCCCGCCGGAAGCGGTTGTCGACGATGCTGCCCCCGGTGGTGCCCTCCTTGGCGTCGACGCCCTCGCCCGTGGTCGCGGCGATGTCGTTGTCGCGCACGGTCACGCGGTCCGACCGGTCGGGCCGAGCGCTCGACCCCGTCACCGTCTTCCAGCTGCGCTGCGAACTGCCGATCGCCACGCCGTCGCCGAGGGCCGGCCGGCGGACGCCGGTGTCGTGGATGTCGGACCCCTCGAGCACGCCGTCGCGGCTCCCGTCGCGGAAGTGCACCCCGGTGCCCCCGACGTTGCCGACGTCGACGTCGCGGATCGTGGAGTGCTCCGATCCCTCGAGCACGATGCCCGTGCCGGCCTTCGTCACCGAGACGCCGTCGACCACCCAGTGGCTGCCCGTGATGCGCAGCGCGACGCCGCTCGCGTAGCTGCCCGTGGTGAGCACGGCCGCCCGGGCTCCGGTGAGCGTGATCGGGGCCGCGGCCGTGCCGTCGGCCGCCGCCCGGAACCGGCCGGTGTACGTGCCGTCGAGGAGCGCGATCGTGTCGCCGGGGGCGGCTTCGTCGAGGGCGTCGACGAGCTCGTCGGAGGTCGACACGACGACGGTGCGCTGCGGCGCCGCGGAGCCGGACGGCGTGGGCGTGGGGGTGGGCGTGCCCGCGCCGACGAGCGACACCACGGTCGCGGCGACCGCTATCGCATCCAGAACACGCATCTTTCCCCCGTGTGCGACGCTACGGGGTCAGGTGTCGCCCGGCAACCCGCACGTACACTGGAACCCATGAAGGTTGTAGCGGCGATGAGCGGCGGTGTGGACTCGGCTGTGGCCGCGGCACGCGCCGTCGAAGCGGGTCACGAAGTCGTCGGGGTGCACCTCGCCCTCAGCAGGATGCCCGGCACGCTGCGCACCGGCGCCCGCGGGTGCTGCACGATCGAAGACTCCATGGACGCCCAGCGCGCGGCGAACATCATCGGCATCCCGTACTACGTGTGGGACTTCTCCGAGCGGTTCAAGCTCGACGTGGTCGAGGACTTCATCGACGAATACGCCGCCGGACGCACGCCGAACCCGTGCATGCGCTGCAACGAACGCATCAAGTTCTCGGCGCTGCTCGAGAAGGCGCTCGCGCTCGGCTTCGACGCCGTAGCGACCGGACACTACGCGGATGTGCGCCGTGACGCAGACGGCAATGCCGAACTGCACCGCGCCGCCACCTGGGCGAAAGACCAAAGCTACGTGCTCGGCGTGCTCACCGCTGACCAGCTCGAGCACTCCCTCTTCCCGCTCGGCTCGACCCCGTCGAAGGCCGAGGTGCGTGCCGAGGCCGCCGCCCGCGGCTTCAGCGTCGCGAACAAGCCCGACTCGCACGACATCTGCTTCATCCCCGACGGCAACACGCGCGGCTGGCTCGCCGAGAAGGTCGGGGCCGAGCAAGGCGACATCCTCGACCGCTCGGGCAAGGTGCTCGGCACCCACGAGGGCGCCCTCGCCTTCACGATCGGGCAGCGCAAGGGCCTCTCGATCGGCTACCCCTCCGACGACGGCATGCCGCGCTTCGTGCTCGAGGTGCAGCCGAAGACCAACACGGTGGTCGTCGGCCCCAAGGAGGCGCTCGACCTCGCCGAGCTCGCCGGGTCGAAGTTCACCTGGGCCGGTCTCGGACCGGTCGAGTCGGGCATCGCGACCCTCGACGACGACGGCGCGATCACGCCCTTCGAATGCGAGGTGCAGATCCGCGCGCACGCCGACCCGGTCGCCGCCGTCGTCTCGGTCGAAGGCGGCGAGATGGTGATCCGCCCCGTCGAGCCGATCAACGGCGTCTCGCCCGGGCAGACCGCGGTGGTCTACGTCGGCACGCGCGTGCTCGGCCAGTGCACGATCGCCCGCACGGTGAGCGCGGTCCCCGTCTCGGCCTAGCCGGCCACCGACGCCCGCGCCCGGCGGGTGTCGACCATCAGGGTTCCCGCCGCCTTGTCGACCAGCCCGCGCCCGTTCGGGTCGACCAGGGTCGTGATCAGTACGACGACGGCCCAGACCCAGAGCACGAACAGCACGACGAGGGCGCCGCGGCCCGCCGCCGCGGCGATCCCGGGAGCGCGGCCGTCGTCGGCCCGCACCAGTCGCAGGCCCAGCAGGAACAGGCCGGCGCTCCGGCCGGTGCGCGCCACCGCGACGGTGAGCGCCACCAGGTAGAGCGCGAGCGTGGCCGCGACGACGCCGCCGATCACGCCCCCGCGCCCGCTCGGTCCGCCGTTGACCCAGATGCCGAGGGCCACGCCGCCGAGCGCGACCGCGTAGAGCAGCACCGCGTCGATCACGAGGGCGAGCAGCCGCTTGCCGAAGTTCACCGGGCGCGGCCCGGTCGCGGCGACCGGCACGAACGGCAGGGCGACGCTGTAGCCGCGTGCGTCGTCTGCCGCGGGGGTGTCGCCGTCGAGGAGGGGCCGGGCGGTGTGGCCGAGCCGGGTCGCGAGCTCCTGCACCCGGGCCGAGGCCTCGGTCGAGACGAGCGCGAGCGGGAGGGCGTCGGTCGCGACATCCAGCAGCAACAGGGTGAAGAAGTTGCGGGCCAGGATCGCGTTGGCGCGCGGCACGGCGAACCGGAGGGGCACGGGCTCGGCGGCGACCGGGCCGAGGTCGATGCGCTCGAGCAGCGGCAGGGTCGAGAGGTAGTCGGCGAGGTCTTCGCCCGTGAGCGTGCGGTCGATCTCGACGAGGAGGTCGTGGTCGTCGAGCCAGGCGACGAGGGCCGACCACGGGTCGCCGCCGGCCTGCGCCGAGCGGACGCGGGAGAAGAGGTCGGGGTCGGGCGACAGCGCTTCGCAGAGCTGCTGCCAAGTCGAGAGCAGGGTGGTTTCCGAAGTATCGCTCATGCCCCCAAGCTAGCGGAACGGGCCGGGGGGATGTCGCCGGCCCTCCGTACACTGGAGCGGTGGCTGACACCAATACCGACGAACTGGAAACCGCCCGCGCCGAGGCCGACGGTCTCACGAACCGCATCCTCGAACTGCGTGACGCCTACTACGACCGCGACACCACGCTCGTGTCCGACGCGGAGTACGACGGCCTCATGCACCGGCTCGAAGAACTCGAGCGGCTCTTCCCCGAGCTCGCGAGCCAAGACAGTCCCACCCAGAACGTCGGCGGTCAGGCCGACGTCGCCCTGTTCGCGCCCGTCGTACACGCCGAGCGCATGCTCAGCCTCGACAACGTCTTCTCCATCGAGGAGTTCGAGGCCTGGTCGGCCAAGGTGGAACAGAACTCGGGCCGCGCGGTGCGCTACCTGTGCGAGCTCAAGATCGACGGGCTCGCCATCAACCTGCGCTACGAGGACGGGGTGCTCGTCTCCGCCGCCACGCGAGGCGACGGCCGGGTGGGTGAAGACGTCACCGAGAACGTGAAGCTCGTCACGAGCATCCCGCAGCGTCTCGAGGGGGAGGGCCATCCGGCGCTCGTCGAGGTGCGCGGAGAGGTCTTCATCCCCGTGGTGGAGTTCGAGAAGCTGAACGAGCTGCAGGCCCGATTCCGCGAGCGGGCGTTCGAGGAGAGCCGCGACCGCTGGAACGCACGCAAGTCGGCGGGCGCCGAGTTCGACGAGGAGAAGGCGCGGTTGTCGGCCGCGCGCCGCTTCCCATCGTTCGCGAATCCCCGCAATGCGGCGAGCGGCGGCCTGCGCCAGCAGATCGACAAGAAAGACGGCATGGAACTCGAGGCGGCGCGCGCCCGCTTCGCGTCGCTCACGATGTTCGTGCACGGCATCGGCGCGTGGGCCAAGCCTCCCGTCGAGAGCCAGAGCGAGATCTACGGGCTGCTCTCCGGCTGGGGACTGCCGACGAGCCCGTACTTCCGGGTCGTCGACAGCGAGAAGGCGGCCGTCGAGTTCATCGAGTACTACGGCGTGCACCGGGCCGACCCCGAGCACGAGATCGACGGCATCGTGATCAAGGTCGACGAACTCGAGCTGCACGACGAGCTCGGTGCCACCAGCCGCGCTCCGCGGTGGGCGATCGCCTACAAGTACCCGCCCGAGCAGGTGCAGACGAAGCTGCTCGACATCGTCGTGAGCGTCGGCCGCACCGGCCGTGCCACCCCGTTCGCCGTCATGCAGCCCGCGCGCGTCGCTGGCTCGGTCGTGCGCCAGGCCACCCTGCACAACCAAGAGGTCGTGATCGCGAAGGGCGTGCTCATCGGCGACACGATCGTGCTGCGCAAAGCGGGCGACGTGATCCCCGAGGTACTCGGCCCGGTCGTCGAACTGCGCGACGGCTCGGAGCGCCCGTTCGTCATGCCGACGCAGTGCCCGGAGTGCGGCACGACGCTCGCCCCCGCGAAAGAGGGCGACATCGACCTGCGCTGCCCGAACGCGCGGGCCTGCCCCGCGCAGGTGCGCGGCCGCGTCGAGCACGTCGGCAGCCGCGGAGCCCTCGACATCGAGGCGCTCGGCGAGGTGACGGCCGCGGCCCTCACCCAGCCCGTCGTTCCCGAGACGCCGCCGCTCGTCACCGAGGCCGGCCTGTTCGAACTCACCATCGCCGACATCTTCCCCATCCGCGTGCGGGTGCGCGACAACGAGACCGGCGAGGTCAAGCTCGTCGACGGCGCACCGAACCCCGACGGCACCCCGGGCGAGTCCGTGCCCAAGGAGGTCGCGCCGTTCCGCCGCCAGCGCAAGAAGACCGACGGGCCCTACGACCCGGCGGCCGAGGTCTTCGGCGGCGACGAGACCTTCGTTCCCTCGAAGACCGCCTACGAGCTCATCGACAACCTCGAACTGGCCAAGTCGAAGGAGCTGTGGCGCATCCTGGTGTCGCTCAGCATCCGCCACGTCGGCCCCGTCGCCGCCCGCGCGCTCGCGGGATACTTCGGATCGCTCGACGCGATCCGCGCGGCGACCCGCGACGAGCTCGCGGCCGTCGACGGCGTCGGCGGGATCATCGCCGACGCGCTCATCGACTGGTTCCAGGTCGACTGGCACGTCGAGATCATCGAACGGTGGGCCGCGGCGGGCGTGCAGTTCGCCACCCCCGGCCACCCGGGGCCGGGAGCGGCCGCGGCCGCCGACGGACCCCTCGCCGGCGTCACCGTCGTGGCGACCGGCAGCCTCGAGGGCTTCTCGCGCGAAGGCGCGCTCGAGGCGATCATGGCGGCCGGAGGCAAGGCGGCGTCGAGCGTCTCGAAGAAGACCGACTTCGTCGCCGCGGGGCCCGGCGCGGGTTCCAAGCTCGGCAAGGCGGAGGAACTCGGCATCCGCATCCTCGACGCCGCGGAGTTCGCGCTGCTGCTCGAGGGCGGGCCGGCCGCGGTCGCGCTGCCCGAGGAGGCGGCCGGCGAGGCCGCCGACGCGCCCGACGCCGACCCGGAGGCCTGAGCCGGCGACCCGCCTACCGGGGGAGAGACCGGGCGACATGTTCCCCCGTGGGCGGGAGGCGGCGTCATCCCGTCTTTCCTAGGCTCGGAAGATGACGACGAACCGACGGCCCAGCCCCCGCCGAACCGAGCGCCCAACCCGCCGCCCGCCCCGCCGCGCGGTCGTCGCGGCCGTCGCCGCCCTCGCGGTGTTCGCGGCCGGGGCTCTGGTCATCCCGCGCCCGCCGCAGCTCTCGGCCGAGACGAGCGGCGACGACCGCCTCGTCGCCGAGGTGCGTCGACTGCTCGACGGCGAGGGCGCCGTGCGCGACCGGCTGAGCGTCGCCGTGATCGACGGGGCGGAGGTGCGGACGGCCCACTTCGGAGCGACGGATGACACGGAGTACGAGATCGGCTCGGTCACGAAGACCGTCACGGGGTCGCTGCTCGCCGACGCCATCGACCGCGGCGAGGTGACCGGTTCGACCCCGCTCGGCGACCTGCTCGACGTGGGCGGCTCGGCCGCGGCATCCATCACCCTCGACGAGCTCGCCACCCAGTCGAGCGGGCTTCCCCGGCTGCCGCTTTCGGCCGGCATGATCGTGTCGGCGATCGTCGCTAACTTCCGTGCGAGCGACCCGTACCGGTCGACGCTCGCCGACCTCGAGTCCGACGCCCGCGCCAGCGCGGTGGGGGAGAAGCAGTTTCTCTACTCGAACTTCGGCTTCGCGCTGCTCGGCCAGGCGCTCGTCGCCGCGGCCGGCGCCGACGACTACGAGGCGCTCGCCGCCCAGCGGGTGTTCGAGCCGCTCGGCATGCGCGACAGCTACGCGCCCTCGTCGCGCGACGGCCTGCGCGACACGGCGGTCGAGGGCCTCACCGCGACCGGGCGCACAGCCGCCGCCTGGACCATGGGTGCCGATTCGCCGGCCGGCAGCACCCGCTCCACCCTCGCCGACATGGTGCGCTACGCACGGGCCCAACTCGACGGCACCGCTCCCGGCGTCGCGGCGACCGAGCCACGGGCCGACGCCGGCGAGAGCCGCATCGGTTTCGCCTGGCTCACGAGCGACGACGTCACCTGGCACAACGGCCAGACCGGCGGCTATGCGTCGTGGGTCGGCTTCGACCGCGACGCCGACCGGGCGGTCGTGGTGGTGAACGGCTCGTCCGTCTCGGTCGACGACCTCGGCCTCGCGCTCATGGAGGCGAACTGATGGAGTACTTCCCGGGTTTCCTCGCCCTCGCCTTCGCGCTGGTCTTCCTCGCCGCCGGCGCCACGCGCTGGAAGGGTTTCGGGGCGAGCAGCCGGCTCGAACTGGTGGTCGCGGCGCTCACGGCCGTCGCCGGACTCGCCGTCGCCCGGGCGCTCATGCCCTGGGGCGAGGTCTCCGCGCTGCTCTGGCTCGTGCCGGTGGCGATCACGGCGGCTGGTGTCGCCGCGGCCGTCTGGATCTGGCCGTTCCTCCCGGCACTCCGCCCCGACAGGCCCGCGCGCCGCACCGTGGTCTTCGGCTCGCTGAACACCGTCGTGCTGCTGGCGGTGGTGGCGCTCTTCGTGCTGTGAGGCACGCGGCACCGGACCCGCGATGACCCGACCCGCGGTGGCGCGCCGCAAGCCGGCCGTCGCGGCCTAGAGCAGGGCGCCCGGGTGGCCGATGCGCCACCAGCCGCCGGGGCCGTCGATCGCCCCCGAGAGCTCGAGCGGCACCGTCACCGTGCGGGTGCCCGCGGTGAAGGTCATGCCGCCGACCCCGGTGCCGTCGCGCGCCGTGACGACCGGGTCGATCGACTCGGTGTGGGTGACGGGCATGTCCGACCAGGTGAGCAGCGTTGCGCCCTTCGACGCGGCCACTCGGGCCGTGTCATCCCACTGCGTCAGATAGTCGCCGACCTCCTGGCCCGTCGTCACGAGCGCCACGGTGTGGAAGCCGCCGCGGATCGTCGCGATGGTGTCGCGCGCGACCGATCCCGCCATGGCGCCGTCGCTCGAGCCGAGCACGATGCCGACGATGGTGACGGGGGTGTCGAGGCCGGGCACGTCGATGACGGCGGAGTACAGCAGGCACGCCCCGGCCTCGTCGAGCGTTCCCGTCTTGATGCCGTTGATGCCGTCGGCGCCGAGCACGGGGTTGCGGTTGTGGATGGCGCCGATGCCGGGTACGTCGAGCTGCGGGGTGCGCACGAGCGCCGCGACGGCCGGGTTCGCCATGGCGAGCCGGGCGATCGCGATCAGGTCGGTGGGCGTGCTCGTGTTGCGCGGGTCGATGCCGGTGGGTTCGACGATCGTGGTCGAGGCGAGGCCGTTCGCCGCGAGCCAGGCGTCGGTCGCGCGTCTGGTCGCGGCCGGCGATCCGAACGCCCAGGTCGACACGGCCTCGGCGTAGTTGCTCGCCGAGGCGAGCAGCATCATGGCGAGGGCGTCGCGCTCGGACATGCTCGAGCCGATCTTCATCCGCTCGATGGTGGCCCCGAGCAGGTAGTACTTGTCGTACAGGTCGTTGTCGGACTTGGCGAAGGTGAGCGTCGGCCCCGCGTCGGTCTCGCCGAGCGGTTTCGCGGAGAGCACGACGAGCGCCGTGACCACCTTGCTGATGCTCGCGATCGGGCGGGGCTCGTTGCCGCCCGTGGCGTGCAGGATGCCGCCCTCGCCGACGGTGCCGGGGAACTCCTCCGCGCCGGTGACGCTCACGGCCGTCGCGAGCGCGAACGGCACGGGGAACGCCACCGCCGTGCGCGGTTCGACCGTCACCGCGCGCAGCGTACCGGTGGTCGCGGGCACCGGCGCGAGCAGCGTGAGCGAGAGATAGGCGCCGGCCGACGCGGCGACGACGGCGAACACGATGGCCGCCGCGATCAGCCCCGCACGCGGCGCCTTGTCGAGAATTCCTTATGCACCCGTTCACCCTAGCGGCAGGGTCGTGGTGGAATCCACGGACTCCGCACTCGGCCCCGCCGGCTAGCGGCCGCCGGTCGCGGCGCGCGGCTCCCACGCCCGCAGCGGTACCGCCCCGGCGGCCCCGGCCGCACCCATCTCGCGCAGGAGGGGCAGCTGCAGGGTGAGCAGGTCGCCCGAACCGAGATGCACGAGCCCGCGGCCGGGCGTGATCTTCGCCGAGACCATAGAGCGGGCGACACGCACGCCCAGGAGGTCCCCGTCGATGGTGCTCTGCGGCGAGAGCAGCGCCCCACGCCTGTTCTTCTTCACATCCACCTGCCAGCCGGCGAAACCGGCGCAGATCTCGGCGGCATTCCCGCCGAGGATGAGGCCGCGCCGGTTGTCTCCGGCCGAGCGCACGAAGGCGCGGAGCCAGAGTTTCGCCGGGGCATCCATCACCATCTCCCCGTCGTCGACGACGAGCACGACCGGGCGTCCGTCGGGATCGAGGTGCGGGGCGAGGTCGTCTTCGGTCAGCTCGGTGTGGGTGATGAGCGCACGCACTCCCGGCTCGGAGCCGAGCGCTCGCAGCGGGCTCGTGCGCGGGCAGACGAGCACGAGCTCGGTGCCGGAGCGCAGCAGCGACCGAGCCATCACGCCGAGCAGGGTGCTGCGGCCCGAGCGCGCGGGGCCGGCGACCACGAAGGTCGGCGCGTCGCGTTCGAGGTCGATGCCGTGCGCGACGAGGCGGTCGCCGCCGACGCCGACCAGGGCCCACATCACCGAGCGGCCGTCGTCGGCTCCCGCGTCGCCGTCGTCTTCGGCGAACGCGAACGCCTGTTCGAGGTCGAGGGTCGCGGGCAGGTCGTCGACCCGGAACGGCCTGCGGGCGGAGGGCACGGCGACGTCGCGTTCGTCGAGTGCGCGGCCGAGGGCGCGCACCGCCTCGCCCTGCGCCTGCCCCGACGCGTTCTCGCCGAGGATCGCTACCTGCACCTCGATGCCGCTGCCGCCGCGGAAACCCCGGCCGGCGCCGATCTCGAGCGGGATCGTCTTGTGGTTGAGATCGGCGAGGCTGTAGTCGAGCCGGTCGGTGAGCCGCAGCACGAGCTTGTCGTCGCACAGCACGGCCATGCGGCTCGTGAGCAGCGTGCGGTCTCCGGCGATCACGAGGTGCACGCCCGCGCTCGCGCCGTCGCGCAGCAGCGAGTGCACCAGGTCGGTGAGGCGTCCGCCGTCGAGCTCGCCGAGGGTGGTGGCGAAGTTGTCCCAGCGGTCGATGAGCAGCAGGATGTGCGGCAGCGCGTCGACGCCACCCCGCCGCTGCTCGGCGATGTTGGCGTGGTTGCCCGCGCCCAGCAGTTCGTGGCGACGCAGCACCTCGGCCTCGAGCCGGTCGAGGAGGCGCGCCGAACGCTCGGCCTGGTTGCGCTGGCTCACCGCGCCGCAGTGTGGGAGGGCGGCGAGCGAGGCGAGCGCGCCGTTGCCGCAGTCGATGCCGTACACGTGCAGGTCGGCGACGGAGTGGGCCGACGCGGCGCTCGCCGCGATGGTGCGCAACGCCTGCGAGCGGCCCGAGCCGGGCGCGCCGACCACGTAGAGGTGCCCGAAGTCGTCGAGGTCGATCGCCGCGTTCTGCTGGGCCTGGCGCGCCGGCAGGTCTTCGAGCCCCCAGGCGAAGGCGTGGCCGCCAGCCGGAGCGAGGTCGTCGAGCGAGAGCATGCCGTCGAGCGGCGGCAGCCACGGGCTGTGCTGCGCGGGGATGCCGAGCAGCCGGCCGGCCTCGCGCAACGACTCGACGAGGATCGACAGGTCGGTTTCGGATGCCGCGGCGGTGGCCTGCCGTGGGGGAGTGGGGGCGGGGAGCGCGAACGCCGACCACGGCAGCGCGGCGACGAACGGCTCGCGCACGGGCGCCTCGTCGACGGCGACGCGGCTCGTGCCGCCGACGCGTGCCGTCTGGAACGGGATGATCGACGCGTGGCCGAGCCGGGCGTAGGCGCGGCCGGGGGTGCCCTTCGAGATCTGTGCGGCGTCGGGGATGTCGATCACGTCGGAGCTCTCGCCGGCGTCGGTCATGCGCAGCGCGATGCGCAGGTTGGTGTTCGCGCGGATTTCCGGGGAGATGACCCCGGACGGGCGCTGCGTGGCCATCACGAGGTGCACGCCGAGCGACCGGCCGCGCTGGGCGATGCCGATGAGTCCGGCGACGAAGTCGGGCAGTTCCTTCGCCATCGCGGCGAACTCGTCGATGACGATCGCGAGCCGCGGCAGGGTGCCGCCCGCTCCGCCGCGGGCGAGGTGCTCGTAGTAGTCGTCGAGGTCTTTCGCCCCGGCCACCGCGAGCACGTGTTCGCGCCGCACGAGCTCGGCGCGCAGCGACCCGAGCGCGCGTTGCACGAGGTGCGGGTCGAGGTCGGTGACCATGCCGACGGTGTGCGGCAGGTCGACGCAGCCGCTGAACGCGGCCCCGCCCTTGTAGTCGACGAGTACGAAGGTCATCTCGTCCGGCCGGTTCGCGGCGGCGAGCGACGCGACCAGCGTCTGCAGGAACTCGGACTTGCCCGCTCCGGTGGTGCCCGCGACCAGGCCGTGCGGCCCGTCGCGCACGAGGTCGATCGCGAGCGGCCCGTCGAGCGAGACGCCGATCGTCGCGAGCGTCGACCGCCCTCCCGCCATCCAGCGGGCGACGACCGCTTCGCCGGTCGGTTCCGGCAGCCCGATGACGTCGAGCAGCCGGGCCGAGCGGGGCAGCATGCTGTCGGCGTCGGAGAGGCTCACGTCGCGCACGGGCGACAGGCGGCGTGCGACGGTGTCGAACCATCCCGGGTCGATGTCGTCGGCCACGGCGTGCTCGATGTCGTCGGCGTTCTGCTTCTTCACGGTCAGCGTGCCGTAGGTGCCCTGCACGACGACCGCCCCGCACTCCTCGGGCAGCTGGCGCTCCTCGTCGTCGAGGCAGACGATGTGCACGCCGACCGCTGGGCCGTCGCGCAGCAGCGCGACGATGCCCGGCATCGCGCGCAGCCGCCGGGCGCCGTCGAGCACCACGAGCACGTCGGGCGAGAACACGGTCGCGCGGGCCATCGTGGCGGAGGCCGCCGCGGTGCGCTCGGCGACGAGCTGCCCGAGTTCGGCGACGCGCCGCCCGAGGGTCTCGGCGTCGGCGGCGGTGAGCGCGACCGCGTCCTGCCCGAGCGCCGGGCGGGAGTGCGGGAGCCAGTTCACCCAGTTCCAGTGGTGGCCGCTGTCGGGTGCGGGCAGCACGTACACCTGGAGGTCGCGCGGGCTCTGCAGCACCGCGAGCTGCCCGACGATCCACCGGCCCACCTGCCGCGCCCAGTCGCCGTGTCCCGCGACGCCGAGCACGCCCACCGCCGAGAGCGACACGGCCACGGGCACGGTCGTCGTCGTGCCGGTGTAGCGCCTGCGGTGTTCGAGCTGCGCCTGGTCTTCGAGTTCGACGTCGCTCGGCAGGTCGGCGGTGCCGAACCTCACGAGCAGGTGGTCGGGGTCGCTCGCGCGGCGCTCCCACAGCCGCCGGGTCGGCGCCGTCGCGGCGAGCAGCAACCCCGCGGCATCCGGGGCCCCCCTGCGTCGCCGGAGTTGCTCGCCTGCGACCGCCTCCGCGATCCCGCGGTCGATCTCGCCGACGTCGGTGCGCCAGCGTGCCATGAGCCTGCGGTGGCTCTGCTTGCCGTTGCGCCGCCCCGACAGCGTGGAGCCGAGCATCATGAGCGGCGACATGAGTGCGAACAGTAGGTAGAACGGCTGCTTGAGCAGGATCGCCATCGCGACGCCGAGCATCGCCGGGATCATGGCGGTTACCCACGGCATCGAGGTTCGCGCGGGCGGCACGGGCGGCGCGGGGCGGCGGAACTTGCCGGCCGGCACCGGGGGCAGCAACCGCGGCGGCCGGTTGTAGTCGAGCCAGCCGCTCTCGGGCGAGGCGATCAGGTCGGCGTCGCTCAGGGCGACGGGATGCGCCTCCAGCACCGAACTGCCGAGCCGCATCTGCGCGTCGGAGGTCCACGCGCTGCCCACGGCGTCGACGACGGAACCCTCGAGCGTCACCGCGGTGCTGGCCCCGTTGGCGCGCACCCGCACGGTGCCGTCGATCGACACGAGCGCGAACCCCAGGGCTTGGCCGCGGATGTCCGCGCCGAACGCCGCCGTGCCGTCGGCTGCGAGGCCGAGCGCGGTGTCGCCCACGGTGAGCCGGCGCAGTCGGCCGCTCGCCGGTCCTCCGACGAAGCGCACCTCGACGACGCCCTCGGCGGGAGGGGCGGCGGGCGGCGGACCGTCGAGGTGCAGCACGGCGCCGTCGCGCAGGCCGCTGTGGGCGAACGTCGCCCCGGGCGGCACGGGGGCGTCGGACACGCGGCGGGGGATGCCGAGCCGGGCGCGCACGGCGCGTTCGACGTCGACCAGGGGGGTGGCCGGCTCGGCGTCGACGAGCACGGTGGTGTCGGTGGCCGACGCCGCGTCGCGCACGGTGACGATCGCCCTCACGCGGTGATTCCCGCGGCGGCGGTGCCGACCGGTGCGGCGACGGGTGCGGCGTCGGTCGGGGCGGCGGGCGGCGGGGTCGCGGCCTCGGGATTCCAGCGCGCGGCGGGCAGGAAGTCGCTCGTGACCCAGCCGTTGGCGTGGGCCGTGAAGCGCCAGCGGGCGGAGGGCACGTGGCTCGCCACGACGACCGGCAGACGGCAGGCGTGCGATTCGAGCCCGTTCACGAGCAGCGCGGCGGCGGCCTCGTCGGGCAGGTTGGCCACGAACGCGAGCCCGACGGTGCCGTCGGCGACCCGGTCGACGAGGTCGTCGAGGGTCGAATCGGGGGTGGCCTTGGGTGTCGCGGTGTCGCTCAGCCCGACGAGCACGGGCCGTCCGTCGGCCCACGGGCGAGTGCCGGCCTCGGCGATCCAGCGCGCCGCGACCCGGTGGCGTGACAGCAGGTCGCCGCCGATGCTGACGAGGCCGTGCGCCTGCCCGAGGTCGACGAACACGCGCCCGGCCTCGGCCACCCCGAGGGTGATGAGCCCGGTGAACGGGTTCGCGGTCTCGGGCGAGAGCGGTTCCGACTGCAGGTCGAGCAGGGTGGCGGTCCAGACCAGGCCGTCCGCGCTGTTGCGCCAGGGGGCGGGCGGATGCGCGGTCGGTGTCGACAGGTGCAGCGAGATCGCGTCGTCGTGCAGCACGACCATCACGACGCCGGGCACCAAGCGCACCTCCCACGCGCAGGCCTGCGCGAGCACCTTCACGGCGCGGTCGACGAGCCACGAGGCATGCGCGTCGCGCAGCGACTGGTGGGCGCTCGTGGTCGCCGTGAAGCGACGGTGACGGTAACGGTGCACCGCGGTCGGCACGGCGATCCCGGCCGCGGCGGCGACGAGGAGGATGGCGACGGCGAGCTCGACGAGCGGTGGGGTGAGGGTCATGGTGGTTTCCGTGGTGATCGGGAGGACGGCTGCTGGTGCTAGCGCGAGTGGATCTCGGCGAGTCGCCGCTCGAGGTCGGAGTGGTCGACGCCGGGCACGTGGGCGAACCGGAAGGTCGACATCAGCGCGTCGAACAGGGTGACGAGCGCGTCGGAGAGCGCCGCGCTCGGGGTGTCGCCCGAGGCGGTCGAGAACGTCAGCACGATCCACCTGCCCTCGCGGTGCGGCACCTCGACGGTGTACGCGATCTGCCTCGTGGTCACGGCGGGCCAGCCGTCGCGCGGCTCGAACCGCACCGTGGTGCTGTCGGTGCGCACGGCCATGGCGCCGTCGACGGAGTGCGACGTGGCATCCAGCTCGACGTCGGCGAGCAGGTCGGCGAGCACCGAACCGGGCTCGCCGATGCCGTCGTCGTCGATCTCGGACTCGACGATCGACGCGGGCACGGTGACGCCGTTGACGGCGCGCACCGGCAGGTAGACCGCGCTGGCCCCCGCGTCGCCGGCCTCGACGACCGCTCCGGTCATGCGTTTGCGCAGTTCGCCCCGCCACGGTTCCGCGGTGTCGCGGGGGAGGCTCGCGGGGAGGGCCTCGTCGACGATCGCGTCGACCATCTCGCGCAGCAGCGGGCGGTCGGCCTCGCGCGCGGGCAGGCGCACCCAGCCGGGCGGCAACGCGATGAGGAACGACGCCTGGGGCGCTGCGGTGTCGGTCATTCTGCGGTTCCGATCCGTACGTGGGCGAGCAGGCCTTCGATGAGCGGCGAGAACATCGGCACGAGCTCGAGCTGGCTCGTGCGCCAGGTGAGCACCGTGTCGGTCGCGTCGGCGCGGCGGGCGCACGACACGGTCGCCCAGATACCGCCGTCGTCGTCGAGGTCGAAGCGGGTGACGCGGATGCCGTCGCCGAGGTGCTCCGGCAGGTAGTCGACCGTCGGCAGGTCGACGGGCAGGCCGCCGCGCGCCCCAGCCGCCTCGAGCAGGTCGTCGGGGTGCTCGCCGGTCGCGGTGACGCTCACGATCACGGGCAGCGGCCAGCGGCCGGGCAGCCCGAGGCCCGCGACGAGCACGAGCTCCTCCGGCAACGCCGCCGAGAACTCGAGCAGCGTGTCGATCGCGTCGTCGATGTCGAGCTCGCCGTCGTTCGGCGGAAGCTCTTCGGCTTCGACGAGCTGCCGCTCGACGTCGGCGATCACCTCGAACACCGCGGCGGCGTCGGCGCGCCAGCCGGCCACGTCCGCCGGTGCGCGCGGCACCGTCATCCACTCCGGCGGTTCGATGTCGAGGTACCAGCCGGTGGTCGTCTGCGCGCTCATGGGCGCGGCGTCGTCAGGGTCGTCTTGCCGGCCTCGTAGACGGGGAAGCGGCTCGTGTCGCCCGGTGCCCCGGTCGGGTTCATGATGATCTTGAAGGCGGCGGCGGCTAGGCCGAACGAGACGCGGCCGGCCTGGAAGTAGTACCAGACGGGGATCGCCTTGGGCACGACGCCGAACTCGAGCTGCAGCGTGGCCTGCAGCTTCTTGAGATCGCCCACCCGGTCGGTGGAGAACAGGCGGTCGAAGCGGTACTTCTTGCCGTCGCCGAACTCCTTCAGTTTCGCGAGGTCGTTCGGCCACCACCCCTTGGTGCGCACGTTCCACCACTGCGGCTTGATCACCGCCTTGTCGACGATCGCCTTCGCGGCGGGGCCCGTGACCTTCGTCGTGACCCGGTTCAGCCTGGCGTCGATCCTCGCGATGCGGGTGAGGGCCTGCTGCGTGCTGATCTTGCCGCCCAACTGCCGGGCGATCTGCACGCTGCGCGCGTTCGCCGCGGTGCGGCCGACGTTCGTCAGGTGCGCGGCCATGCTGCTGCCGCCGCCGAACGATCCGCGCGCGCCGGCGGCCGTGCCGCGGGCGAGTGCGGCGACGTGCGCGGTCTGCACGACCTTCGCGATGAGCACGCCGACGCCGAGCAGCAGCACGCTCACCGCGCCGATGATGACGTCGAGCCACGAACCCTCGCCCATCGCGGCGAGGACGGTGGATGCGGCCAGCGACATCACGGCCACCGCCGCGCCCGCGATCGCCAGCGCCGCGAGTCCGGGCACGAAGAACGCGAGCACCGCCAGTGCCACCCCGATCCACATCAGCACTTTCACGAGCACCTTGAGGAACTTGAGGAACCCCTCGCGCAGTTTGTACGCGCGGGTGTCGACGAGGCCGTCGTTCCACGCGGCGCGGATCACGCCGGCCGCGGCCTGCCCGGCCGCGTTGAGCGATCCGAGCGCGTCGTCCATGCGGCGTCGGGCCCGGGCCGCCGCGTCGGAGGCCTCCGAGACGGCCGACGCGCGGGCGTGGATCTGGGCGTTCTCGTCGTCGGTGAGCGGCGGGGCGTCCGCGGGCCGGGAAGCGCCCGGATCCGGCATCGCGTTCGAGGCGCCCTTCGCCCCCTCGGCGGCCTCGGCCTCCTGCAGCGCTTTGGCCGACTCGGTGCGTGCGGCGTCGAGCGCGGGGCCGTAGGTGGATAGAGCGCGGCTGACCGCGTCGTAGCGGCCCGAGGTCTGGGTGAGCGATTTCGCGACGTCGCGGCTGCGCGAGCGGATGGCGTCGGCCGACTGGCCCTTGAGCTCGGTCGTGTCTCCCGCGCCGATGCGCTGCAGCACCGCGGCCTCGCTCGAGATGGTCTCGGCGATCTTGGCGTAGTACGAGATCAGGTCGTGCAGCTGGTCGGGGTCGCCAGCGACGGGGTCGGCGCCGTGGCCGAGCAGGGGCCAGTTTCCGGGACGGGCGGGCATGGTGTCCTTTCGGGACGGTCAGCGGTGGAGAGCGGGCGGGGCGGGGTCACTGCGTTTCGGTCGTGAGCCCG
>Ga0247809_1000583_pt1 | contig 16767 bp, 13 predicted proteins | sample UWRJL104311B1_FD_180951 | JGI IMG/M metagenome (GOLD analysis project Ga0247809, IMG submission 180951) | Plant litter microbial communities from Arlington Agricultural Research Station in Wisconsin, United States - UWRJ-L104-311B-1 | ecosystem: Environmental > Terrestrial > Plant litter >...
CAGAGACGACCGCTTCAGAGCTCAACATAAGAATTCCTACGAATCCCTCTTACGAGAACATCAATGCAAACTCGGGTTCATCAGCAAGTTTGGAGGTAGGTGTGCAGGACTTAACCTCTACCAAGCTACCTTCGAACATCTTTTTGGAGAAGGAGTCAAGAATTCGTTTCGCAAGAAAGAGCTCGATCACCTGCAGAAGAAAACCATCCCCTCCTTCTTACAAGAAGTTATCTCCCTTTGCGGAGATAATAACTATCGACAGCAGATCATTGACTTCTTCAAATGCCGCTCAGGAGGAGAGGTTAAAGTCGTCGAGGAAGGAGACGAGATTGTTGTCCAACTCACCAACGGAGACTCTTTCTCTTTCACCGGACGTGAGGCCTGGAGATACGTTGATGCGCTCGAAGGCAGCAATACCTGCCCCTATCAGTTTAATCTTACAGAGAGGAAGAAAGAAGATGGAGACTATGGAAGAGGTTTATTTGCAAAGGAAAGAAAAGCAGTCTACGATAATCTCTCAAAGCTTAACCTCACCATTGCTTGCGTCGGAGAGCTTATCGAAGAAGTCGATGGTAAGCCTGTTAAATTCAGAAGAGACTACCAAGCCCTTGGTAAATGCTTTGAAAGTTTCCGATCCCTTGTCGTCCTCAAAATTACCGAGTACCAGAAGAATGGAGTTAGTGATGGGGTCATCGAAGGAACGTCACTACTACTCACCAAGCTCAACGAGCTCCTCAGTCTCTTTAGAGCCCTTAGAACAGAATACTATGAAGAGGGTAGTTACTCAGTACCCACCATTCGAGCCAGTAAGGAGTTACGTCGCTGGTGCAAGGAGCAAGAGGACAAGGCACCGGGGAAACAGTGGCTTGCTATTAATAGAGAGTCAGGAGAGATCATCAAGATCAAAGCCGAAGAAACAATATGTAAGCTTGAAGACCTCTCGAAGAAAAGATGTGATAAATGTTGAGTCTGATTGTTCGGAGATCGAACTGGAAGTACCTGAGATGATGAGGCTCGCTCAGATATTACCTAACTCCAGTCGACCTAAATTCATCAAACCTATTATCATTGATGAAGATCCTATTGTTATACCTCAGAGACCTCCAATTAGACCTCATAGACCTAGACGATATCAAGGTAGGAAGATGAGAGGGTATCATGGAATTAAAATTCACAGTGTGCGAAGAGATCAACAGCCTATAGATTACTATCAAAGATCTAACCCAATGAAGAACACTCAAGCCATAGTGTCGTCACTACAGAAGGTTTATAATACAGAAGTACCTGGTACAATGAAGTCGGTCGACTCAAGAGATTTAAGCTGTTTACTAGAGCTGCAGCCTGCTGTGATTAACACCCTTTATCGTCCTTTGGATAGTTGGAAGAATTGTGTTGGATATTCACTCCGAGTGATTGTCTGTGAGAAGGAGTACCATGGAGGCAAGAGTTGGAAATATTTCGTTCCTGCTATGCTCAGAGATACTCTATGTAATCCTGCTTATAAGACCCCTATCCGTTCGAGGAAGCTATACTGCTCTGCTGCTTGTATTCGATCGTTTCAAAGAGGCTTTCTCAGTGAAGATAGACGTCAATGGAAGAAGCTTATTCAACAAGTTCAACGGAGTTTGGAAAAGAGACAGAGGGAAGTTAAGGAACAATTGAAAAAACAAAAAGCGCTTTTAGCTGAGATACCTTTACCGGCTAATCAAGCTGATTATAAACATAGTCTATATGCTAACAAGGCAAAGTCTATAGATATGTTTAGTATGAAGTTTCTTGATAAGGACTTGGATCTGATGGATGATAGTCGAAAGGTATGGACCAGGATATTTAGTAGGATGAGGACTTCAACATGTAGAAGTGGGGCTCCCGATATCACATCAACAGCGATTGTGGAAGGGGATAAAGAGTGTGGTCGTACGTTGAAAGGATCCTATAAGCTTATAACACGTCGGTTTCCACTCTGGGGCATGTCTGAGAGACTTTTCTTTAGCGTCTGATATTCAGGTGATAGTTATTAATAGTATGGTCGATATATAAATTTTATAATAATTATATTAAAATATAATACGTAGTATGACTTCTAATAAGCTAAATACGTCTAAGTAACTCTCATTTCTAGGTAATTAATATAAGGTTTAGGGTATCTGATGAAGAAGCACCCTCCCTATGGTGTCTCGGAAGCCTGGTGTCTCAATTGTTAGGTGTAATGGCAACGAAGGAGCAGAAAGCAGAGATGGCATCTATTGTGAATGAGTGGGCTCCTAGTGTAGAGGATTTAGATGCTACACTACCAGAATTAAGCAGAAACCCTTCTGTTCAAAGTGCCCCGCCAACAGAAAAATCGACTAAATAGTGAATATATATATTTAGCCTTGACCAGGTTTGTAATACTTAAACCTGTATGATTTTATAATATATAAATTAAAAAAAAATATTTTTCTTAAAAAAAAATTATTCATCCCTTATGGAACATGACAAATTGGCACATTTTCCTCAAGATAATCCTAAGATGTCCCCGATGTCTTCATATAAGCTCGACCTTATAGCTCAGAGTGATTCTACACCTCCTATTCAACATGATAGGACTAAGACTACTACATTTTTCAAAACTGAAGTACAAACCCCTGAAGATTTCATTGTTGCACCCGATGAGTCTGAACGTTCCTCATCTCAGTTTGACTTTCGTACCTTAGGGGTCCCTTTCACAATCGAAGATGATCTGAGGGAACGGATGAATACTATAACAAAGAAGTCTCAACCTGGAACACCCTTTATTGAAAGCCTATCTGAGAGAAGAAATACTTACGACCCGAAGATTGGAGCTAAGTACCAAGAGGTATTGAACAAACATGAAAAGAAACAGAAAAAAGATCAACGTCAGAAGCTTAAAGGTGAATTAGAAGTTATTTCTGAACAGTTGAATACTAAATATAAGCTCGAGCAAGAAGGAGTCGTTGGGTTAGAGCCTATCGATGTTCAATTAAAGGAGAGAGCTACCAGCATCAGAGAAAAAATTGCTCGGATCAGTGAACTTCTTGAGGTACCTCTAGAGGATAAGGTTGATATTCATGAGGAAAAAGAGGCTGTTGTAGAGGAGTTTAAAGTAGATGAAAAAGAACAAGTCTCTAAAGAACCTGAATCTGAAAAGAAGGAAAGTCCCTTGGAAATCTATGCTCGTCATTTAGTGGAATCACCTCCAGGGGTTTTCGTTAGGACCTGGCTTAATACACATGAATCTAGAAAGAGTAACTATGGGTTTGAGTTTACCATTACCGGGATGGACATCATGACCCTTGCTTATCAGTCCTATAAGGTAATTGACCTACTCTCTAAAGATATGGATGCTCGTTCAGCTGATAATGTTAAAAAACATCTTGATCAATCAACGGACCAGTTGAAGCTAATAGCCGATCATTTAATTCAGATTCGTAAGTGGAAGCCTTTAGATACTAATGACTATTCTAAGGACACTGTTAGCTATGAGAAAGAAGATAAGAAGTAGAGCCCTTTATAATTACCTAGTATAAAACTATATATATCTATAGTATGTTTTATATTTTAGAGAAGGTCTATAAAGATTTTATATTAATTATTTTAAAAATTATGGAAACTGAAGTAACTGGTCTCGTAAGTTTAACACCTGAGAAAGCTACCCAAGCTATCTTAGCTACAGCCATCGTAATCGCCTCTGCAGCGAGTGGCGATGCAGGTCCTATTTTCTATAATTTAGCTAATTCTATCGAATTAAACACGGTACAGAATAGTAGACTTGAAGAGTTTATTAGATTTGTGTGGGGTAGTTTAAACCCTGATAACGTCATCACAGAAGAAAACGTTACAAACATTACGCAAGGGCTGGAGGCGGCAATCCAACCTCTTTAAAACAGGTAATTATATATCATACTATATTTAAATCATCTTAAGAAGAATCGTCGCTTTGGTCTTTCACTGTAGAATGAGATTTCTTAAGTTTCTTCTTTGGCTTCTCCTCTTCTTCTTCCTCTTCGTCATCGTCATGATGACGAACTTTACCATCGTTGACCTTAAAGGTACTCTTCTTCTTAGCATTAACATTAACATACTCCTTTAAAAACTTGAGGGCGTTCCAAGACTTACCGTCAATGGACACATTAGGAATAGCGTACTTCTCAGTGACTACGCCATTAGCGACTCCGAAGGTAGCTAGTGTGATCCTCTGCTTGAAGTCTTCGTCAAAGAAGGCTTCGACAGCATAGAACATGTTAGACCCGTATTTTTTCTTTCTGAGAGCCAGTCCACTAGGACCATCGATTTTTAGGACGATTTCCTGTTCTTTAAGAGCAGTATTTCGAAATAGTTCCATATCTTAAGTTCTGTAGCTGAGACTGATTTTATAATTATTAAATTAATCTTTATTATTTAGACATGAGTATGCGTGATTTATTAACGAGACGGCCAATACCCGTCCAGACGCCTCAGGTTAAAGTTATAAAACAGGCTCGTAAAACTGATGAAATCGGGTCTGATTCTGACACCTCACAGGACGATAAGGGTCTTAATGACGGGTCAAAGAAGATCAAAAAGTTCAACCGAAGTGATTACAAGAACCATGAACTAATCGAAATAGGTTACCCCACACTTCTAGAACCGAGTGCGCAGTGCAAGAGAAGATATCGTATCCCTGTGACCTTCCGCGAAAAGGGTACTTCGAATCCCAAAACCAAGACGAGACATGTGCTTTTTGGGAGCGCGGATCGCAAGGACTATATCGACCACCACGATGAAGAGAAGAGATTGGCTACCTGTAAGAAGCTGACAGTGAATGACGAGAACTGGGCACATCCTAATCATTATAGATTATTACTTTTAAATAGTATATATGATAATGTTGGAGACGCTCATACTGCTTTATTGAAGTCCTACGGGCTTGATATAGATAGTAAGAGAGCTAAGATCCTAGCTAAAGATGAGAAAGCTGTATAAGTGTCCTTCTATAAATAAATATGTTAAATAAAAGTATAACTACCTAAAATAAAATTACCTAAAAAAAAAATGTTTTCACTTAGGACTTTAGTTTATACTACCTTAGAAGGTTTACATCGTAGCCATACTACAAATAGCTATCTTAAAAGACTTAAGTTCTGCGCTAGTCTAGTAAAACTTGATAAAGAATTGATACTAGGCTACATTGATCAAGAGCAGTGGATAGATCGTATAAGAAACATTTTCTGTAGTTTCATTTACTACGAGGATGTTATGCCGAAGGAAGAAAGAGAAGCTTTCAGAGCTATCTTAGTCGAAAGAAGTTTAATCGGAGAGTTAAATAAAGTTAGACAGGAAAGAACATAGTCTATATTGAATATTTCTTTGTATATAGATTATGAAAAACTTTATCTGCATAACACAAATACAAATCTATACAGGCGTTATATATATCTCTATCTAAATAGTGTTGAGCATCACCTTTAAAGTTTAAAATCGTCGCTTCAAGATGGGTAACCTGAGCTTTAAGATAGGTTCCATCGATGACGGTCTTCCAATTAACACCATTCAGACACTTGTTGGCTTCGTCATAAAGTTCCTGTCTAGTCTGTTGGACAGGCTGGTACTCTTCTAGTTCGGGAGGATTAAAATTATTTAAAGAATTCATTATAAAATCCTTTTAGACGTAGGGTTGATTAAGGTGTAGGTCTAGACCAGGATATTTTTTAACAATAAAATCATAATACAGATTAACCTCTGTTTGTTTAAAAGCGAAAGAGTAGATCGAATAGTCTACTAGACATAAAGCGCTGGTACCAGCTCCATTATTATTTTGATTTCCAGAGTTCGGAGCCTGACATCCAATCGCTAGAGTCGAACCTGAATTATAGGAAGGTGGGTAGGCTGCTGAAGTACCACAATGGAGACGGTTAATATATAAACTAATCTGATAGGAGGTATTCAAGGCAAATGAACCACTACTACTTGGGGTCCAAGTACCTGCAGTGGAGCCTGATTTATTTGTAGTGGCAGTACTGGTGTAATAGGTTGTAGCATTAATGTTTGGACCATAACTAAAACAAATTAAGTAGTATTTTCCAAGCTTAAGGGGAACAACATTGGTAGAAGTACCGATTACGATAGGGGGTTTACTCGCATAGAAGTAGCTTCCATTTCCAACCTGAGCATATATACCAACCGTGTTTTGAGCGAGGCACATACCAGTAAGTCCGTTATTACCATCGACGGAGAACAGTATAGAAGAGCTTGAACCCGATTCGAAACCTGCCCTAAATAACATACAGTGAGTATAAGTCGAGGCTTGGTTATGGTCTCCCCAACCGATCTTATTCATGTGAAGACCTCCTTCGAGTAGATTAAGTTCTGAACCGGTAATTCCATTAACAGTATCTAATCTCGGAAAGTAAGAGCTCGTGTAAAGAATACTTGTGCAATAAGCTTTAGTCAAAGCTGAGTAGATCCAATTGATTTGTACGTTATTGACAATAGGAGACTTGGCTTGAATTAGAGCATAGTTTCTCAAAATCCAATTGGCAAAGAGGTGAGTTTGATATGGAGGTAAGAGGCCTATATTACCATAATCAGACCCGTACCCGTCAAAGGCCGCGGCTACTAGATTTGGTAGACGTGAAACGCGATCATAATCCTGGGATTTAGAGAAACTACTGTTAAAGATCCCAGTGTCCATTAAGGCGCTACTAATAGTATTCATACGAGTAGCGATAAGGTCAAACTTATCCATTAAATTATTATTCACAAAGTAGGGATTTGCTGTGTAAGTCGTAACTCCTCCGCTTGTCGTTGCAAGACAGATACCAGCGTTAACTAAGCCTGTGAGAGCTGTCGTAAGATCTGTCGAGGAAGCTCCCCCACCTCCACCTCCTGATAAGGTAGCTATAAACGCTGGTGTCAACGTATAAGTACCTCCGAAAAGAGTGATAAAACCATTACTCAATAAAGAGCTCGTCAGGGTTTTTAGAGTAGTAACATTGGTCTGTAATTCTGATATATCATTAACTGCTTGAAGAAAACCATTCGTCAAGGTAAAAGTGTTTCCTGACACAATGCAATAGCCAGCTGATAACATAGCTGATAGGAAACTCTGTGATCTATTAGTCTTATTCTGTAAATCCAAAATAGAATTGTTAATACCAGTGAGATCAGGAGGATTAGAGATCGGGACTGGATTACCACTTCCATCACTACCAAAGAGTCCTAATAAGATTAGGGCTGCGTAAATCCCTGCGATAGCTGCCCCATTCGATATTCCTAAAGACTCCGCCGAACCTGCCAGAGTCGCAGCCGCAGTCGTCGCTGCCACAGTTCCTGCGATAGCGGTGGTATTCGTAGCGATAGCTGTATTAGCAGCTGATATTGAGGCAGTATGTGAGGCGATCTGGGAGTCGATTCCAGCAAAACGCGTTGTTGTTTGTCCCTTATAAAGAGTTAAAGAATCGTCTAATAGTTGAGTATGGGTTTGGTTCGCTAAACTTAGATTTCTCGTGGCTGAAAGTCCTGTAGTAGTATCTCCTAGAAGACTTGTCGCGCTATTCACCTCACTCACTAAAGCGGAAAAGGGCTTCGTTATAGCTCCAACTGTATTCGTCGCTCCAGTAAGATATTTCCAACCATATTGAGCTATATCATAGGCGATCTCTATACCATCTAAAACGTGAGTTAGTGTTTGATCTTCTCCATCTGCGTCTTGAACTATAGTTCCTGGTGGGTAGGTCAGGTACCCTTCTATTGATTCCAGAGCATCTGTGAGCCCGTAGATTTTCTTGACAGATATCGTTTCATCATCAATATAGTTATCATTGATTAATCTCCCTTGAACCGTTTGATTGCTTCCATTAGAACCTATTAACTCGTAGGGTCCTGTGAAAACGATACTTCCGGCACCTCCTCCTCGTCCATTCCAGAAGTCAACAAAGTCCAAGTCAACACTAGTAAATCTATTAATTAAACTAGGTAAGTGCGATTTGGCGTCTTGTAGGGTCATAGTATCTCCTGAAGTGACTTTATATAGTTGGATATAGGTATTTGCTAGACTGTCAAACTCTTCTTCATCCAAGGCTATATCGTTAAATAAAGCGTAGATAGTAGGTCCTCCTATGAATCTAAAGTAGTTCTGGAGGACCATACTCGTACAAAATGTGAAGTCAGTTAGGTTAAAGTCAGTGACAGTTTGCATATTTAATATTTAATATAATTATTATAAATTCTAGTTAGTTACGTCAATAAACAGATAGTATGAATATTATTTAGCTGCTTCTACGACAGGGGCTCCTCCAGGGCCTGGTGATGAGACACAGACAAAGTCCACGTGTAGGAAGATAGTACAGGTAACGGATCTTTGGAATGATCTAACTGCAGAATATTGAAGGTCCAGTTGGAAAGGAATCTGTGAAAACGTGTTGATACCTCCCAAGGTACCTTGGTTGAGATTCAACTTATCACAAGGTATACCGAATAAGGCAGTGCCTCTGACACGATTGCTTTCGAAAAGTGAGGCTTGAGTATTGTCATTCATACCTCCCGTCGTAATAGTAGGGTCAATGGCAGTACAACTAATAGCAAAGTTCTGAGCGTTAATTGAACAGGAGCTCGGGCCGCAGTGTTTACCGAAACAAGTATAGGTATATTGTAGCATTTCCCAGTTGTTAATAGCTCCGTGGTTACTGCCTGCATTGCCAGTAATAGGAAGCTGTGGGTAGTAGTCATTTCCTATTCTAAGTTGATAAGAGGTCAATCCCATGCTAAACCTTTGATGTTTACGACAGTGTGAGGCAATAGTGAAGTCATTAGGAGAGAACATGAATATGAAATCTCTTAGAGATTCAAAGTTCTGATTAATAGGAATCGTAGCTGGGATGGCTCCTCCAACGATGGTAGTTTTAGGTCCTAAGCAGAAGGTTTGACTAGCTATTTTAATACCTCCATTCATATACTGTTTGTTAATATAGTCTCTAACTTCAGCCGCTGGTTCTATTAGGGTACAATGGAGGTACATACCTGTAACGGTATAACCCCTTGCGATCTGTCCTGCCGATCTCCAACTTGTAAAGAAAGCATGTGCTCCCATCGTTAGCTCTAGCATCAACTGAGGGAATAGCCAGAGAGGGATGAGTCTTAGTCTTTCAGCAGGCATAAGCTCTCCTACCAATCCTGAACGTATTTTGGTGAAGAAAGTCGCTTCCGTAATGAAGTCAGTCTTCACGAAACCGTTATACATATATCTTTGAAGAACGGTCTTTGAGAAAAATGTTTCAAATCCAGTCTTACAGAAGTCAGGTGTAAAGTATTGTTGGCTTCCAACGAGAGCGGGGTTACTGGTAAGGGTGGGATTACTAAAGTCATTATAGAATTCGGTCCAGTTGACTCCTGAAGAGAACGTTACGGCAGCGTCGTTGATACCGATGGGATTAAAGGCTAAACGATTGTTGATCTGAGGATGGGTAGTACTATAGTTATTTTGACTTGTTGTTGGAATAGGTACTGCCCCTGAGATCACGGCTCCAAAGGTAAATACTCTTGAACTTGTGTCGGTATAGCTATTTAGAGTTCCTTGCCAAGGCATCCAGTTCTTGGTCGTAGAAAGAGTTCCTGTATTGGCTGAAGGGACTTGATAAGACGTTAGCAAAGCACTCGGTACCCCAGGACAAAAGACAGTTCCAGCACCTTCATAATCACGCATCCCTCTATCCCCTGAACCCCAGTTCATATCATTCAAAAAGCAGTTCATAACGTCATAGTCCTGAATTCTTTCTATCTCCTTATTACCATGAGTTAATACCAACTGTGTGAATAAGGAGTGAGCTGAATGATCGAGCTGGAGGATCTTATTACTATAGACGGTGTCGTTATCGAGATTAGTATTATTATTAAAACTAATAGTCGTCTGAATATAGGTGCTTAAAGGGTCTAAAAGGGCATTTTGGTCTGAGATAGCGAACCTCACTGTTTCACCTGATTGGACCGAGTTGGTAAAGTTACCGACAGGAGCATACTTTACCATCTTGACCTTTCCTCTGAAGAGCTGTTCATAATCTTTGTCGTAGGAAATAGTACTCCACATCTTTTTTATCTGATAAAAAACTTAGAATTCTTAAGATAATTATTATTAAAAAAGTTTATTGTCTGTCTACTTCAAAGACAATATTCAGGAGGTAATTGGAGGTGAACGCTATGGGAGGGCTATTTAGGGTCTTTACAAGGCTCCCTCCATCCCTATTTATGAACCCCATCTCTATGAAGGCTCCTTGATTATATGTAAATCCTGCAAAGCCTGCAACCTCACTTTGCCAGTCTATTACCCCTCCAGTGGAAGCAAAGGTTTTTAGACAGTTGGTCTCTTGTAAGACTTCATTAAAATGTTCACGACAACCCTGCATAACAGCTCCGATATACTTTATGGTAGGATTAGGACCTTGATCATAATAGAAAGCTTCAAGTTCTAAAGTTGTGATGTTACTTCCGTAGGCACTTAAGTCAAATTGAATAGGGTTTTTATCGCTAACGACCTCGACATAGATACGTTTAGGAGGATAGACATCCATCTAGTGATAATTAAAACTTAATTTAATAATTATAATATTTAAATAAAAATCAAACTTTATCTTAATCAGCTTTTTATGGAATATAAGACCTGGGATATCAGCCGATATATCACCAAAGCCCCTCAGAAGGACGGTCCTATCGATATTCTCCCCGAACAATTCTGTGGGCTCATCGTAGGTCAGCCCAATAGCGGCAAGACCAGCCTGCTTGTAGGTCTCCTAATGGCTCCCTTTGCTTTTTACGGAAAGTTCGATTTAACTTTGTTTATTTCTCCTTATGAGATTAAAGAGTTAAATCTCAAAAAAGACAGATGGCATAAGGTCTTTAATGTAGGCTGGGTCAAGGACAGGATAAACTATTATAAAAGATTTAGAAAGGTAGAGAAGGTACTCGTGTATATTGACGATCAGGTCGCTGCAATTACAGCAGGAGCCAAACAAAAGGAGATTACTGACTTCTTCTTTAATAGACGTAAGTTAGTCGATGGAGTAGAGGTTTCGATTGTTGTGACTACTCAGAAGTTTACTAGGTTCCATTCAGACTTCAGAACCTCTTGCGATTTCCATATCTTCTTTCAGCTACCTAATAATGATTTAGAGACTGTTGCGAAAGAACTGTCGGATAACAGTGTAACCTTTAAAGCAATAGCAAAGGCTCACTGGCAAGAGAGACCTGAAAATAAACCTTTCATAATCTTGAAACGGACTCCTGAATATAAACTATTTTTAAACTTTGAAGATATCGCCTAGAAAGAAATTTTTAGTCCATGTCCTTTCTCTTCAGCGGCTTCAAAACTTTCCTCTCACATCCTTTCACCAGAGATCTGATGTCAGGACTGACTCAAGGATTTAATACTTTCGTGAAACCTGTTTTAGCAGGCGCAATTCGCCCTTACCTAGAAAAAGCCACCATCCTTGGTGCTCCCGTTGGTAGAGTGATTGACTATATATCTCCTTTCATTCCTGGGGCCGGGCAGCTACAAGAACTACTCCATAAAAGAGAGGGAGGAGATGAAGTCCATGATGAGGACAGTCTTGCAACGGTGAATAGAAAACGGCGAAAGCGAGACTAATTTTATAATGATTAATTTAATAAAATAAAATAATAAGAAAAGAAATAAAAGAATAACTTATGGCTGACGCTCTGTTTAACCTGGTCATGAACCAGCCCACTTATAATCGGTCGATACCTCGAGAGGCCTTTGATTCCTTCCTTGCTCCGAGAATGCGTATGAGAAATCCAGCGTCCCTTGCTAAGGCTCAGGCAACGAGAGAAGCAAACTATCAGATAAAACTCGGGAAGTTCGATGAAAGACGTGATAATCTGCCTGATATGAGTAAGGTTGTTGAGGTTTCTGCTCCACTCATGGAGGCCTCTCTTAGAAATATGAAGAATGAACTGGGGGTCAATTACTCACATATCGATGGAAAGCTGTACTATATAGATACTACGGGCAGACTATCAACCAATTGGACTAAGTATAAAGCTCACTTAGGGAGAAACAATCCTTGGTATTACTCTCCCGTTTGGAGTATGATTCAGAACTATAATAGACTTACCGGAGCTACTGAAAAAATGTTCAAACATGCTCAGCGAGGTGAAAGTCTTAGTGATATGATGCAGAAATCTCATAGAGGATCTATTTTAAGAGCTAGGAACCAAGCAAGATATCTAAGGAACCGTCCTGATAAAGCTGCTGAACTGTTTGAGAGGATGGACGCTAGGAGAGAGTTTAGGAACACTCGCAGCAGTTATAGAGAACAATATTTGAGAGAACTTGCCAAGATTGTTATTTAGAGGTCATAAGTTATTATATTTTATATGATATATCATGTATGAAATGGAATACTATCAAGACCATTGTTTATATAGGTTCTAAAATTTGTTACATTTAAACTTTTAATATTATCTTTTATCTGTACGAAACCTTTATGTCTGTTCCATTTGGTACCTCCTTTCTTATTAATCAACTTTCCTGTAGTTTTAAGTTCTAGAAAGTCCTCAAGGGTCATATTACCTGTTGTAAGTCCCTTTGACTTGATATAGGTTATAATCTTCCCATTTCGATCAATACCTTGTAGGAGATACATCTTCTTGGCTACTGCCATGAAACGAAACATAATTACATCATCTTCATTCTTCTCTTCTTTAAAGTAACCGAGCTTCTTGTCGTCAATATAGTTATCCCTTATGAAAGCTAGATGTCCTATCTCACTTTCAGAATACTCTGGAAGTTTCTTATAGATATTTCTTCCGAGGTTTTCCCGAAATGAGATAAAGGTAGTTACAGAATCAGTATCTGTGTATAGTACGTTCTCCCAGCCTATCTCCTTACAGAACTGTAGTAGTACTACTCGAGCACTAGCTGTAATATAAGCAGCTAGATGTACTAAGGTACCAATATGTCTTCTCTCAGAGATATGAGGGTGTTTCTCATTGACATCATGTGATATATGGAAGGAGGCACATTCAGCGAGAGGGTCGATAGTAATAGACCAGATCCCAGGGCAGATCTCCAAAGGAGGTTCTATTATCTGGTCTGCAAAGTAACGCAGGGCATTATTACCAACGATCTTCTTTGTTGGATAGTTCTTCTGAGCGGCCTTTCCGTAAAGACTATTAAGAATAAGTTTAACCAGCTTCTCGCCTGATTTATCGCCTTGATTTTGAAAGTCCAACCTCATCCCATGGAGTACCTCGACGAACTCGCGATAGACATAGTCAGCTTCGAAAACCATCTCCTCAAAGATAAAACCTTCTTCGATTTCTCCAGTTGACATAGCATGCTTTACTTCAACACCCCATATGTAGTCAAGATAATCATGTTCTAAAGTATTATTTAAACCATGAAGGGTCCTTTTAGGGATAGTAGGCATATAGGTATCCGATTTCCATTTCAATCCCTTAATACCATAAAGATTCGTATTAATAATCTCACTAGTCAAAAGCTGAGTTAAATCTCTCCATCCATGTCCGTACTCTCGGGTCTTCAGATATTTATAAGGAAGTTTCTCCATCATTCGAGCAGGATAGTGAGAATTGATATCATAGACAAAGACTGGTCTTCCTGGTAAAGCTTCTTCAACACTCGGAGCAAGCGCTTTAATATCATTAATTTGTTTAGGCACAAGAACTAGGCCTCCTTTATAAGACTTCCGAACCTTATCATATTTATCTCGACTCATACCAATAGGATTTTTATAATGGAAGTTCTTCTTACGATCTTCTTTATTGATAGCAGGGTGATAATGAGTCATCCAGATACTTAACGATAATGAGGCAGTGCTGATAACATAAGGAGATACCTTAAATTTAGCCCATACCCAGTTCATGTACTTTTCAATACACTCAATCGTTACTTCAATATCATTCATACAATACTCTATCAGATCGTCCTTCAACTTCATTAACCTTTCGTTCTCCTCCATATCTTCTTCCAGAACCATAGCGTAAGGATCCTCTTCAAGTTTATAGATCTTAGCGATCAACTCATGAGTAATCTCATCATGATTAACATGAGTTTTCCTCTTGACCGTTGACCAAAACTCTCCAGCCTTAGCGAGACTCATACCAGGTACTATTTTCAATAGATCACGAATAGTTAATCTCTTGTTGAGAATTACACTTTTAGGGTTTTCCACAGAGCCCTTTATATCTACCTCACCATGTTCGACAAATTCTTTCAACATATCAACGAGAAAGAAGATACAATCGAATCTTAAGATATTATAACCCCAAAGAGATATTTTATTAGGTTTTTTCTGATGAGCTATATTACCAAGATCACCGTCCACCTTTGACTTCATCCATCTCATGAGATCCTCTTTACACTTAGCACCCCACCACATATAACGAGTTGGTGAAGTAGTATCAACTTCGAAATTCTTTGATAGAGGATTCCACTTCGTAGGCTTCAAACCCTTTTCATGAAGGATAATCCCTATAAAATACGGTTCGAAAATGCCTGTCTTCTTATCTATGGAACATTCAATATCTAAGCACCAGTTTTCCTCTTGTGGCTCTTCTTTCAATATCTCTAAAGGGCGACATATAAAACTCTTGGTTCTCTCTTCAGTGGCCTTACAACACTTCTTCTTGAATTCCTGTTTCAGTTTACACGTAGTAGCACATATAGCATGACTGGAGAATATCAGGATAGTTGGTCTTAAAATAGAAAGCCTCTCCATAGGTACTATAAAGGCTGGATCAAGATTTTCTGGAGCACCATCCCAAAAGAAGACTTGAAAACCTCTCTTATGAACGTATTCAGTGAAGTTTGCGGTATCACCTTTAAATACAATCTCTTGTAACTCCAGTTCAACCTTCATAAAAGCTTCTAGTATAAGGACTTTACGATCTTCCTTTACGTAAAGTTTCTTCAAGCCTTTAGAGCTCATTAAAGACTTATGACTAGCGATATCTTCATAGTGTCTAGCTGTCCAATAAGCTTCGAACAAACAGATACCATAGTTAGTAACTTCCGAATAAGAAGCACACTTCTTTATAAGGCCTTCACTAGCGGTTTGACAAAAAGCAGGTTTTAATATAGTTGAGTTTGGATCAAGTGAAAAACTTTCACCATTCAGTCGTCTCTTGAGTTTCACTCCTAACATTGTATAACCAATACCTATAGATCTAAGATCAACCTGAGTCTTTTCATCGTCTAAAAACTCATATTTCTCCTTATAGTGTTCAGGTGCTTCCTTTAATTGATTCGTCAGAAGTTCCATAAAGGCTTCCTTGAATTGCTCTTCGTCCTCCAACATTGTCCAAAGCTCTTCCTTCTCACCATCGCTAAGATCGACTACTCCTCCAGGAATCTCCCCAGTTAACTCATCACGAGCATAATCTCTTGGAGGTAAAACATTGACGAGGTTTAAATTAATAATCCAATATCTAGTTTCATTTTCCTGTCCTTCAGGGGTATTCTGAGTAAAGATAATTTTCACCTTCACCTTTATCCAAATATCATCGACGAGATGCTGTTGTCGTAACGGAGTAGTCTGTAAGTATTTCTTGAATAGGTCAGGTATCAATAATTCATCAAGGAGATTAATATCATGATTCTCGCTCTCAAAGAGGATGAATGGAAATGCTTGTGTTGCTCTTAATTCACCGACCCCATCCAAAAAGTGATCAAACTCCGAGGTTCGCCGATAGTTTTCCTGAGCTAGTAAAACATCTGTCACAGAAAGCCTTGAAGACACTACTCGATGCATAATATGGAAGATACTTAAAAGGACTTTCCAGATATTATCGAGTCTTTCCTGCGTTAGATTACTAAGTCTTCGAGCTAGTAAATATCTTTCATCGTCCCGATCTAGGTCTCGAGGCATACTAGGAGGTGTAAAGTATGGAGTGATACAAACTTCGTTAATTAAGGTAGCTACCGCGTCCTTCTGTTCTTCTGTCTGTAGGGTCCGCTGAACGACTGTTATAGCATACTCAATAGCCCAGTTTATCTCTTGGATAGTCAGTCTATTAATCAAGAAACCTGGAGCGCTAATAAAACGAGTATGAAAGCTCTCATCGAACTCCCGTCTCAGGACCTTTCTTCTCACGTACTTTTCGAGCTCTGCTACCCATTGCTTCAAGGTTGTCTTCAAACCAGATCGATGTCGGTTCTGACTAAACCTTGTCATCTCCAAACCATCATTTATCGAAACAAAGAAGTTTAAGACATCGATAGACTTCAGCTTAAAACCATCCTCTTCAACATCCAAATTCCTTTGCCATCGTAGAAAGCGAGCTAATATCATATTAGCATCAACGCCTTCACCATAGTGTCTTCCAAAGTTCTCAAGATAAACCCTCAACCCTTGTTCATGAGCTCTATCTAACAGCTCATTATAATATCGATTTTCGGTCCGATACTGATCGATCAATCTCCCACCAGCAAGAACATCATCAAAGAAGTCATTAGGTAGCTGTCTGTCTTCATCATCGTTAATAATCCGTCCTCCTTCCAGCACGTCTTCAAAGAATCCTTCAGGTAGTTCTCTTGGTATATTATCTATCATCCTTCCAGCCTCCAATACATCCTCAAAGAAATTAGCTTGCATGGCAGGGTTACCTCTTTGCCTCGGTCGTCTAACCTCTTCGTGAGGATCTCCTTCATCACCTTCTAAAGCTATCTCCTGACCTCTCTCTTCAATCCTTCTACGTCTAGTTTCCCTCACTCTCTCTCTTCTCCTCTCTTCTTCATTTTCAATCACAAAGTTA
>Ga0247809_1000589_pt1 | contig 16719 bp, 17 predicted proteins | sample UWRJL104311B1_FD_180951 | JGI IMG/M metagenome (GOLD analysis project Ga0247809, IMG submission 180951) | Plant litter microbial communities from Arlington Agricultural Research Station in Wisconsin, United States - UWRJ-L104-311B-1 | ecosystem: Environmental > Terrestrial > Plant litter >...
AAGCTGGTTCAGGCGATCGGCGAAATAGATGTACGAGACCGACCCAGCCGGCAGCAAAGCGGCGGCGAGTGCAGTCGAGACGACGAGGTTGATCTGCACGGCGCCAGCCCCGGCCGCCGCGGGCCAGATCAGCGACATGAGCTTCTTCACGTCGGGATTGAGTTGCGGGCGCTTCAGACGGAGCTTTACTCCGGACGCACGACACGCCCAGATCAGCCACAGAAGCTGCAGAGCCCCCGACACCGTCACCGCAATAGCCTGGTTGCGCGCGGTCAGCAGCGGCTGATGCTCGTGGAACAGCAGCAACGCCGCGATCAGCGTCGCGTTCAGCAGGATCGGTGCCGCGGCATTGATCCAGAACTTGTGCAGCGAATTGAGGATGCCGCCAAGCAGCGACACGAGGCTGATCAGCAGCAGATAGGGCAGGGTGATCCGCGAGAGGTGGACGACATAGTCGAACCGCTCCGCACTCGCGCCGTTGAACCCGAAGGTCAGCAGCCACGTCATCGGCCACGCCGCGAGTTCGAAGATCGCGGTCATCAGGATCAGCGTCGGCAACAGCACCGACAGTGCGTCCTCGGCGAACGCGATCCCGTCGGGCAGGCCGCGGCCATCCTTGTCGCCGACCTTCCGATTGAACATCGGGATGAACGCGGCGGAGAACGCGCCCTCTGCAAAGAGCGCGCGGAACATGTTCGGGAGGCGGAACGCGATCAGGAACGCGTCCGACGCGAAGCCGGCGCCGACGAACCGCGCGAACAGCGAGTCGCGCACGAGCCCCAGGACCCGGCTGGCAAGCGTCAGCCCGCCGACCGATCCCAGCGCCTTGGTGAGGTTCATCTAAGCGCGCTCCGCCCCCGTATCGTTCAGGCTTGGCCGAAATCGCCGACGTTAGGCTGGATACCCTGCTGTTCGGACTGCTGCAGGTACAGCTGCGAGAAATCGATCGGCTCGAGCAGCAGCGGCGGGAAGCCACCGTCACGCACGGCATCCGACAGCACGCGGCGAGCGAACGGGAACAGCAGACGCGGGGCTTCGCCCAGCAGGAACGGCTGGACATGCTCGGCGGGGATGTTGCGCAGCCCGAACAGGCCCGCGTACGAAAGATCGACGATGAACGCGACTTGCCCCTCGCTCTCGGCGCGGACGTCGATCTTCAGCACGACCTCATGCACTTCGTCGCCGACCTGCGCTGCGCCGATGTTGAACTGCACGTCGATCGCCGGCGGGGTCTGGTTCTGGTAAACGGCCGGTGCGTTCGGGTTCTCGAACGACAAGTCCTTGACGTATTGCGAGATCAGCCCGGCTGCGGGGACCGTGTCTTCACCGTTGGCGAGAGCCTGGTCGGGCATGGTGAAGCCGTTGTCCTGATCATCCATTCGTCGTGTCCTTAGAGAATAAGCGGAAAATTGGGACCGAAGCGGACCGCTTGCGCGTTCTGTTCGATCGAGGTGGTGCGAGTAGCAGTGCCGAAGGGGCGTTTCAACGGGCGCGGGTTTGAATAGCTGCGGGTTTGCCCTATGTTGAAGCGAAGATCGGAGGCACGGTTGTTTTACGTAGTTCTTCTCGCGATGGTTGCAGGCTTCTTGGCGATGCGACTCTACAGCGTGCTCGGTAAGCGGACAGGGCATGAGCAGCCCTTGCCGCGCGCGGCCGAGGACCGTCCTGCGCTCGCCGCCGTGCCGCGAACCGTCGAAGCGGTTCCCGATGTGCGCGAAGTCGCCAATCGCAACCTGGAGCCCAAGGCCGAGCCCGGTCTTCGGGCGATCGTCGCCGGCGAGCCCGGTTTCGACGTCGCGCGCTTTCTCGAAGGCGCGCAGGCCGCGTACCGCATGGTGCTCGAAGCCTTCTGGAAGGGTGACGAGGATGCGCTGGCCGATCTCGCGGTCGATGATGTGCGCGCGGCGTTCGTCGAGGCGATCGAAGCGCGGCGCGAGGCTGGTGAAGTGCTCGACAATCGTCTCGTGTCGATCGAGCGTGCGCTGATCGCAGACGCCAGCCTTACGGGGCGCGAGGCGCGTATTACGGTCCGGTTCGACGCGGACATCGCGGCCGTCACGCGCGACGCGGAGGGCAATGTCCTTGCGGGGTCGCTGACCGACGCGGTCGAGACGCACGACGTCTGGACGTTTGCGCGGACGCTGAAGAGCAGCGATCCGAACTGGAAGCTTGCGGACACCGACGAAGCCTGATGGGTCGGGGCATGGGGGGAAGGCACGGCGGTCTGGGACTGCCGATGCTGATGGCGACGCTGTTGAGCGCGTGCGTCGGTGGTGTCGAACCGCCACGATCGGGTCCGCCACCGGTGGACAGGACAGACGAGCGGTCGGATGATCGACCAAACGAACCCGTTCGCGTGCATCCGTCGCGCGATACCGGCGCATCCCCGAACATTCGCGGTATCCAGTCGCCGGCGCGGATCGTCGGCGCTGTGCCGATGCTAGCATCACCGGTCGTCCCGGCGTTCGAACCTGTGAATGCCGCCGCTGCGGGCGTAATCCCCGGTCCACCGATCGCGAGCCTTCCGATCGACGATGTGCAGGCGCAAGCGGCGTTCGCGGCGTTCGTCACGAGTTGTCCTTCGCTGGTGCGTCGTAATGACACGTCCGGGCTGACGCGCGGCGCGGATTGGCAGCCGGCCTGTACCGCGGCGGCATCGACCGATCGCCGTAATGCCCGGACGTTCTTCGCGCAGTGGTTCGAGGCCGCGCAGATCGGCGACGGCAAGGCTTTCGCGACAGGCTACTACGAGCCCGAGATCGCCGGTTCGCTGGAGCGACGTGATGGCTATGCGCCGATCTATGCGCGTCCGAACGATCTTATCGACGTCGATCTCGGCGCTTTCTCGACCAGTCTCAAGGGCAAGAAAATCCGCGGTCGCGTCGATCGCAGCAACTTGGTGCCCTATTACGATCGCACTGCGATCGAGCAGGGCGCGCTGGCGGGGAAGGCGCCGATCCTCGCCTGGGCGCGCGATCCGGTCGAGCTATTCTTCCTACAGATCCAGGGTTCGGGCCGGCTGCGGTTGCCCGACGGCGAGATCCTGCGGATCGGGTATGCGACGCAGAACGGCCGCGACTATACCGGTATCGGCGCGCTGATGAAGTCGCGCGGGTTGCTCCAGCCGGGCCAGACCTCGATGCAGGGCATCGTCGCGTGGCTTCACGCGCATCCGGCCGAGGGGCAGGCGATCATGCGCGAGAACAAGAGCTTCGTGTTCTTCCGTGAACTCGAGGGCGCACCGCTGGGGGCACTCGGCTTGCCCGTCACGGGTCAGGTCAGCGCCGCCGCCGACGTCAAGTTCGTGCCGCTCGGCGCGCCCGTGTTCCTGTCGCTCGATCGTCAGGATGCGAGCGGCCTGTGGGTCGCACAGGATACCGGCGGCGCGATCAAGGGCAGCAATCGTTTCGACACGTTCTGGGGGGCGGGTGCTGCGGCCGAGGCGACCGCCGGCGGCATGGCCGGACGCGGCACCGCGTATCTGCTACTGCCGATCGGCACCGTGGCGCGCCTTAGCGGCCAAGCGAATGGGGCGCGATATGGCGGGCCGTCCGCTCAACCCTGATGAGGCGCAGCTCTGGGCGCGCGTGATGGCGAGCGTGCGTCCGATGCGTGCGGTCGCCGTCCGTATTCCCGAGCGCGCGCCGCCGTTGCCGCCTCCACCCAAGCCGATCATCGGTCCCAACGGCAAGATCGTGCCCGCACCGCCTGCGCCAATGGGGCGGGTAAAGCCGCTAGTCCGTACCGTGGTCACGCCGTACGCCGCGCGGGCGGGGGCAAAGCCCGTGGTTGCGCGGCCTGTAGCCAAACCCATCACGGCCAACACGCTAGATGGCGGCTGGGACAAGAGGCTGACGCGCGGTGTAGTAAGTCCCGACAGCTCGATCGACCTGCATGGCCACACGCTGGCGTCCGCCCATGCACTGCTCGACGTCGGCCTGGGACGGGCTATCGCTCGCGGCGACCGTGTGTTGCTGCTGGTGACGGGCAAGCCGCCCCGCCCCGAAAGCGAACGTCCGCACGCGAGAGGCGCCATCCGGTCCGCAGTCACCGACTGGCTGGCTGGCTCGCGGCATGCGGACTCGATCGCTGCGGTACGCGGCGCGCATCCGCGACACGGCGGGCAGGGCGCATTGTACATCGTCCTGAGGCGCGGGCGGGAGGGGTAGCGGGCCCTTCTCCGGCCAAAGCTCTCCACATCCCGTCATACACCGCAGCCCGTCATCCCAGCGGAAGCTGGGATATCTCACGATACGCGCGTCGTCTGCCTGACGGGGAGACCCCAGCTTTCACTGGGGTGACGATGGTTGTGCATTGATAGACGACTAGCAAGGCCGCTTACTTCAGCGCCCGCCTGATCACGTCCGCATAAATGTCCGTCAGCGTCCGCAGATCCTCGACCGCGACGGCCTCATCGACCTTGTGCATCGTCGCATTGATCAACCCAAACTCCACCACGGGGCAAAGCTTAGACAGGAAGCGCGCGTCGGACGTGCCCCCGGTGGTCGACAGTTCCGGGGTGACGCCGGTCGCACCAGCGATGGCGTCCGACAACAGCGTCGAGAACGCACCCGGCTCGGTAAGAAACGCTTCGCCCGACACCTTCCCCGTCACCATCACATTCGGCGCATGACGCTCGGCGATCGCGCGGATACGCTTGATCAGGTCCGCCCCGCGGTGGCAGTCGTTGAACCGAATGCTGATCCGCGCGGAACCCTTGGCGGGAATGACGTTGTGCGCCGGGTTGCCGACGGTGATGTCGGTAACCTCGATGTTCGACGGCTGGAACCAGTCGGTGCCCTCGTCCAACACCACGCCTTCGATCTCGGCCAGGATCGCAATCAGCCGAGGGATCGGGTTGTCGGCGAGATGGGGGTAGGCGACGTGACCCTGCCGCCCCGGCACGTCGATCCAGATGTTGACCGAACCGCGCCGTCCGATCTTGACCATGTCGCCGAGGCGCGCGGTCGAGGTCGGTTCACCGACCAAACACAGGTCGGGCACGACGCCGCGCGACGCCATCCGCTCCATCAGCGCGACGGTCCCGTACGTCGCGGGTCCCTCTTCGTCACCGGTGATGATGAGCGACAGGGTCCCGGCATTGCTCCGGCTCGCGGCAGCGACAAACGCCGCGACCGCGCCCTTCATATCGACCGCGCCGCGTCCGTAGAGCAGTCCGTCGCGAACCTCGCCGGACCAGGGCGACCCAGTCCAACCTTCGCCGGGGGGGACGACGTCCACGTGGCCGGCAAACGCCAGATGCCGCGGTCCATCGCCGCGTACGGCCAGCAGATTCTCGACCGGGCCGTCGGGTGCCTCGCCGACCGTGAACCGATCGACCGCAAACCCGAGCGGGACGAGCGCCGTCTCCAGCGCATCGAACACCGCCCCCCGCGCAGGCGTGACGCTATCCGCGCGGAGCAGCGCTTGTGCGAACGCGACGGGGTCGATCATGCGGTCGCGGGCACCGGCTGCTCGAATTGCTCGAGGACCCATTCCTCTTCCTGGGCCGCCGCGATCCAGTCCTGCATGAACGGATGCTCGAACATCGCCTGCATATACCCCGCCGCAAACCGCGCGATCGGCAGCTGGTACGTGACGATCCGCGTGACCAGAGGCGCGAACATTATATCTGCCGCCCCAAACTGGCCGAACAGGAAATCGCCGCCCCCACCGAATCGTGCGCGAGCCTGTGCCCAGATTTCCATGACCCGCTGCAACTCAAGGAGCACGTCGTCGTCGGGCGTGCTCGCCGGGAACACCTGGCGGACGTTCATGCTATGCTTGCGACGCAACGCGGCAAAGCTCGAATGCATCTCGGCAGCCATCGACCGCGCCATCGCACGTGCGGCGTTGTCCTCGGGCCAGAAGCGGTCGCGCCCGACCTTGTCGGCGAGATAGTCGACGATCGCCAGGCTGTCCCACACCACCGCGTCGCCGTCCCACAGGATCGGCACCTTGCCCGACGACGGTGCGAACTCGTCACCCGAGCGGCGCTTTTCCCAGTCGGCGTCGTACATCGGCACGACCACCTCCTCGAAGGGAAGACCGGATTGCTTGCAGGCGAGCCAGCCGCGGAGCGACCAGGACGAATAGGCCTTGTTGCCGATGATCAATTTCATGGGGTGTGGACTAGCGGGGCGGGCGGGGCGCGGCAACGCCATTGGCGTTGGTTCGACGTGCGGTGCTACGCGGCATGAGGTGATGCAGTGTCGCGATCGCCGCCATCGCGACGATCGTGCCAAGCAGGATGTCGATCAAATAGTGCGTACCCTCGACGGGCGTCGACAGCAGCATAGCCGCGTTCAGGGCAAGCACCGGCCAGCGCAGCCGTGGCAGGCGCCACGCGGCATTGATGTAAAGCGTGGCGGCGGCGGCGTGAAAGCTCGGTGCCGATACGATGCCGCGCAGATGGCCGAGGTCGACCACCCGCACGCTGTGATCGCGGAGTGCAGGTATCAGCCCATGCTGCCATTGCTCGCTCTCGGGCATATAGGCGATTGGTTGATGCCACAGATACGAGAACGGACCGATCGCCGGCATGAAGGCGTAGAGGATCAGCGTGCCGATCGCGGTCAGCCAGAACGTCGCGAGGAACCGGTGCGCGGCGACGCGGTCACCTGTGTAGGCAAAGGTCGCGAACAGGATCGCGGGCGTCAGGTAAATACTGCGATACGCTGCCAGACCGAGCGATTGGAGGATCGGCGTTGCGGCGACAAGCCGATACCAGGCGAGCCAGTCGAAATGCAGCAGGGCGTCGATCCGTTGGAGTGCGGCGTCGTGGAATCCATGCGTCACCGCCGCGACCGGATAACTCGCCACCGCGCCCATCAGTGCCAACATGGTGAAGACGCCGTAATATTCGGCGCAGTCGGCGACTGCACGTGCATGTCGCCAAGGCCGGTCGCGGAGCCCGAAGCGTAGCCCCAGCAGGACGATTCCGCTGACGTAGAACGGGATATTATCTGCGTCGTACGGATCGATCGACAGGCCGGCGACGTGCATCATTACAGTCAGGGTTGCCAGGCTGAGGATCATCCCGCCGCCGATCCACCAACCGTAATCAGGCACACTGGCGTTTGCAGAGGGCGGCCCGCGGTAATCATCGGTGAGCGGCAGGGGGGCGGTAATCGAAACGTCATTCATGGTTGGCGAACGCGTATCACATCCGGAGAAACAAGCGACCTCCGTCGGCCGGAACAGCTTTAGCTTGGCTGAACGGTATCGAACGAAGACCCGTCAAGGACGACGCCCGCTCCTCGATAGGCGCCGTCAACTTGCTGCCTACAATACTAGAACGAGCCGGGGACCATCCGTTGCGCAGTGGTCGGTACTGCGGGGATCAGCAAGTCCTGGCGGGTGCTAGCCGTGGTTCGTGCAGACTGCGCGTTGACGTCGCTGGTAATCGCTGAGCAACTGCGTCCCGCCAGGAAGTCGAGCGCGCGACGCGTGGACGCCTCGCGTGCGTCGCCGAGCGGGAAGCCGATATCATCCGTCGCCCGACAGGTAGCCTCGACGGTCGACGCCAGACCATTGAAGTAATTGCCGTTGCGCGCCGCGTTCTGCGTTGCGAAGGCGATCACGCGGAGGCGATCGTCGCAGGCCGGCTTGTCGAGCGCGATCTGACCAACGGGCTTGCCGTAGGTGTTGGTCCCGATCAGCGCCGAATTACCGTGGAGATACGGCGTGAACGCGTTGATCACGAGTTCGCTGGCCGATGCGGTGCCGCCGCTGCCGATGAATGCGATCCGCGTTGGCGCGATCGATTCGGGTTGTGGCGCGAAGAAGCGAGTCTCGTTGTTCGAGGCCTTCTCCGTGCGGAACGTCGTATAGTCGAACACCTCGGACGTTGATCGCCCCCCACCAAGGAGGTCGCCAAGATACTCCGACGTCGCGACGAGGCCACCGCCATTGTAGCGTAGGTCGATGATGACCTTCGTCACGCCCTGCGCACGGAAATTCGCAAACGCCGTTTTCAGCGCCGGTTCGGCTGTAGAAATGAACGTGCGCAGGTTGATGTAGCCGACGCGCTGGCCGCCATCGTCGATGATCTTCGCGCCGTACCGCGACGAGACCGGCAGCAGCGAGAAGTCGGCCTTGGCGACGGTCACGTCCCGCGTACCGGCAGCGTCCGAGACTCGGAACACGCGCGCCGTACCGGTCGTGTCGGGACCGAATGCGGTGGTCAGCCCGGCCGTACCCTCGGCACTGATGATGGCGCTGACGGTCCGCAGATTACTCGACGTCGTACCGATCGCGAGGATCTCGGCACCGCGGTCAATCCCGGCGGCGAGAGCGGGCGCGCCTTCGAACGACTCGGCTGCGAACAGGCGCTGACCGGTCTGGTCGAGCGCGAACCGGATGCCGAAACCGGCACTCGATCCCGAGGCGTAGTAGGCGTTCTCTTCCTTGATCGACGTCAGGTAAGTGAAGAACCGATCCCTGCGCTGCGCCCGCGCGGTCGCGGTCAGCGCGTCGATATAGCTATCAACCGTCGTGTACCCCGCAGGGCTCAAGGTCGCAGGCAGCGTATCGGGGAACAGATACCATTCGCGAAGCTGCGCGGCAGCCCAGTCCTGGCGCTCGCGCAACGAACAGCCCGCGGTTGCGGTCGGCGTGGGTGTCGGCGTAACGCCAATGGCGCCACCGGCACCACCACCGGTCGAGTTCGTGTTGCCGTCGCTACCTCCGCAGCTTGACAGCATCGCAGCCATCGCCAGCATTGTCCCGAACCGTGCCCGCACCGCGTCATCTCCCCCGTTTCCCGAAGGTTACGGAATTAGTCGGGCGATGCCAGCAGCAAATCGAGGTCTGATCCAATATCGGCGAATTTTGAGGGGGCGGATGGCAGTATACCCCTCAGCCTAACCCGCCATCGTCAGGATGACGGGGTAGGAAGGGCGCACCTGTTAAGGCTCAAACTGCTAGCTGACCGCCTCGACCACCGCCGCGCGGAGTTCGGGAATGCCCATGCCGTATTCGCTCGACGTGACGAGGATGTCGGGATGTGCAGCCGGCCGCTTGCGCGCCTCGACCGCGGTACGCTCGGTGACCTCGACGAGTTCGGACGCCTTGATCTTGTCCGCCTTGGTCAGGACCATGCGGTAGCTGACCGCGGCCTTGTCGAGCATCTCGAGGATCTCGCGGTCGACGTCCTTGATGCCGTGGCGCGAGTCGATCAGCACGAGCGCGCGCTTGAGGACGTCGCGGCCGCGCAGAAAGTCGTTGATCAGGAAGCGCCATTTCTTGACGACGTCCTTGGGAGCCTTAGCAAACCCGTAGCCTGGCATGTCGACGAGCCGGAACGCGAGCGGGGCGCCGACCTCGAAGAAGTTCAGCTCCTGCGTACGTCCGGGCGTGTTCGACGTGCGCGCCATTGAGTTGCGCCCGGTCAACGCGTTCAACAGCGACGACTTGCCGACGTTCGAACGACCGGCGAACGCGACCTCGGGCACCGACGCATCGGGGAGAAACTCGAGCGTCGGCGCCGATTTCAGGAAGCCGACATGCCCCGCGAACAGCTTGCGTGCATGCTCCAGCATCTCCGGCGTGAACGGCGCGTCGGTCTGCTCGAGGTCGGGACCTAGGTTCGGAACGTCGTTCACTTGGTCACCGGCACTTTCAGGCCCGGATGGCGGGCGTAGAGCAGCTTCTGTTGGATGATCGTCAGGCAGTTCGACGTGATCCAGTACACCTGGAGGCCGACCGCGAACGGCGCCATCACGAACATCAGCACCCATGGCAGCAGCTTGAAGACCTGCTTCTGCGTGTCGTCCATCGGCGTCGGGTTCAGCTTGAATTGGAAGTACATGCTGATGCCCAGGATGATCGGCACGACGCCGATCGCGATCATGTGCGGCGGCGTGAACGGCAGCAGACCGAACAGGTTGAGCGGCGTCAGCGGATCGGGCGCGGACAGATCCTTGATCCACGCGACGAACGGCTGATGACGCATCTCGATCGTCAGCATGAGCACCTTATACAGCGCATACATGATCGGAATCTGCAGCAGCGTCGGCGCGCAACCCGCGAGCGGATTGACCTTCTCCGCCTTGTACAGCGCCATCACTTCTTGCTGCATGCGGACCTTGTCGTCCTTATACTTCTCCTGCAGCAGCTTCATTTTCGGCTGGACGGCGCGCATCGCCGCCATCGACTTGAACTGGCGCTGCGCGATCGGGAACAGCAGGCCGCGGATCGTCACCGTCAGCAGGATGATCGCAACGCCGAAGTTGCCGACCATGCGGAACAGCCAGTCGAGATAATAGAAGATCGGCTTCTCGACGATCCGGAACCAGCCCCAGTCGATCGCGTAATCGAGCTTGGCGACACCGCCGGCCTGATCGGTGTAGCGATCGAGCAGGCGGACTTCCTTTGCGCCCGCGAAGAAGCGCGAGACCTGCGTGATCGACTGGCCGGGTGCAAGCTGCTTGGGCTGGAGCGCGTAGTCCGCTTGGTACGCCTTGTTGGCGCCCGCGCGGAACTGGCCGTCGAACGCCTGACCCTGGTCGGGGATGATTGCGGTCAGCCAGTATTTGTCGGTGAACCCTAGCCAGCCGCCGGTGGTCGTAAACTTCTGCGCGGCCTCGTCGATGTCCTTGTAGTTCGGACGGTAGTGCGCACCGCCATTGTCGACCGACATCGGCCCGACATGGATCGTCATCGACGACGGATCCTTGGAGATGCCGACGCGGTTGACGAGGCCATAGGTGGCGACGGGAACAAGCGCGGCGCCGGCGTTCAGGACGGTCTGGCGGACCGTGAACATGTAATCCTGGTCGACCGCGATCTGGATGCGGAAGCGTTGCCCGGTGGCGTTGGTCGCGTCGAGCGTGACCGGCGTGGTCGGCGTCAGCGTGGTCGCGCCCGAGGGCGTCCAGACGGCGTCGGCGGCGGGCGGGGTCAGGCCCTGTGCGCGCCAGCCGAAGCTTGCGAAATACGCGTCGGGCGCACCGGCGGGCGAGAGCAGGCGGATCGGCGGCGAATTCTTCGCGACGGTCTCGTCATAGCCCTTGAGCACGAGATCGTCGATCCGCGCGCCCTTCAGGTTGATCGAACCGGACACGCGCGGCGTCTCGATGCGGATGCGCGGGGTGCTCGCGATCACGGCGTTGCGATCGCCGATCGCGGCGGCACCGTCTGCTGCCGGATCGGCGGCGGGGTTGGCGATCGCCTTGGTCTTGCCACCCTCGATCTTCGTGACCGGCGGATTCGCGGTCGGGAAGAACTTGCCCTGGATCAGCGGCCATCCGAACAGGATCAGCGCCGCGATCACCGCGAACAGCACGAAATTCTGCTTGTCGTCTTTCACAGGGCGGCGTCTTTCAGTTTCTTGTCGATGTCAGGGACCGGATCGGGGCCGTACCCGCCCCACGGATGGCACCGCGCAATACGCTTCGCCGCCAACCAGCCCCCCTTGAGCGCGCCATAGCGCCCAACGGCCTCGATTGCATAGGCGGAACACGAAGGATCGTAGCGGCAACTCGACGGCAGGACGAGCGAGGGCCCGAGTTGCCAGCCGCGTGCGAGGAGGATGAGGAGGCGGGCTAGCATAGGTTTGCCGAGCCTCGGAGGCTTTTAGATTGTTTCCCCGCGAAGGCGGGGACCCAGACTGGGCACCCGCCTTCGCGGGTGAACAAGGAAGCGGGGGTGACTGCGAGTTGCACCTCGAGACCGCGCCATCCGAACCAAAACACCACCCCGGCGGAGGCCGGGGTCCAATTGGGGGACATCGGTAACGAAGCGCAGCCATTCATCACGGCTGCTTTCCCACTTGGGCCCCGGCCTTCGCCGGGGTGGCGGTCTGTGCCGGCGTGGTGGTGTCTGATGACGTTATAGGAGCAGCTTGCGGCGTAACTTTCCGGAAAGCCTTGCCCAACTCGGTCCGCAACAAAGCGTAATCCCGCTCGACCCCGCCGTTCCGCCCAATCAAAACATGATCGGCCCCGGCAACCCCGCGCTCCGCCAACAACTCACGCGCCAACGCCCGCAACCGCCGTTTCATGCGGTTCCGGACGACGGCGTTGCCAATCTTCTTAGTGACGGTGAAGCCGATTCGCATCGTTGCGTCACCGTCATCGCGGGGGCGCATGAGCAGGACGAATCCCGGCATCGGTGCGCGCTTCCCCGCATTTGCCGCGAGAAAATCGCGGCGCTTGTCGAGTATGGTTAGGCCGACAGCTTCTTGCGACCGCGTGCGCGGCGTGCATGAATCACTGCCCGGCCGCCGACCGTCGCCATCCGTGCGCGGAAGCCGTGACGGCGTGCGCGTACCAGGTTGCTCGGCTGAAAGGTCCGCTTCATTGGTCATTCCCTAGGTCATCAAATAGAAAACGGCCGCCACGAGGACGGCCTTGATGGCTGGGCGCTTACGGAAAGGGCGGCGGTAAGTCAATTCGCACCCGTCGTAACGGTCGTGTTTTTGGCAGCCTTGGCGCGCTCGTGCCGCCGCATCGCGCTTTGCCGCCGCATCATCCGATCGACGAAATGCCCGGTGCGTGGCCAACGCCGCTTCAGCCGCGCCCATTTGAGCCGCGCCCAGCGCGAATTGCGCAGTACGAGGACCATCCCGCCCGCGAACAGGAAGATACCCGCAGGCCCCGGCAACGGCGCGAGCAAGGGCGCACTCAGGATCAACACTATCCCGAGCACCAACTGGCCGAAGCGGAGAACGGGGGAGCGGACTGCTTTCACGGAAGGCATGTGGGTCCGGTGTATTAGGTTCACAAGACGGCGCGATCGGAGAGTTCCGGGCCGTGCGTTCTTGCAGACCCCTTACTTGCAGACATGGCAAATCGGGTATGAATAAGGCGTGACGTCGTGTCGCGGGGGAGCGGGCATGGCGGCGATCGTAGCGACGGTGGCGTATCTGGGACTCGAAGCGCGCGCGGTCGAGGTGCAAGTCCAACTGATTCCAGGACTTCCTGCGTTTAACGTCGTCGGCCTGGCGGACAAGGCAGTCGGCGAAAGCCGCGAGCGCGTGCGGGGCGCGATCGCCGGCATGGGGCTGTCGCTGCCGCCGAAGCGCATTGCCGTGAACCTGTCGCCGGCCGATCTGCCGAAAGAAGGATCGCATTTCGATCTTCCTATCGCGCTGGCCTTGCTCGCGGCGATGGGCGTAGTCGATGCCGAGGCGCTGGCGGACTATGTCATCGTCGGCGAACTCGGGCTCGATGCCCGCATCACCGCGTCGCCGGGCGTGTTGCTGGCGGCATTGCACGCGTCGGAGGTGGGGAAGGGGCTCGTCTGCCCCGCCGCGCAAGGTTCGGAAGCGGCCTGGGCGGGCGAGATCGAGGTCATCGCCGCGCCCGACCTGCTATCATTGCTCAACCACTTCAAGGGCCATGGCCTGCTCAGTCCCCCCAAGCCCGGAATCGCGGAAGCCGCCGGTCACGGTCCGGACCTACAGCAGGTGAAAGGGCAGGAAACGGCGAAGCGCGCGCTGGAGATCGCAGCTGCCGGATCGCATAACCTCCTGATGGTAGGTCCGCCGGGTTCCGGCAAGTCGCTGATGGCATCCTGTCTTCCCGGTATCCTGCCACCGCTCGACCCTGCCGAAGCGCTGGAAGTATCTATGGTCCAGTCGGTCGCTGGTACGCTGACCGGCGGGCGCCTGACCCGCACGAGACCCTTCCGAGCGCCACATCATTCCGCGTCGATGGCGGCACTTACCGGGGGCGGGCTGAAGGTAAAGCCGGGGGAGGTCAGCCTCGCGCATCTCGGTGTACTTTTCCTCGACGAACTCCCGGAGTTCCAGCGCGCCGTCCTCGATTCGCTGCGCCAACCGCTGGAGACGGGCACGGTCAGCGTCGCCCGTGCCAACGCGCACGTCACCTTTCCTGCGCGCGTACAGTTGATCGCCGCGATGAACCCGTGTCGGTGCGGCCACCTCGGCGACGCAAGCCTGGCCTGCGCGAGAGCCCCGAAATGCGCCGCGGATTATCAGGCGAAGGTCTCCGGTCCGCTACTCGACCGAATCGACCTCCACATCGACGTCCAGGCTGTCAGCGCCGCCGACCTGATTCTCCCGCCGCCGACCGAAGGCTCGGCAGAGGTTTCCGCCCGCGTTGCCGCCGCCCGAGCGATCCAGACCAAGCGATACCGCGACCACCCGGTACGCACGAACGCAGAGGCGGATGGCGCGCTGCTCGACGCCGTCGCCACGCCCGACGAACCCGGCCGCAGGCTCCTTGCCCAGGCAGCCGAAGCAATGCGCCTGACCGCGCGCGGCTACACCCGCATCCTCCGCGTCGCCCGTACCATCGCCGATCTCGCGGGCAGCGATACCGTTGGTCGTATCCACATTGCCGAAGCGCTAAGCTACCGCCGCCAGCCGCCCCGCAACTAAAGACGCAACTAAACCTGCTTGCGGCGGACGAAAGCTTCGTCTAGCCAACCCGCCGCTGCCCCTGTGGCGAAATTGGTAGACGCGACCGACTCAAAATCGGTTGCCGCAAGGCATGCTGGTTCGATTCCGGCCAGGGGCACCAACTCTTTCCGACGATCCCGCTTCGACCCTCGGGGCGAGCGGCACAGTGATCGTTTCCTTGCGGAAATTTCGCCGGTAAGGACACGGGATGGCGAAGCGACCGGTACGATATGTCTCATCGCGGCGGCGCAATCGATCCGGGCTGAGGCCATCGTCCGAGCATTGGCTTCTCCTGCTCGGCGCAGTGGTCGCGTTCGCGGCGATCTTCGGGTCGCTAACCGATCTGCCTTGGCCGACCGAAACCACCACGGATCACCGCAAGCCCCGGCTGACGATGGCACAGGCGCGCGCGTCCAATGCGCTGGTCCCGATCGTTGCCGACAAACGCAAGCGCGCAGAGCCGTTCCGGTTTCGCGGCGGTCCTGCGGCGCGCCTCCAGGCGACCGAATGCCTCGCCACCGTCGCGCTGTATGAGGCCGGCACCGATCGCGACGGACAGCGCGCGGTCATCCAGGTCGTGCTCAACCGGGTCGGCGCACGTGGCTTCCCCAAGACGGTCTGCGGGGTCGTCTACCAAGGCGCGAACCGCAAGACGGGGTGCCAGTTCTCGTTCACGTGCGACGGATCGCAGGCACGGCGGCCCGAGCACGACGGATGGGAACAGGCGCGACATGCGGCTCGGCGGGCGATGAACGGCTACGTCTATACGCCGGTCGGCCGCGCAACCCATTACCACACCGACTGGCTGGTACCGTACTGGCGCAGTTCGCTCGTCAAGGTGGCGACCGTCGAGTCGCACATCTTCTATCAGCGTCGCTAGCCAGTCCGTTCAGTCGATCCGGTACTGGATCGGCTTGAAGCTGCCGCCATTGGATTGCAGCGCCGAACACGCGGTCATGCCGATGACGAGGTCCATGGCAGCGCGGAAGACGATGGTGTCGCCGGCCTTGCTCAGCGGCGGTTCGACCGTGAAAGTGCCCGTCTCGCCGTTGATCGGCACGTTCATGAAGCAGTTGAACGCGACCGGGATATGGTCCGGCTCGATGTCCCAAGGCGCGAGCGCCTCAGCAAGATTGCCGAAGCAGCCGCGATGCGGATCGGTATCGCCGTAGATGATCGAGAACGTCTCTTTCGAACACGGCGTTAGCAGGAAGTCGTGTCGCCCGACGTCGTCGGAAACGATTTCAAGCATCACGTTGCTGCGGTTCGAATAGAGCAGGTCGCCCGTCGTGAGATACAGGCGGCTAGCATAATCGAGCGTGCGCCCCGACGAGATCGCCTCGCGCACGTCACCGCGGTTGTACGCCAGAAGGTCGGAAACCTGCCGGCCCTCGGGATCGATCACGGTGAGCGTCTGCCCCTTGTCGAGCGTGAACCCGGCCCCCGAACGCGGTGGGATCGTCTTGATGTCAGCCACGGGCATCGCCTCGCTTGAAAGGGCATTTCCAGGATTCGTCGACGACGCGCCCGCTATATTGCCGTGCTTCGCTCGACTCGCCGTGGCGCGCCAGCATCGGGTTCATCGAGCCCGCATATTCGAGGTCGCGCGCGAGGATCGATGAGCGCAGCTTGTCGTAACGTTGCTGGTCGCGCAGCACCTCGAACTGGTCGTGCAGGTTGAATACCATTGCCGGCGATTCGAACTTTCGCGCCGGACGGCTCGCATTGGGATGGAGGCCGACGACGAAGAATGCCTCGCCCGCAAAGCTCAGCGAGAAATGCGGATCGTCCGGATCGCTGCTCACCGACGGGTCGGGGCGGTAGCCGAGCCACTCGTCCTTGTCGCTAAGTGATTGAGCACGCGCCCAAAGATGTGCTTCGAACTCTTCCTCCGACAGCAAGGCAGGTGCTTCGAAGAGAATGATAAGCGTCCGAAAGATCGCACGATCCTCGCGGTATTTGCGGACGGTCTCGCCGAGTGCCGGAGAAATTCGCATATCATCCCAAGCGGATCGCACATCGCGCGCGACGAGAATGTCCATCTGTCCCTTGGCGAGCGCCGATTTTGCGCCGACGCACGGGAATTGCGGCGCCTGCACAGTCTCGATGAACTTGCGCGCGAGCGGGTGGTCGTTCTGGAAGATTGGCTGGTACATGGTCGGGGAGGAACCCGCGAACCGCGGCAATGTTTCGCGCCCGACATAACCTTTGATATTGATCAGTACGAATCCCGATCTGTTCTTCTATCGCCAAGGGCGGTACGAGGCCGGGTGATGAAGGGGTGTCGATGATCTCGGAAAAATTCCTCATGGGCCGTGGTCGCCATGAGTTGAGCAACGAAGAAAAGCAGG
>Ga0247809_1000590_pt1 | contig 16719 bp, 11 predicted proteins | sample UWRJL104311B1_FD_180951 | JGI IMG/M metagenome (GOLD analysis project Ga0247809, IMG submission 180951) | Plant litter microbial communities from Arlington Agricultural Research Station in Wisconsin, United States - UWRJ-L104-311B-1 | ecosystem: Environmental > Terrestrial > Plant litter >...
CTTCCGCAAGAATATCTTTCCTACTTCCTTCTACAATTCTTCCAGCTATCGAAATGACTTACACCTGGGAGTTTGATACCGCAGTCACCGCATTTTGGTGCAGTACCGGCCTTCTTGATGTGAAGATATCTGAGGGAACCGCCTGGGGTCTTGATAACGCGGACCTTGTTTGACCGAGTGTTGTATCTATAAACGATCAATTTCCTCCTCGCTCGCAGATTATTATGTGGTACAACTCACGGGTTGCGGCGACGGTAGGTTAATCTGTTGGAAGACATGGTGGGCGATTTACTGTTGTCGAAGTTGTCGCAGGTCGTTGTTCGCTGATGAGATCTCGAAATTTCAGAGGTTCCACCAATTCGCCAAAATCTTTGTGCGCCAAGATTGCTACTCCGTGATGGTCATGTGAGAGCAAGTGGTTTCCACCTCCACGATGACTAAGCATTTGCCAAGTATTTCGAAATGGTCGCGTTTGGAGGTATCATAGAAAAAGTTAGGCTTGCGACAGCGACTCTTTTCCAACCCAACCACAACCCATCAACTGAGGTTTGGAGATTGTACGGCCATCAGCAAAATGTCCTCAATCCCTCCTCCCCCACCTCCAGGATGGAATTCGGCGCCTCCTTCGATGTTAGGCGCGCCGCCTGGAGCTCCTCCTCCTCCAGGTTACCGACCACAGGTTGATCCTCAAGTGGCAAAGTTCGCACAAAAGAAGAAGGAATGGCTAAGATCACAGCGAAACCGATTCGGAGAGAAGAGAAAGGGTGGATTTGTAGAGACACAGAAAGCAGACATGCCTCCGGAACATCTGCGGAAGATTGTCAAAGATATCGGAGATGTGTCGCAGAAGAAGTTCAGCAGTGACAAGCGAAGTTATCTGGGCGCCCTGAAGTTCATGCCACACGCTGTCATGAAGCTGTTGGAGAATATGCCCATGCCCTGGGAGTCAGCTAGAGAGGTGAAGGTTTTGTACCATGTTAACGGATGTCTTACTTTGGTGAACGAAACACCTCGAGTAATCGAACCAGTATTTCATGCGCAGTGGGCGACTATGTGGGTGTGTATGAGGAGAGAAAAGAGCGACAGACGACATTTCAAGCGGATGCGATTTCCCCCTTTCGACGACGAAGAGCCTCCACTTTCATGGTCAGAAAACATCGAGGATGTAGAGCCGTTGGAACCGATTCAGATGGAGTTGGACGATTCCGAGGATGGAGCAGTTGTTGAATGGTTCTACGAGAACCGACCGCTACTGGATACGCCGCATGTCAATGGACCAAGTTACAAGGAGTGGAACCTCTCTCTGCCGCAGATGGCAACGCTGTATCGACTCAGTCATCAGCTACTCAGCGACCTTGTGGACAAGAATTATTTTCACATGTTCGAACTGAACAGTTTCCAAACTGCGAAAGCTTTGAATGTCGCCATACCTGGTGGTCCGCGCTTTGAGCCTCTTTACAAGGACGTAGATCCAAATGATGAAGACTTTGGCGAGTTCAACGCGATCGATCGTATCATTTTCCGAGCACCAATCCGAACAGAGTATCGAGTAGCCTTCCCTTACGTATATAACTCTCTACCTCGTAGTGTAAAGTTACAATGGTACTCACACCCACAAGTTGTCTATGTACGAGCGGAGGATCCTAGCCTACCGGCTTTCTATTTCGACCCTGTCATCAATCCAATCTCTTCGAGATCGGTCGCGCCCAAAAATATTACGGTCAGCCACGAGGACGAAATCTTTGGTCCAGGAAGCAATGAAGAGCCTGAAGAGGATGCCTTCGAGTGGCCTGAGGAAGCAGAGCCATTTCTAGCAGATGAAGAACTGTACACCGAGGATACATCAGCAGCCATTGCCCTTTGGTGGGCACCATACCCTTTCGATCGACGATCTGGTCGAATGGTTCGGGCTCAGGATGTTCCATTAGTGAAACAGTGGTATCTTGAGCATTGTCCGCAAGGTCAACCAGTCAAAGTGAGGGTTTCGTATCAGAAACTGCTCAAGACATATGTGTTGAACGAGCTGCACAAAAAGAAACCGAAAGCACAGAGTAAGCAGAGTCTTATGAGGACTCTTAAACAAACAAAGTTCTTTCAGCAAACGACGATCGACTGGGTTGAAGCAGGTCTTCAAGTTTGTCGACAAGGATTCAACATGCTTAACCTGCTCATCCACCGCAAGAATCTCACATATCTTCATCTTGATTACAACTTCAACCTGAAGCCTGTCAAAACTCTTACCACCAAGGAGAGAAAGAAGTCGCGTTTTGGGAATGCTTTCCATCTTATGCGTGAAATCTTGAAGCTCACGAAGCTGATAGTCGATGCACAAGTGCAGTACAGACTAGGTAATATTGATGCCTTCCAGCTCGCAGATGGTATATTGTATGCTTTCAACCACGTTGGCCAACTTACTGGGATGTATCGTTACAAGTATAAGCTTATGCACCAGATTCGAACTTGCAAAGATCTGAAGCATCTTATCTACTACAGATTTAACTCGGGTCCAGTTGGTAAAGGTCCTGGATGTGGTTTCTGGGCACCGGCATGGAGAGTTTGGCTGTTCTTCATGCGTGGCATCATCCCATTGCTCGAAAGATGGCTAGGTAATCTCTTGTCACGTCAATTTGAAGGTCGACACAGCAAGGGCGTGGCCAAGACGGTCACAAAACAGCGCGTAGAGTCACATTTCGATCTCGAGTTGCGTGCCTCCGTGATGGCTGATCTCATGGATATGATGCCAGAAGGCATCAAACAAAACAAGGTCAACACTGTCTTGCAGCATCTGTCCGAGGCCTGGAGGTGTTGGAAGAGTAACATTCCTTGGAAGGTACCCGGTTTGCCTGCACCAATTGAAAACATCATCCTGCGTTATGTGAAGAGTAAGGCAGATTGGTGGATTTCGGTAGCACACTACAATCGAGAACGTATCAGACGTGGTGCGACTGTTGATAAGACAGTTGCAAAGAAGAATCTGGGTCGTCTGACTCGATTGTGGTTGAAGGCGGAACAGGAGCGTCAACATAATTACATGAAGGATGGTCCATATGTTTCCTCCGAAGAGGCTGTGGCAATCTACACCACCACTGTTCACTGGCTTGAGTCTCGAAAATTCTCTCCGATTCCGTTCCCTAGTGTTTCGTACAAGCACGATACGAAAATCCTCATTCTCGCACTAGAACGTCTCAGGGAAGCATACTCCGTCAAGGGTCGTCTCAATCAGAGTCAGCGTGAGGAATTGGCACTCATCGAACAGGCATATGATAGTCCTGGCACAACCTTAGAGCGCATCAAACGATTTCTTCTCACACAGCGTGCTTTTAAGGAAGTCGGTATCGATATGAACGACAATTACAGTACAATCAATCCGGTTTACGACATTGAGCCTGTCGAGAAGATCAGTGACGCCTATCTCGACCAGTACCTATGGTATCAAGCAGATCAACGCCACCTTTTCCCGGCGTGGATCAAGCCTTCCGACTCCGAGGTGCCACCACTTCTGACCTATAAGTGGGCGCAAGGTATCAACAATCTAGACAAAGTGTGGGAGACTGCTGATGGCGAATGCAATGTCATGATCGAGACACAATTGTCGAAGGTCTACGAAAAAATTGATCTGACTTTGCTGAACCGTCTTCTCAGACTGATCATGGATCATAACCTTGCAGACTATATCTCCTCGAAGAACAATGTTCAACTCACTTACAAGGACATGAACCATGTCAACAGTTATGGTATGATCCGTGGACTGCAATTCTCCGCGTTCGTTTTCCAATACTATGGCCTTGTACTTGATTTGCTTCTCCTTGGTCTACAGAGAGCCAGCGAGATTGCCGGCCCCCCACAGAGTCCAAATGATTTCCTTCAATTCCGCGATCGAGAGACTGAATCCAAGCATCCTATCCGTTTGTACACCAGGTATATTGATAGAATCTGGGTGTTCTTTCGCTTCGATGCAGAGGAGTCTCGCGATCTTATCCAGCGATTTCTCACGGAACAGCCAGATCCAAATTTCGAAAATGTTATCGGATACAAGAACAAGAAGTGCTGGCCTAGAGATTCGCGTATGAGACTGATGCGACACGATGTCAACCTTGGTCGTGCAGTCTTTTGGGACCTTAAGAATCGCCTCCCGCGATCTGTGACCACAATCGATTGGGAGGACACATTCTCAAGTGTATACAGCAGGGACAACCCGAATTTGCTATTCTCCATGTGCGGTTTTGAAGTACGCATTCTGCCAAAGATTCGCAATCAGAACGATGAGTTTCCTGTCAAGGATAGTGTTTGGTCTTTAGTGGATAATACAAGCAAAGAACGCACCGCACACGCCTTTTTACAGGTCACAGAAGAAGACATTGCAAAATTCAACAATCGTATCCGACAGATCCTGATGTCTTCCGGTTCGACCACCTTCACTAAGATCGCCAATAAGTGGAACACGAGTCTGATCGCGCTATTTACATATTATCGCGAGGCGGCTGTATCCACCATCAATCTTCTGGACACTATTGTGAAGTGCGAGACTAAAATTCAGACAAGAGTCAAGATTGGTCTCAATTCCAAAATGCCTTCTCGTTTCCCACCAGCTGTGTTCTACACACCCAAAGAACTCGGTGGCCTCGGAATGATTTCTGGCTCACATATCCTCATCCCGACAAGCGATAAGCGATGGTCTAAACAAACAGATGTCGGCGTTACTCATTATCGTGCTGGCATGACCCATGATGAGGAGACATTGATTCCCAACATCTTCCGATACATCATCCCGTGGGAGGCAGAGTTCATCGACTCACAGAGAGTATGGACAGAATATTCTCAAAAGAGACAAGAGGCCAATCAACAGAATCGACGATTGACGCTAGAAGACCTTGAAGACAGCTGGGATCGCGGTTTGCCACGTATTAATACCTTGTTCCAGAAAGATCGTAGCACTTTGAGCTTTGATAAGGGATTCCGAGCTCGTACCGAGTTCAAGACGTATCAGCTTATGAAGAGCAATCCTTTCTGGTGGACTAGTCAACGTCATGATGGAAAATTGTGGAATCTCAATGCGTATAGAACTGATGTTATACAAGCTCTTGGTGGTGTGGAAACTATTCTAGAGCACACCTTGTTCAAAGCAACAGCTTTCCCATCCTGGGAGGGTCTGTTCTGGGAAAAAGCGAGCGGTTTCGAAGAGGCAAGTCCAAACTTTCTTTCTTTTTGATTTCCTAGTGTCAGACATTGAGGTGCTGTAGCCAGTGCTACTTGCCGCTGGTTACCCTTGAGTCCCAGACCTGCTCAAATTCCTACTTCACCGGATGCTACGTACTTCCTTGGGGTGTACACGAGGGTCAAATGCAAACAGTGTGATGCGGTTCTCTTTCTCCAGCGCTTGGTGGGAAAATTGAGGCTTGCGTTCACAACGGTCCATGAAGTCCGCCAAATTTCATGAACTCACATTGTCTTACCATATGAACCGCATGCTAACATGTTGCATAGTCAATGAAATTCAAGAAGCTCACTAACGCACAACGCTCCGGATTGAATCAAATTCCCAATCGTCGTTTCACGTTATGGTGGTCGTAAGTGTCTCTCCAATTCATGGTTCCCTCCCGCAAGCTAACTAGTGCCGCAGACCCACGATCAACAGAGCAAATGTCTATGTCGGTTTCCAGGTTCAACTCGATCTTACCGGTATCTTCTTGCACGGCAAGATTCCAACCCTGAAAATCTCCCTCATTCAGATATTCCGTGCACATTTATGGCAAAAGATTCACGAGTCCGTTGTCATGGATCTCTGTCAAGTCTTCGATCAAGAACTTGAGCAATTGGGTATCGAGACGGTCCAGAAAGAGACGATTCATCCTAGAAAGTCGTACAAGATGAACAGTTCCTGTGCTGATATCTTACTCTTCGCAAGTCACAAGTGGAATGTGACACGACCTTCCATTCTCTTCGACACCAAGGATGTAATCGAGCCAACGACAACCAACAAATTCTGGGTCGATGTCCAATTGCGATATGGTGACTACGATTCACACGATATCGAGCGCTATGTTCGTGCCAAATACCTCGATTATACCACGGACAGCATGAGTATCTATCCTAGCGCAACAGGTCTCATGATTGGTATCGATCTTGCTTACAACTTATACTCGGCCTACGGACAATACTTCCCAGGTCTCAAGGTTCTGATTCAGCAAGCCATGGCAAAGATCATGAAGGCTAATCCTGCGCTCTACGTTTTAAGAGAGCGAATTCGCAAAGGTCTCCAGCTGTATGCATCTGAGAGCAATCAAGAGTTCTTGAACTCACAAAATTACTCTGAGCTCTTCAGTAACCAAGTCCAGCTGTTCATTGATGACACAAACGTCTATCGTGTCACGATCCACAAGACGTTCGAGGGCAATTTGACCACAAAGCCTATCAATGGCGCCATCTTCATCTTCAACCCTAGAACTGGTCAGTTGTTCTTAAAGATCATTCATACGAGCGTATGGGCTGGTCAGAAGCGTCTGGGCCAACTGGCGAAATGGAAAACAGCTGAAGAAGTAGCGGCTTTGATTCGATCATTGCCTGTTGAGGAACAACCGAAACAGCTCATTGTCACCCGAAAAGGTCTTCTTGATCCCCTGGAAGTGCATCTATTGGATTTCCCCAACATCTCCATCCGTGCTTCTGAGCTCCAACTACCATTCCAGGCGGCCATGAAGGTCGAAAAATTAGGAGACATGATCTTGCGTGCAACCGAACCGCAGATGGTTCTGTTCAATCTTTACGACGAATGGCTCAAATCGATCTCCTCCTATACGGCCTTCTCCCGTCTGATCTTGATACTCAGGGCGCTCCATGTGAACCAGGACAAGACAAAGCTGCTTCTCAGACCCGATAAAACGGTCATCACGCAAGAGCATCACATTTGGCCAACCTTGTCGGACGAGGACTGGATCAAGGTTGAGACACAATTGAGAGATTTGATTCTCAACGACTACGGCAAAAAGAATAACGTCAATACCTCCAGTTTGACTAGCAGTGAGGTTCGAGACATCATCTTGGGAATGGAAATTAGCGCACCATCAATGCAGCGACAACAAGCTGCAGAGATTGAGAAACAACAGCAGGAGCAGCAACAGCTTACGGCTGTGACAACGAAAACTCAGAATGTCCACGGAGAGGACATCATCGTTACAACCACGTCTCAGTTTGAGCAGCAAACTTTTGCATCCAAGACGGAGTGGAGGACCCGTGCCATTGCGACATCAAATCTTCGGACACGTTCGAACAACATCTACATATCGTCAGATGATATCAAAGAGGACGACCATTTCACTTACATCATGCCAAAGAATATTTTAAAGCGATTTATCACCATCTCCGACCTACGTGTGCAGGTCGCAGGGTATCTCTACGGATCCTCACCTCCCGACAATGATCAGGTCAAGGAGATCCGCTGCATCGTCATGGTTCCTCAGATTGGCAATACACGAGACATTCAACTCCCTCATCAATTGCCACAGCATGAATACCTCGAACACATGGAACCGCTTGGCATTATTCACACAGTGTCCGGCAACGAGCCTCCATATATGACAGCAGCTGACGTAACCCAACATGCTCGTCTCATGAACGCTCATAAATCATGGGACAAGAAGACAGTTAGCATGACTGTGTCCTTCACGCCAGGCAGTGTTTCGTTGGCATCATGGGCTCTCACACCACAAGGATACAAGTGGGGTGCGGAAAACAAAGATACTGGCAGTGACCAACCGCAAGGTTTCAGCACGACCATGGGAGAGAAGTGTCAACTATTGCTGAGTGACAAGATTCGTGGATACTTCCTGGTACCAGAGAACAATTCGTGGAACTACAGCTTCATGGGTAGCTCATTTGGAGGAATTGAAAAGAAGCCTGTTCATGTCAAGATTGATACACCACTTCCTTTCTACAGCGATCAGCATCGACCACTTCATTTCCAGAATTTTGCAGAGCTGGAAGATATTTGGGTCGACAGGGAAGACACTTTTGCATAATATTCCGGTTTTGAGCTCGTGCATTTCAGTCGGAGATGGGGATTGAGTCATCGACAGGCGTTGTGGAGAGAGTTCATGGGCACTGTAACAAATTTGTATATTTCTGTCAACATTAGGTCATTCAGCGATACCAAGTATAAACGTCGTTGCTTCCTCGTAAGCGCTTCTCCAATCATCGTGCAGTGATCCACCTGACATGTCGCATATGAAAACGCTGTCATCAATTTTGTGAGATCTTGGCCTGGAACGTGTTGAACCCGAGTGACAGCTAAGCGCGATACTGTTACAGACGTTATTTGACGTTTTGGGTTGTCGATGCATCTACGAGCGTGGTCCGCTGGTATCAGGCTAAGTGTAAGACACTTCGACGAATAATGGTAGCGACCTTTGGCACAAATCTATATTGACTACATCCCTCAGATTTAGTGATTACCATTCCACTTTATGGCTCTGGACTTGGGTCACCCTGAACCAGTATATAAACATTCGTTCCAATCATGAAGGTGGTGGAGAGTGTTTGTTTCATCCACCAACAAAAGTGGTGTGACGAGTGTGCTTGGTCTCCCTTGTCATTTCCATTTCAGATGAATTTCGACTTTATCTGTGACACCTACATCTCGAGTTCCGACAAACAAGTGCCAAGTTCACGTCACCTCCACCGCTCGATCCTAAAGCTGAGGAAGCTTGTTCATCTCATCTCTCCAACAATTTCACGTTCGCAACTTCGGCCGTCAGCACCGTTTTGCTCAGACGTGTTGAGGGTTACAGGTCATCTGTCAGACCTCATACCAACTCCCCTGAACCCGACTGCCAGGATTACTTTCTGTGGGTGGCTGATAACTATCGATTGTGAAAGAAGCAAAGCATTAGGAAGATCATTGCTTGCTTGATCGCCTTACGGAGTACAAGGTTGATCAAATAAGTATTGAATCTGTTCCAATTTTAGAAAGCATAGAGATGGTGGTCGAAAAATTCTAGGATCTCCCCCACCAAATCATGACGCTCACTTGAAGATCAATGCGCATCCTGGCACGACACATGGCGGTGTACCTGGAATCACTGCAACGACGATACAATCCTTTCTTCCGGTCAAATAGCCAAAGCCGGTAAAGCCTCAGGGTCGGGTTATAGGGACGATCTTCTAAAAATTTGGGCTGTACACCACGATTTGCCACGCCTGCTGGTACCCAACGATGAGGTTCTGTGCCTGACTGGCATCAACTTTCAGGCGAGAGTCATTACTACTTGCTTACAAACATATAGAGTCTGCCCAGTGCCTGCAGAAGTCGAATTCATTGATTGCATCAAGCTGCAATTCTACAGCCAATACTTCAATCTGTAGGTTTTGCAATTTTGGTGTTTTGCATTGTGAGGTCATCTCCCGTTGTAATTACCAAGAAATGCTCTCTTTACAGTCATCCCCAATATTTCCACAGCACGTCTTTCTTTTGGCACTGACCCCGGTCTGACCCATGTTTGCATAATGGCCTCAAGATCGTAGGCACCTACTTCGGTAGCCCGGAGCCAGACAAGGTAATTGTCCAAGTTGAACTATCCACATCTAACTGCCAGCAAGGCTTGCATGTCCCAGGGTTTCATCATTTGCCACATCTACCATACACACCTCCACAACATGGTTTAGGATACTTCCATGCATCTTCTAGAGCTTCATGCACTATTCGATGGACCACCCATGACAACTGTCTTCAGCCTTTTTAGGTCTTCCACTTGGCATTGCATGAATGTCAACGATATCCCTACTTGTCAAGGGACCCAATGGCGCACGCCAACTTGACCTTGGGGCCTCCCCTTGTCCATTGTCTAGCTAACGGCTCGGAATCTCTTTCAAGATCTCCTCATTGTGGGTGGGCAAAGAGCAAGGGTCGACCAGGGCATGAATAACAAGGTCTCGATATCTCCCAAAAGCATGCGACATCCGTCTTGCTTAACACAAATACCGTCTCGTCTCCCACGAATCATTCACTCACTTTCAAGTTACTGGAGTACGCGGCTGTATCCTTAATCATAGCTTACGGCAATTTTAATCAATGCTTTCAACACTGGAGATCACGCCAAAGATATAATGCAACTACCCCTCCTCCATTTGCAACCTGCGTTACCCATACCTTATTAATTTTTACATTTCTACTACCGCAGCAACGCGGGACAGCGCCCCTCACGGATATCTGGACGTTTATGTTTCAAGTCTGTTGACAGTTGCAATCCAAGTGTCACTCTCTATTGGTCAAGCGGCTTTGCACCTATAATACAGCTTGCTATTGGGAAAACCTTTCGAAACATACAGAGTTGCATGGTGCTTCCATTTGTCAAGCTACAACAACTCAACAAACAAATCGGGAAAGACTGTAAACAGCCAGAGGTGATTCAGCCTTTAGTCACTCTTTTCCCAGCGAACTGCGAGAGCAGCGCGCTGTGGCGCACTCCATGCATGTCTGGATATCGACCAGGCCACGAAGAAGGCCACAATCCTTACATCAATTATGCAACTCAAGGTCAAGCTCAGACTCACTCGGAAGAGCGTGTCTTCCCAGGACAACAGCAGCATCAGCAAAGTATTCAGCACGGCAATCCTCACAGCATCGCACATGCGACCCCACAAAGTGTCCAGCACGGCGGACATCAGAACATCAATTCGATGCATACAGGACATCTAGGACAACATCAACACCAATTACAGCATCATACACAACAAACACCGCCTCAAGTCCAGTATTCCCATCATCCAGTATATGCAGGTCAACAGGTCATGGCGCAGACTCCCACGCAACAATCGACACAATATGGTAGCAGATCAGACATGATGCACTCGGGGCAGTCAATGCTTCAAGGGGTTGGTACGAAACGTCAAAGACCAGAGTCCATGGTGATGGGGGAGCTAGGCAATATAGGCGGACAACAGATGCACTCTGTGGGGATGAGCTCAGGATCGCAAATGGGACAACAATCCATCATGGATTATCCTCCCCAAACCTTCCACTCACATGGACTTCCACCAGATGCAAAGAGGCTTCGACTTGGGGAGGAAGAGTCCGCTATACAGTCCATGGGGGCACCTAGTGTAGTAGGAATGGAAGGCATGCCTGAGCCGGCCCAACGCCCTCGCGGGCCGAAGTTGAAGTTCACACCTGAGGATGATGCAAAATTGGTGGATTTGAAAGAGAACAAGTCTTTGACATGGAAACAAATTGCAGACTTCTTTCCTGGAAGATCCTCCGGGACTTTACAAGTGCGGTATTGTACGAAGCTGAAAGCTAAGACAACCCAATGGACTGATGAGACTGTAAGTTCATCTCGCTGTACAGCAAACATTTGACTGACTTTCCCATAGATTCAAAAGCTTCAGACAGCACTTCACGATTATGAGCAAGAGAAATGGCGCATCGTTGCCCAGAAAGTCGGCACTGGTTTCACATCAGCAGCTTGTAAAGAGAAAGCCGAAGAGCTTGCTGGTATCAGAAATCCAGATGATGAACCAGAGCCTGACGAATAACAATCAGTGTCTCCCTCAGAAGCATCAATTTCTGAACGTGGAGACGTAGCATATTGAAACACACAACACAAAGCTCGAAGATCACTATCATTGATCTACAGCCCGCACTTTAATCACCCAATTGCACAGCCGATATCGATACCACAAAAAGGGTATCATCGTCACCAGCAAATTTTCTTAAATACTGTAGCACGACTACAAATTGAGACGTCTACACTTCTTTCTTGCGCTGGCCGCACAGTAAAACTTTAATACTTTGGACTGGGAGCATGGTGGAGGATTTGGGACTTGGTTTATTTGTGCCAGCATTGGGAGGTGCCATATTCTTGTCAGATTGGAAGAAAGAGATTGTGTTGCATTTGAAGGGTGTTGGTTTGGGCACAGATACCCCAGGTGGCATGGAGCAAGAGTTGGAATGGTGACGATTTCATTTGTTTTTTGTCTACGCTTCTTGTTGAAATACCCCAGATGGTTGGCACTTGCCGTTTCTATTCATTCCGCAGTGCGTTTGCCTGCCCTTGCACATAGACCAAGACTTGTTAGCTACTGTAGTAAATCTCCGATTTTGCATGTTTACGAGTTTATGATGGAATGCTACACAATCGCAGGTCCTCTTTAGCTCTTTCTTCTTGCTGATGATGCTGTGAGCGGTGTCATGAATTGTTCATCTTGTTGTTTAACACAACGACTGGCTGTCTGAGATTACAATATGTAACTCTCATTTCCTCCAGTGAGCGAGCTGCATTCTTGGAGGGCCTTCGTGATGTCAACTTATGTACTACTTAGATTATCGAAGTATCCAATTTCACGCTGCCACTTGTGATTTGCTATCTGTCATGTCATGTCCTGGATGTCACCTTTCATGATCAAGGCACAGCTACGTAGGGTTTCATTACCACCCCAACCTCATCTCAACAGCGACCGGAACGGGCCAGAAGGTGCTGACCAAATCATGAGCAAGCCCCGGGATCCCCGAGTACACGATCTCCGCATTGGAGAGATGAAGCTGGATTTGTTTGAAATTTGGCCCTGACATTTTTTGCTCACTATTGCATGAACGTTGTCAACAAGCTCTAACATTACAGCTTCATGCATGGATGTTTTGGAGTGCTTGGCGATCAAGCGAATCGGTTGAAAACTGATTGGGCGATTGTTTTTCACGGCAATCAATTATCATGTTTCCTTGTTATTTCTGGCCTGCAAATTGATCGACATGGAGGATCAGCGAATGGCAGCTGCTGCTCGAGCGGTTGCAACGCTGCAGTACCTGGGGAAAAACAAGATTCCAACGGTTATCAGAGCGCGATGCGGGAATGTCTCTTCAGCCTGAAAGGAGTTGTCTGCTTTCGCAGTGACGCGAGATGTAGGTGGCTGGTGGCTGCTGTCAAAAGAAAGGGGTCCTGTCTGTGCAGTGGCAAGCGAGTACTTCAACATTACGGGACACCATGTGCTGTGTAACATTGGCAGGTCCTGGTCAAGCTGAGGAATACAACCAAACGATATTGGAGATCAACATATGATCAAGACGATCTGACGAGGCTTATGAAAATACAATCAGCAATTATTGAGACATACCAGAGCACCTTTCGCGGCAATGTCGCCGCAGTACGCATGCACATGTTAAGAGCCGTCGCCACAAAAACTTTGCAACACACCACGACGCTGCTTCTTGGGGAGAAGCGAACTCATCACAGCGGCAGTCTTCTAATCGGCGCGATTCCTCTTACTGCATATGGAAGCTATGAGAATGCAGGTACGGAGGTAAGCCTCAAGCGTATTGTCCGTTGTTTTGTTGTTTACTTGGCTCGATCTACAAACGTTAATGGTCAATGAAGACCTTTGGGCTTGGAATTACGTACCAATCCATCCAACATCTCTGCTGAGCGTTCACTGAATTTCCTTCTATGTAGAGGAAGGTGCTCCGAGTGCTGCCTACCGAGTTCCGAAATATTTACAGGCTCTTATTCGGTATGGTCTCGATCGAGAGATACCGACTCAGGACTTTCCCATGAAAAGTAGCCACAAGTGTGGGCGTCAACCGCTACCACGCTTAGACCGCCAGATACTTGTCATAGTAAGCATCATAGCTCGCCGGCACCTCTCATTACAGTAGTAAGCACACTGCTTGTCCTTGCAGTTTAGCAGAGGGAAATCATCAACATTGGCATCGACTCGATTGATCGCCATGCCTGCTTATAATCCCCGCAGATATAGACAAGTTTCCGCATGATTGGCAGCGTGAATCTCAGAGAAATGCTTAAATTCTATAGTTTTCCGATACCAGGAAAGCACCCTGACCATAATATCTCAATCGGGACTGATCCGTTTCTCAATTGTTTACTTGGCGTCTTAAAAGAACACACATATAAACAAGTAATGTGGGATCGAAAGAGAACACCAATCCTCGCTTAAGACATTGACGACATCACTTGCGCTTTAACTTCCGTTTGAGGCTACAGAGCTACAGCAGTAGCGGGTGGCGACTTGATGGGTTTCTGCCATAAAGGTGTCGTGGATCCGTGTCCCTTTTGTACAGGTATATGCCATATGATATTACGTAGACTCCACCTCGTAGGAAAAAGAGAAGTTCCTCGATACGAGCGTCAGACGATCGCGGAATTCTAGTGAGCGGAGTCTGTGTTGACGGGAAATGGATACTTGAGTATGCACCGTTACGATCCACATGTGGCACGGGAAAAGTCAACGTCCTCATAAGTACTAGAAAGACTGGCCGTAGGATCCACACTATCTGACATCAGATCCGAAACTGTAAGGCTGCGGTTTCCGGCGTCATACGAAACTTGTATGGTGGGAGAAGGCGAGGATTCAGAGTTTGGCTGCAATATGCTTAAGTGGAGCAGGCAGGTTTTCAAGACTTCGAGCACACAAGTTCATGGAGTACTACGTTCAATGAGAGATTAAAAATCATTTCGAAGATGGACCAGACTTCTTGATAGACAACCTGCGAAATACTGATGGTGTGGTCTTTACATCGTAGTCAAAGGGTGCTAAAATACGCGAGGACAAAGGTATCAAATCTAGGGAAGCATATTTACTAAAACAGCGCGTACGAGACCATGAGAATACTGTTGGTACGAAACACAGGTACGATAGCTTAAGCTACGAGTGAGAAAATGAGTACGGTCCAAATATGATGTTATTCAAGTCTACCCTCTCCCGTACGTAGGGAGGGACGTCCTATTTATCTATCTACGATGAAACGGGCTTTGACATTATCTAGTCGCACAATGCATTCCATACAAATACTGTCAGCATTTTCGTGGTCCAACTTTATAAGGGCTTCAATTGCGCTCGTGCTTATACTGTGATGACAACGAAGCCAGCATCATAGTTGTGGCTGACGATCTTAGAAATTGTATCTTCAAGTATAAACTATGTCGTTCTGAGTGTTGACCTACCAAACAACAGACCATCTTTCATCCTTCGTGTTAGTTCTCCGACTCATTTGACGACTATAAAAATTGTGTGTGCTATGTTTATAAAGAGAGCAATGCAATGTGCCTAGCTGTCGTCTTAAGCACCATGAATGGCGTACCACTAACATTTTATAGTGGTCTATGGTCATGCTCGCCATTCTCTAATTAAGGTGAGATATTCGTGACTCGGCGTAGTCATGTTCGAGCAGTATTGAGCTTCATCTACGCATTAAGATGCACAGAGACCTATACAAAATGGAAAGTGCAAGCCAACACACGTTTGATTGCAGAATAAAGTGCAATATAGAGATCAATTGCCCACAGAAGTCGCAAAAAACGTGGGGTCTACAGAAATCATGGACAAGCAAAGTTTTATCAACAAAGCTCGCGCAGTATACTCCCTTGGCGGAAGTGATTTACAGTATCAATGAGTAGAGGTACATATACCGACACGTATGGACATGATCGGTACAGACTATGATGAACGATGAGACGATTGCCATATCACATTCAGAATCATCATATCATTAGCACATGGAAGTTGGCTAGTCGACTTCAATATCTACCTTTAAACGTTGTGCATTAGCTGACGCTGGGTCCTTGACAAACCTATCATGTGGATTTTTGAGTTGCTCAGTGGAGTACGTGCTACTATCGACACCGTATTGTGTATACTTTTCCTACATATCCAGACGTTTCTTTGATTACGCCAAGTCAAAGGAGACGAGCTCTCCAACAGCAGTTATTATTGGTCTAACAGAACAGAGAGGGCGAAAGTCGCTGTTTCAGGTTCTGGAGATCTAGAAAAGACAAAGTAAGGCAACGTCCCAGTCTGTGATCCAGCAGTAAGAAACCAAGCGGTATCTAATTAGATCAGTCTTGGTAGGCTGGACAAAAAGTTGTATATATATCTTGCTATATTTTCCGTATAGAGGATGGCAGATACTACTAGTGCAAATTTTACAGCATTTGCGGATGTATATTTCTTTTGCTTCTTATTTACCATAAGTCCCTAGAGATACATCATCAACGGCTATGCTTTTGCAATCTCACTGCCGAATCACTTGTGTTTCCCCATGTACATCTTCCACGAAGAATGATGGCGAATTTCTTTATTCGCCCACATGGAGCGGTAATGAATATTGTGTGAAGTCAGGACATCTCATGAGTTTTCAACCGAACTCCCCTTCTACCTCGTTAAAAGCTTAGACTTAGTATCGAGAGCAATCTTACTATGTCGTTATCCAACGGACATAGATGTTGGATGAAGTATCAAAATAGGACAACCACTTATTTTGTATTTCTTATGGATACCGCGTATTCAGTTAAGGGCATCTCATTGAGTTGGAAAAAAACAAGAGATCAAACGACAAGTGATATCCCGCAATTGACATTTAAGCCAACCTGTCCGAATGGTAGATCAGGATGCCGTATCATCACATCTTCTTGCAAAGAAACCCGGAAATAAGGATGTTCGGGTCAAATCAAAAACTTCGGTCAACACGCCTAGCTATCATTGCCAAGATGAGATCGGATATGAGAACACGATTCATCGCTCTGTCTACAAGCCCACGATAGTGGCGTCTACGATAGTTAGTGCACCCAAGGATGTTCCTATTCTAGTATACTCGTGTTACCTAGATAAGGGTAACCGCAGGTCAAAGTTTTGTATGTGCAACACTTTAAACTTCTATCATTGTCATGCAGTTTTTCTCGAGGGAGTGGGTCGTAGTAAAGACTTGATCCAACGCTTCGT
>Ga0247809_1000594_pt1 | contig 16659 bp, 13 predicted proteins | sample UWRJL104311B1_FD_180951 | JGI IMG/M metagenome (GOLD analysis project Ga0247809, IMG submission 180951) | Plant litter microbial communities from Arlington Agricultural Research Station in Wisconsin, United States - UWRJ-L104-311B-1 | ecosystem: Environmental > Terrestrial > Plant litter >...
AAATTGTTTGTCCGTAATGAAGCGCAGAAATTGCAGGACTCATAGGAATAGGGCCATAAGGCAGGATCTCAAAATTCTTCCACTCACCATCTTCGAAATCAGCTACAAACATGTGGTCTGTAAAAACCTTTCCGAAAGGTAAATCAGTGATATCAGTTTCAGCCAGTCGCGAATGATTGGCTTTTGTGGTTTTTATAGTTAAAGTGTCTATCACGGCTTTTTAATTTATTACGGTCAAAATTACGAAAAATTCGCCTTTTAAACCAGTTTATTTTTCCTCATGGAGTGTTTTGAGTACACTAAGTACCCATGATTTTCCCCATTCTTCGATCTGGTTTTCCGTCCATAAAAAAGGATAGAAAATCCTTTTCTGAAAGCGCGGAGGCAAATACTTCTGCCAGTTGGTACCACCCGTTGCGGCAATATCCACAGGATCGCGCTCCAGATATCTTACGGCCGACTTATAATGTGACAAAGGCCACTCCACATTTACGAACAAATCGAGTTTTCTCAGTTCATCTGCCAGTTGTGTTACATCCTGACCTTCCTCTGCTAATTTATGATACAGCGCAGAGAAATTGCTGTGCTCACGGTCCTTGCTCAGTTGTAAGAACTGTGCCGCATATTTCTGTATAAATTGTTTTAAGGTCAATGTTTGCTTTCCGCTGGAAAGCTCTGTTGCGCCAAATTTCCAGTAGATGAATTCAAACTTCTCTTCAATCGTAGCGTTTGCCAGTTCTTCTCTCTTACTTTTATCTACCAGTCTGGAGAAATCTGTAGCGCTGATCTCTATCATTCTATACTGGCCCGACTGAAAACCACTGGCTGGTAAAAGTGACATGCGGAACTTCAGGAACTGCTCTTTTTCCATTCCATTCACCATCACCTCGAACGAACTGGTCAGCGCATTAAAATAAGCATTGATCCTTTTTACACGGTCGGTAAAAAACTTAACCGTCAAAGCCGGATGCTCTGCAATCTGTTTACACTCATGCAGGGAAAGTTTGAAATACAGCTCCGTAATCTGATGATACATGATGAAAATTTCTTCATCAGGGAAAGGTGTTTTCGGACTTTGTAAGCTTAACAGCGTGTCCAGGTGTATATAATCCCAGTAAGTTAAGAAATCCGCATACAATAAGCCATCCAGGTAAGCTGCCATATCCTGACCCATTGCGGCATATTTTTCCTGCAGCTTATCAAGCTTATCTTTAATTTCAGGTGTTAATTCCATTAGTAAAGTACTCTGAATTTTATGGTTTGTTCAATTTTCTTTAGTGATTTAAAAACCGCTTTGTCATACTCCGCATTGATATCTGTAATTGCATATCCAATCGTCGCATTCGTCATCAGGAACTGGCCTACAATGTTGATATTGTGTTTCGCGAAAACAGTGTTAATCTGAGCCATGATACCGGGTACGTTATGGTGAACGTGGATCAGCCTGTGCGATTTATCAATAAGTGGCAATTGCAAGTTCGGGAAGTTATGACTCAGGTAAGTAGTGCCCTTATTCATGAAATCCATCATCCGCTTAGGGATAAAATTGATATCCCTGGGGTTGTTTTTAGGATCATCAAAGATCACAATTCCCATGTCGGTGCAGGTCTGGGTATCCAGCTTGTTTCTGCTGTTGCCCAAATAACCAATGGTCTTCAGTTTAACAGCGAGTTTCAGCTTTTCGGGATCCAGTTTTTCCCCGTCGGCCATCAGCACCATATGTACATCTTTGACATACTTGTCTTCGAAAGTAGATTTATGGCGAACAGAATAACCATCTTTTTTTAGCAGTTCCACACTTTCTTTGCTTACCTCACCAATAATTAGGCATAAAATCCTGTTTTTTGGATATGAAATAGCACGCGGAAGGTTGTTTACATAAAGGAACTCATCAAAACTTGGCGTAACATGGTCGGCGCGACTCACAATACTTTCCCTTGAAATGTTCTCCGTGAAAGCATAGAATTTTTTAATCATGCCGCTTTCCCGCAGCTGAAAATCAGAATAGCCGTCGCCGATACCGTATAGATCGCCTTCCAGGTTAAGTAACTGCATCAGTTTCACTTTTCCGCCCTCCTCACTCAGTGGATTGGCATGATCATAATCTATAATTCTTCCGTCGCCGGTGGTTACAAAAGTATTGGCGTATATATTTTCTTTTTTAATATGATACTGGCTCACCACAGGCGTAATAAATTCTTTAAATCCGCCAGATACGATCAACACCTGATCTGCATGTTTCTTAAAAAAAGCTGCGTTCCTTGAAAAAGAGCTGGATACTTTCTTCTTCAGGTGTTTGATCAGTTGTTTTAAATGATCTTCTGTGGCATCCAGTAATTTAACACGCTGTGCCAAACTTTCACTGAATGACAGCTTGCCTTCCATGGCAAGGTTGGTCAGATCTTCAATTTTTTTGAAGATAGCTTCCTTTTCCGGATGTTTTTTAAGAGAAATACGGGCAAGCTCATCTAAAGCTTCCACCTGTGTAAAAGTACTATCGAAATCAATAATGTAAATATTCTTCTGCTGCATTTTAACTGTTTTTTAGACCTGCGCATGTTTCTTGAATGCTTTGTTGCAGGGGCTTAAATTTGATGTCTATAGTATTTATGATTTTATCATTGTTGTAATAGCTGGCGTTGAGGCTGCTTTTTGCCGCATCGCTGGTTAGCGAAGCTACTTTCCCTGTAAAAAAGGAGGCCAGTTTTGCTGCACGCCAGGCAATCCCCAGCATCCATGGTTTTGCCTCTTTTGCAGGTGCAGCAATGCCAAAACCTTTTGCAATTTCTGCGAAAAATTGTTCGTAGTGGTAATTTTCTGAAGATATGGTAAAGCGTTCACCGGTGATTTCACTATCCATCAATGCAATCATGCTTTTCGCCACATCTTCCACATCAACTATGCCTGTTGCACCTTTGGTATAAAATGAAAGTCCGTCTTTAACCAGTTTGAAAATAGCGCCACTGCCTTTAAAACCAGCATTTGCGCCGATAATTACGGATGGGTTAACAATCACTGCATCCAGACCTTCAGCTATGCCGCGCCACACTTCCATTTCCCCCTCATATTTGGAAATCGCATAAGAGTGTGCTTTAGCATCATATTCCCAGTAGTCATTTTCAGTAATCTGTTTGCCTTTTTTAGGCTCACCCAAAGCGGCGACAGAGCTAACATGAATTAGTCTGGCATGATAAGCTGTACAAAGATTTACGATATTACTCGTTCCTTCAATGTTAACTTTAAGCAATTCGGTTTTATCCTTCGGGTTGAATGATACCAGTGCAGCACAGTGATATACTTGGGTGATATCTTCAAATACATCCTCCAGCGTAGCCACATCATTAATGTCTGCCACTACCCAGTCTATCAGCGGATTGTCTTTTAAAAGGGAAGGGATGACAGAATTATCTCGCTTGAGTGCACGCAGTTTTTTACCTTGTGGTATCAGCTGACTAATCAGCTCTGATCCCAAAAATCCTGTAGCACCGGTAACCAAAATCATTTCAATTTTATAAGAAGTTCATGAATATATGATCTCAAAAATAGATATTTGAGGCCATACATTTTACTAATTATGTCGTTATCAGATTTTTTCTCCCCCTTAACGCCCGAAAAATTTACGCCGAAACAGGGCTTTTATCGCAGTCAGATGGGATTAAAAGTGAGTTTATACCTTCAAAATTTTCCAGATTTAAGTGAGAATGAATACGATATTGCAATTTTTGGGGTGCTGGATGATCGTGCTGCGGTAAACAATAGTGGCTGTGCGTTAGGTCCGGATTATTTCAGGGAACAATTTTACCTGTTACATGAGGGTGCGTTTAACAGCAGGATCATTGACTTAGGAAACATCAAGGCGGGTGCGACCCTGGCTGATACGTATGTCGCTGTAAAAACCGTAGTAGCAGAACTCATTAGGCATAAGATCGTTCCAGTTATTATTGGCGGAGGACAAGACCTTACCTATGCTCAATATATGGCTTACGAACAGCTGGAGCAAAAAGTAGACCTGGTTGTGGTAGACAATAAGTTTGATCTTGATGAAGGGGATGAGACAGGGATTGCCGCCCGGTCTGATACTTACCTGAACAAAATTTTTCTGCATCAGCCAAACTATCTTTTTAATTTCAGTAATGTTGGTTATCAGACCTATTTTGTAAATCAGGACAGCTTAAAGGTAATGGACAAGCTGTATTTTGATGTACATCGCCTGGGAGAATTTTTGAGTGATATTCCTTCTGTGGAGCCGGTTATACGGAATGCAAATATGGTTAGCTTCGATATTTCAGCCGTCCGTTCTGCTGATGCCAGGGGAAATGGAAATGCTACGCCAAATGGTTTTTATGGTGATCAGGCTTGTAAAATTGCACATTATGCGGGCTTGAATGATAAGCTGACTTCAATTGGTTTTTATGAATTTAACCCGGCGTTTGACAGCGGGAGTCAGACTGCGATATTGCTTGCCCAAATGGTATGGTATTTTGTTGATGGCTTTTATAACCGCAAGAAGGATTTTCCGTTAAACCCAAAATCTCAATATCTAATTTACCGTGCCAGCCTGAATGATGGCACCGGTGAACTGCTTTTTGTGAAAAGCAAGAAGTCTGATCGCTGGTGGATGCAGGTTCCTTACCCAACAGGAATGTCAAAAAATGAGAGATACCATCTGGTACCTTGTCGTTATGAGGACTATAATATGGCTGTAAATGGCGAAATGCCAGATTTATGGTGGCGCACTTATCAAAAACTGCTTTAACAAACTGAGATTCCTTATACTTTCCCTCTGAGTCAACTCGTGAACTACTCTGGTCTGCAGCGTACTTCAAGTATATCTGCAGTATATTTGTAGCATATCATATGTACCCCTAATTTACTATTAATGTACCTCAATTATACCTGATGGGTAAACTAATGGTAAAGTTGTAGTAGAGTTGAGGTAAATTAGGGGTACATATGATATGCTTGAAGTATGGTAGAAATATGCTACAATTATCTTGTCGACCCAACTCCTTTCCGATGTTGACCAAACGTTGGTATGAATCTCATCAGGTTCTCATCTTAATTTAACAACAATTCTTTTTTGCTTTTTAGATTTGGGATTATTATCTTAATTAGCGTGTTTAATTTCACTTAAATCATTTTTTGTTTGTTTATTTGTGTAATAAATTAATTATATTGTATATTTGTTCCAATATTAATCAATGTATTATGGAACTGAATGGGCGACATATTTTTGAATTAACTGATCAGGAAAGGCACGACCGATTGATGCCTGTGCTTTTAGAAGAATTACGCAGAACTGCAGCTATGAATTTGCCGATAATTTATTTAAATAAAGATTGTACGCAGAAAAATCATTTTATACACGAATATCCAGATGGAAGAAAATATTTGATAGAAATAAATTGTGAGAATTCTGTAGAAACAATTCTTAAAGTCCTTGCATAGCTATGGAAATACCAAAATTATTCGTCATAGCCGGGCCGAACGGAGTCGGTAAGAGTCTTTTTTCCAAAATGCTTATCGCAAAAAATATTGATGTTTTTGACGGAGACAGGCAGATGACGTCTTTGAGACAAGAGTTTCCAGAAGTTGGTAGTGAAGTATTATGGTCTCATATTAATAATAGTGTTTTCACGGCTCATAAAAAATCCGCTATAAGTTTAAGGAAGGATTTTGCTTATGAGACAAATTTTAGTTCTGATTATCCAATATCTTCAGCGATAGAGTTTCGAACTGCAGGGTACGAAATCCATTTATTATTTGTGGGAATACAACGTTTAGAGCATTCTATAGAAAGAGTAGCATATCGTGTGCAGAAAGGCGGACATAAAGTGTCAGAAGATTCCATCCGTTTCAACTTCGAACAAGGTTTCAAAAATATGTATATGTATTTTGAGACATTTGATTCTGTTGCTCTGTTTGATAATCCACTGACAGAGGAAGACTCATCGTTTATTCCGAAGCAGATTTTGTACTTAATGAATGGAGAACTCTTTTTGCCCTCTCTGGACTATCCGGCATGGGTAGGTGCAGTAGTTGCACTGGCAGGTAAAACTAACTATTGGGTAAATTAATTGTAAGCACAGCTTTATCAGCATCAAAGGCCCGAAATAGTCATTCCGAGCCTTTGATGCTTATGAAAATTATATTTTACATCAGGTCAAATCCGATATCTTCTCTGAAATATTTTCCATCGAAATAGATTCTTGCTGCATCGGCGGTGGCCGACTGTAAAGCTTCGAATTGTGTATCCTGCAAACTGGTAACGGCTAATACCCTTCCGCCGTTACTTTTCACGACACCACCTTCAAGGGCTGTTCCTGCATGGAAAGCCACAGATTTACGGAGATTCTCAATACCTGTAATCGCCTTACCTTTTTCGTAGTCGCCAGGATAACCGCCAGCTACAATCATCACTGTTGCTGCACTTTTGGCACTAATCTTTAACTGAACATCTTTCAGCCTTTTTTGAGCAGTTGCCATGAAAAGTTCTACCAGGTCATTCTCAATCCTTGGCAGAACGCTTTCCGTTTCAGGATCACCCATTCTGCAATTATATTCAATGATCATTGGTTTATCACCGACTTTAAATAAGCCGAAAAAGATAAAGCCTGTATAATCAATACCGTCTTTTTTTAATCCGTTAATGGTTGGTACAATAATGGTGTCTTCTACTTCTTTCAGGAATTTTTCATCCGCAAAAGGAACAGGAGAAACAGATCCCATGCCACCAGTATTCAGGCCGGTGTCTGCCTGACCAATTTTTTTATAATCTTTAGCCTCTGGCAGGATCACGTAATTATCGCCATCTGTTAATACGAATACAGAAAGTTCAATTCCCGTAAGATATTCTTCTATCACTACCAGTGCTCCGGCATTACCGAACTTACCGCTCAGCATCAGCTTTAATTCTTCCTGCGCATCTGCAGTAGTTTCGCAGATCAATACACCTTTACCGGCTGCCAGTCCATCCGCTTTCAATACTACGGGCAAACTGTGGTGTTGCAGGTAAGTCAAACCTTCGGCAAGCGTTTCAATGGTGAACGATTTAGATCCCGGTGTAGGGATACCGTGGCGTGCCATAAATTCTTTGGAAAAGTCCTTACTGCCTTCAAGGATTGCTCCCTCTTTTTTAGGGCCGATAACAGGAATTTTTGCAATAGCCTCATCGGCAATAAAAAAATCATGAATACCATTTACCAGCGGTTCTTCTGGTCCAACCACTACGAGTTCAATGTTTTCTGCAAGCACGAATTTTTTGATGGCTTCAAAATCATTCGGATTCAGGTTCACATTTTTGCCATAAGCACCTGTACCACCGTTGCCCGGCGCGATAAATAGTTTTGAGCATTGCTCAGACTGGCTCATTTTCCAGGCAAAAGCACTTTCTCTTCCACCAGAACCTAATAATAAGATATTCATATGGGCAAAGATAACCGCTTTAGGTAAATTTTATAGTTTATGTGCATTTAATACTTACAAGAATGTGACAAATTGTACGCGTGTAATTAAATAAAACGGCACACGCTGAACAATTACAGGATATTTTGTATTTTTATGGCCCGACAACTGTCAAATTGGCCTATGTGCTGCACTGGCTTGGTTGTTGTAAAACGATGATTTTAAAATACATAAAACACAAATAGAAACGATGCTAGGATTTTTAACCAAGGTTTTTGGAAGCAAATCGGAAAGAGATATTAAGGCAATCCAACCCCTTGTTGTCAAAATAAACGAAGAATACGCTAAACTTTCGGCTTTAAGCAATGATGAACTGCGTAACAAAACTGTCTACTTTAAGGATGTTATTGCGAAATCATTAGCAGAAATAGACGGTAAGATCGGTGCATTGAAAACTCAGGGTGAGAGCCAGGACTTATCATTGCCTGAAAAAACGGCTTTATATGACCAGATTGATGTGCTGATCAAGGACAGGGATAAGGAACTGGAAGTGGTATTGATGGATATTCTTCCTGCTGCATTTGCGGTGGTTAAAGAAACTTCACGCCGTTTCACTGAAAACGCACAACTTGAGGTTACTGCCTCCGCATATGACAGGGAATATGCCGCACGCAGAAGCAATGTGAAGATAGAGGGTGATAAAGCTTTCTGGGCAAACACATGGGATGCTGCAGGTACACAAGTATTGTGGAATATGGTACATTATGATGTACAGCTGATTGGTGGTATTGTATTGCACAACGGTAAAATTGCGGAGATGGCAACTGGTGAGGGTAAAACGCTGGTAAGTACATTGCCTGCATACCTGAATGCTTTAGCCGGACAGGGTGTTCACATTGTAACGGTGAATGATTACCTGGCACGTCGTGATGCGGAATGGAATGGTCCTTTATTCGAATTCCATGGTTTAAGAGTAGATTGTATTGATAAACATGAGCCTAACTCTCAGGAACGCAGAAATGCATACCTGGCAGATATTACTTATGGTACAAATAATGAATTTGGTTTTGATTATCTGCGTGACAATATGGCGCAGGAGCCGGGACAACTGGTACAGCGTAAGCTGCACTTCGCAATGGTGGATGAGGTCGATTCAGTATTAATTGATGATGCACGTACACCGTTAATCATTTCAGGTCCGGTACCTTTTGGTGATCAACATGAATTTCATGAGCTTAAACCACGTATCGAACGTTTGGTAAATGCGCAGAAAGAGTATGTGACAAGAGCCTTAAATGAAGCTAAAAAATTATTTAATGAAGGAAAAACCGGAACTGAAGAAGGTGAAGGTGGTTTAGCGCTGTTAAGAGCACACCGTGGTTTGCCAAAAAATAAAGCATTAATCAAGTTTTTAAGTGAAGGTGGAAACAAACAGGTGTTATTGAAAACTGAGAACAGCTACATGGCTGACCAGTCGAAAAATATGCCTAAAGTAGATTCTGAGCTTTATTTCTATATTGATGAGAAAAACAACCAGGTAGAGCTGACTGAAAAAGGAATTGAACTGATCACTAAATCTGGTGAGGATGAGCATTTCTTTGTATTGCCTGATGTAGGTACTGAAATAGCAGAGATTGAAAAATCTACGCTAAGCAGCGAAGATAAAATTGCACGCAAAGATGAATTGATGCGTGACTACTCTATCAAAGCAGAACGTGTACACTCGGTTAACCAGTTGTTGAAAGCTTATACTTTATTTGAGATTGATGTTGAATATATCATCGATGAAGGTAAAATCAAGATTGTAGATGAGCAGACAGGTCGTATCATGGATGGCCGTCGTTATTCTGATGGTTTACACCAGGCAATTGAAGCAAAAGAGAATGTGAAAGTTGAAGATGCTTCACAAACTTATGCTACAGTTACTTTACAGAATTTCTTCCGGATGTACCATAAATTATGTGGTATGACGGGTACTGCGACTACGGAAGCGGGTGAGTTCTGGTCTATTTACAAATTGGATGTGGTAGAAATACCTACAAACAGGGTAATGTCGAGAAAAGATCACCAGGATTACGTTTACCGTACCGTGCGTGAAAAATATAATGCAGTTGCTGAAGAGATTGTGAAACTGACACAGGAAGGCAGACCGGTATTGGTGGGAACGACTTCTGTAGAGATTTCGGAGCTGTTAAGCCGTATGTTGAAATTACGTGGTATCAAACATAATGTACTGAATGCTAAAATGCACCAGAAAGAGGCAGATATTGTTGCCGAGGCTGGTCAGGCTGGTCAGGTAACGATCGCTACGAATATGGCTGGTCGTGGTACGGATATCAAGTTAGGTGCCGGTGTAAAAGAAGCTGGTGGTTTAGCGATTGTAGGTACTGAACGTCATGAGTCTCGTCGTGTAGACCGACAGTTGCGTGGTCGTGCTGGTCGTCAGGGTGATCCGGGATCATCTCAGTTTTTTGTATCACTGGAAGACAACCTGATGCGTTTATTCGGTTCTGAGCGTATTTCTAATATCATGGTGAAAATGGGAATTGAAGATGGTGAAGTAATTCAGCATTCTATGATTACCAAATCTATCGAGCGTGCACAGAAAAAAGTTGAAGAAAATAACTTCGGTGTACGTAAGCGTTTGCTGGAATATGATGATGTAATGAACTCACAACGTTCTGTAATTTATTCGAAACGTAAAAATGCACTATTTGGTGAGCGTTTGGATGTGGACATGAACAACATGGTGTTTGATGTTGCAGAAGATGTGGTTTCTGAATATAAAGAAGAAGGTAACTATGAAGGTTTCAAACTGGAAGTCATTAAAAACTTCTCTTTAGATACGGATATTACTGAGCAGGAATTCAATTCAAGAAGCATCCATATCTTAACAGATAAGTTGTTTGAAGAGGCTACAGTATTTTATTCAAGAAAATCTGATAACATTATCGGGCAGGCGATGCCGGTATTGACACAGGTTTTTGAAGAGCGTGGTGATCATATTGAACAGATTGTTGTTCCTTTCACTGACGGAATCAGAAGTATTCAGGTTCCGGTAGAATTGAAAAAAGCAATTGAAAATAACGGTAGAGAAGTAACGAAGTCATTCGAGAAAACAATCGTTCTTGCTTTAATTGATGAATCATGGAAAGAGCATTTACGTGAAATGGACGAGTTGAAACAGTCTGTTCAGAATGCAGTTTATGAGCAGAAAGATCCGCTGATCATTTATAAAATGGAAGCATTTAACCTGTTCAAAAATATGCTGAATGCAGTAAATAAAGAAGTAGTAAGTTTCTTATATAAAGGTGGTATTCCGGTACAGCAGGAGGCAGATGACTTAAGAGCGCCACAAGCACCTAAAGCTGCACCGAGCAGACTGAAAATGTCTAAACCAGAATTCGCTGCATCAAGCAGTACTGGTGATGTTGAATTTGCAGACACCCGTGAGCAAGCACCTCAGCAACCTATCCGTAAGGAAGTAACAGTAGGAAGAAATGACCTTTGTCCTTGTGGCAGCGGTAAGAAATACAAAAACTGTCACGGTGCAGGATTGTAATTTGTAATACACATAAAGAATGCCGATTTTTGTAAAAAGAAATCGGCATTCTTTTTTTTAAGCCCTTTCCAATGAAATTATTCTTTACCTGTATTATCTGTTTATTTGCATTTCCTTTATTTGCTCAGCATAAGGGAGAGGTAACGATTATCAAAGATCCGCTGATTGACAGTCTGATTGAAAGAAGAATTCAGTTGAATAAGGTTGCTGCCCCGGCTGCGGCCCGTAATGGTGGCGCAATTGTATCCAGGATGGGATACCGTGTACAGATATTTTATGGGTCGGACCGCCGCGAAACTTATTCTGAGCAGGCGCGGTTTAAAGCTGAATATCCAAAACTGAATACTTATATCACTTATAAAGAACCGAATTATTATTTACGCGTTGGGGATTTCAGGACACGTCTTGAAGCCCAGAGCCTGATGAATGAGCTGAGGTCTACCTTTTCTACCTTATTCATCTTCAGAGAAAAAATCAATGCACCTAGTTTATAGCGAAAAATGATTACTAAAGAACAGATCCAAAGTTTAGCTGGTACAATTTTCCAGGATATTGTAGGCTTTCGCCGTCACCTGCACGCCAATCCTGAATTATCTTTTAAAGAGTTTGAAACCTCTGCTTTTATTCAGGCAAAGCTAACAGAATGGGGAATTCCGTTTACGAGCATGGCCGGTACTGGTGTAGTTGGTTTAATTACCGGAGATTTGCCTTCAGAAGAGGTCATCGCCTTGCGTGGTGATATTGACGCACTGCCGATTATTGAAGCTAATGATAAGCCATATGTGTCCAAAAATCATGGGGTAATGCATGCTTGCGGACATGATGTACATACTTCTTCGCTCTTGGGTGCTGCTTATATCTTAAATAACCTGAAAGCTGAATTTGGCGGTACGATCAAGCTGATCTTTCAGCCTGGAGAAGAAATTCTTCCTGGTGGTGCCAGTGTAATGATCGCTGAAGGGGTACTTGAAAATCCAAAGCCACAGCATATTATCGGCCAGCATGTGATGCCAATGATTGATGCTGGTAAGGTTGGGTTCCGTTCGGGGATTTATATGGCCTCCGCTGATGAATTATATGTAACAGTTTATGGTAAAGGCGGCCACGGTGCACAACCACAGCAGAATATAGATCCGGTACTGATTACGGCACATATTCTTGTGGCTTTGCAGCAGATTGTTAGTCGTAATGCCGATCCAAGATTACCTTCTGTATTGTCCTTCGGTAAAGTGATTGCTAATGGCGCGACGAATATTATTCCTAATGAGGTGAAGATTGAAGGTACCTTCAGGACACTAAATGAGGAATGGCGTGCAGAAGCAAAGCGATTGATGAAAAAAATGGCTGAAGGTATTGCTGAAAGTATGGGTGGAAGCTGTGATTTTGATATTCATCATGGATACCCTTTTCTTGTAAATGAAGAGAAGCTGACGGCAAGAACACGTGGTTATGCGGTAGATTATTTAGGGGAGGAGAATGTGGTTGACCTGGATATCTGGATGGCAGCAGAAGATTTCGCCTATTATTCTCAGGTAACGGATGCTTGTTTTTATCGTCTGGGTACTGGTAATGCAGAAAAAGGAACTACGTATTCTGTGCACCACCCTAACTTTGATGTGGACGAGGATGCGTTGAAAATCTCAACTGGTTTAATGGCTTATATCGCGCTGAAGCAGCTGGGGAACTAGATGAAGGGTATCATTGCAGTTTTTTTGCTGATAGGAATTGCGTGCGGGGCTTTTGCGCAGCAGATCCCCCGTTTTAATCCGGATACAGTGAAAACTATTACGCTTGGTGACAATGTGAATATTGTTTCACAAAAACTCAGTGTAGAGACTTTTATCAAAGCGATTACGACTGATACTACATTTTATACGGCTTTCAGAAAGATGAAAAAGTATAGTTTTACGGCAGAGAACCGGATCTATACATATGATAAGAAGAATAAGGTCAATGGGAAAGTTTACCGCAAAATCAGGCATCATAACAGCGGACCTGTAAAACTGGAATACCTGGTAAAGCAGGATACGGGTAAAGTTTTTAAAAAAAACGGCAAATACCAGTTGTATACACTGGAGATGTTCGACTATATTTTTATGAATGCCTATGCAAGTGACTTTGTTCCTAATGCGCCCACCGTAGATGGAGGAGGTGGAACAAATGCAAGCTACAAGCAGAAACTGAAAACACTTATTTTTAATCCCGGGCGACCAGTAAAAGGAATCCCTTTTATTGGCAGCAAAACGGAAATATTCACTGCAAATATGCGTCAGTATTATGATTACGGCTTTCAAAGCGGAATGTATCTGGACTCTATTCCTGTTTACCGTTTTAAGGTAAGCGTGAAGGAGGACCTGAGCAGCTGGACTAAAGACGGATTGATGATCAAGGAGCTGGTAACAATTTTTGATAAGCGTAACTTCGAAATTCTGGGACGTTATGTGGATATGAAATACAGCAATATGCTGTTTGATTTCGATGTGCAGATGAATATTGAAATGAGTTATTTTGGTGAGGATAAATTACCATCCAAAATTACCTATCAGGGCAACTGGAATGTTCCCTTAAAAAAAGAGGAACGGGCAAGTTTCCTGATTTTGCAAAAGGATTATGCTACCGGAGATTTAAAATAGAATCATCAGTTCTTACTTGCAAATCGAACATTTAGTATTACAATTGCAAGGATGAAAGCTAATTTTTGTACCAATCCAAATCCAGACAAATATTTGTTTTTCCTTGAGATAAGGTTTAGTTACCTTTGAACTGTAGACCTGTTAATTATCACCATTAAAACCATTCATGATATGTTAATGAAGAAAATAATCTTACCTGTTGCTGTTGTGGCATTGTCCTTACTGCTTTTTTCTTTTGCAGGAATGAGGGCCAAAACTAAAAAAATAATCTTTTTCGGGGATTCGATTACGCAGCAGGGTGTTAAACCAGGCGGCTATGTAGATCTGATCAAAAAAGCATTGGATGCTTCGAAATATGAAGTAATCGGCGCTGGAATAGGTGGGAATAAGGTATATGACTTATACCTCCGTATGGAAGAGGATGTGCTGAATAAAAAACCAGATCTGGTAGTGATCTATATTGGTGTAAACGATGTATGGCATAAGTTATCATCGAGAACAGGTACTGATCAGGATAAGTTTGTGAAATTCTATCAGGCACTGATCAATAAAATTCAGGCCAATGGTGCAAAGGTAGTGCTTTGTACGCCTGCAGTTATCGGCGAGAAGAAAAACGGGGTGAATGAAATGGATGGCGATCTGGATAAGTATTCAGAGGAAATTCGCAAGCTGGCGGTAAAAAATAAATTGCCTTTATGTGACCTGAGGAAGATCGTTACCACTTATGATCTGGAACATAATCCGGAAGACCTGTATAAAGGAATTCTGACTGCAGATGGCGTGCACATGAATGAATTGGGTAACAAAACTTTGGCAGACACTTTATTACCTTTTGTAAAATAAGTTCTATTAATGATCAATCAGGATACCATTAACAAGATCATGGACACCGCCCGTATTGAGGAGGTTGTAGGTGATTTTGTCTCATTAAAAAAACGTGGTACCAGCTTAATTGGAAACTGCCCGTTCCATAATGAAAAGACCCCTTCGTTTAACGTTTCTGTAACTAAAGGCATTTATAAATGTTTTGGATGCGGTAAGGGAGGGGATTCCGTGCGCTTTATCATGGATCATGAAAAGTATTCCTATCCGGAAGCTTTGAAGTTCCTGGCGCAGAAGTATAATATAGAAGTTGAAGAGAAGGAGGAAACTCCGCGTGATATCGAAGCAAATCATGCAAGGGAGAGCTTATTTGTAGTCTCTGAGTATGGTGCTAATTATTTCAGTAATGAATTATGGACCGGTGAGGAAGGCCGCGCTGTAGGTTTAAGCTACTTTAAAGAGCGTGGTTTTCGTGAGGACATCATCAAAAAGTTTGCACTGGGATATTCACCAGATCAATGGGATGCGTTGATTTTAAGTGCCGCTGCTGCCGGGCATAAGGAGGAGTTCCTCGAGCGTACCGGTTTAGCGATCAGAAATGATAAAGGAAAGCTGTACGACAGGTTCAGAGGCAGGGTAATGTTCCCGATTCATGGTTTTACTGGTCGCGTGATCGGCTTTGGTGGTCGTACGCTAAAGACGGATAAAAAAGTCCCTAAGTATGTAAACTCTCCGGAGAGTGAAATTTATCATAAGTCGAATGTGCTGTACGGCCTGTTCCAGGCAAAAAAGGCTATTCGTGAAGCGGATAATTGTTACCTGGTGGAAGGTTATGCGGATGTGCTTTCCGTGCACCAGGCAGGGGTGGAAAATGTTGTTGCTTCGTCGGGTACCTCACTAACCATCGAGCAGATCCGTTTGATCGGTCGTTTTACGCAGAATGTAACCATTTTATATGATGGAGATGCTGCGGGGATTAAGGCTTCGCTGCGCGGATTGGACATGATTCTGGAAGAGGGGCTGAATGTGAAAGTAGTCAACTTTCCTGAAGGACATGACCCGGATTCATATATGCACAAGGTTGGTGCCGGGGCGTTCAAAAACTATATAGAGAACAGTCGTAAAGATTTTATTTTATACAAAGCGGATACGCTGCTGAAGGAAGCGGGTAATGACCCTATTAAACGTGCGGGCATTATCAGGGATATTGTAGAGAGTATTGCTAAAATACCCGACGATATCAAAGCATCCGTATTTATCCGGGAATGTAGTCACATTCTGCAGGTAGAAGAGCGGATGTTGCTGACGGAGCTGAATAAAATGCGCGTGGCCAAGTTTAAAAAGGCGGGTGAAAAACAGCAGCAGCAATATCAGCCTAAACAGCAGTTCTCTTCCGGATCACCTTTTCAGGATGGTCCGCCGGATAATCTTTTTGATGATAACCCGGACAAGCCGCTGCTGGAGCTGGAACCTGAGGTTAAGGCAGATGACGATTTATTGCAGGAGCATGAAATCATCAGGTTGTTGCTTGCTTTCGGGCATGAATTGGTGAGCTGGGATAAGATTGATAATATGTATATCGGTTCATTTATCATGCAGAATCTTTCGGATGTTACTTTCGAAGATGAGACCTGCAGAATGATTATTGAAAATTATAAAGAGGAAATCGAAAACGGTCATTTACCGGTAGCTAACCAGTTTATTAAAAATGAGAACCGCGATATTGCCGATTTAGCCATTACCTTGTCCACCTCACCTTATTCGCTAAGTGAAAACTGGTATAACAAACATAAGATTTATGTAAGGGATGAGACGGTGAATCTGAAAGCTACTATCCTGGGCGGATTGTTCCATTTGAAAAAGAGAAAGGTAGACCGGATGCTGCTGGGTTTATTGCAGGAAATTAAAACGGAAATTGATCCTGTAAATCAGGAAATATTAATGCAGCGTTATGCGTTTATAAAAAATGTAGAACGTGAAATTTCTAAGTTTCTGGGCTCTGTAATTTTGAAATAATGGCAGAACACAATGATCTTGGCAGATATGGAGAGATTTTAGCAGAAACTTATCTGGCAGATCGGGGTTATCACATACTGGAAAAGAATTGGGTTTATGGAAGGGCGGAGATTGACCTGATTGCTTTTTATGAAGAAAAGCTCATCTTTGTGGAAGTGAAAACAAGGCGGTCTGTGGATCATGGCGAACCGGAAGATTTTGTGAACTGGAAGAAGGAGAAAC
>Ga0247809_1000599_pt1 | contig 16535 bp, 41 predicted proteins | sample UWRJL104311B1_FD_180951 | JGI IMG/M metagenome (GOLD analysis project Ga0247809, IMG submission 180951) | Plant litter microbial communities from Arlington Agricultural Research Station in Wisconsin, United States - UWRJ-L104-311B-1 | ecosystem: Environmental > Terrestrial > Plant litter >...
CGTAAGGTATTTGATACTATTGAAATAGCATGAAGATCAGCCCCCGTAATGGGGGTTTTCTTATACCCTAAATTGTTTGTACCGCCCTATTCAACTTCGCATGAAGATCAAATAGTTACTTATGACTATACTCTTTTATGCTGCTTATGACAACACTAAATAAAAATAGCCCTCCAGGTGCGCCAGGGGCTATAATTACGGCTCAGCTCAATAATACACAAAAAGCTGGCGACAGGTGCATTCATTCTGAGGTGAATACTTCTATTCTATCACAAAAAATAGCGACCACTTATTTTAGGGAGGGCGATCGCTATTAAAAGATGTGTCCTGATTTTACTACAGACGCTAACCAGGACATGTTATGAAACATCGACTTATAAGGTATGTGTATCCGTTATATAGATTAGGGTGCGCTGTAGAAAAGAGCGAATCCAGTTCGTAAACTATGATTATGCTTAAAGCATACAGTAAGCATAATAGGTTTGCAATAAAGAAAAAACTCCACGAGGGAGCTTATCTTAACAAGGTGGCGATTTGAAAGGTTTATCAACGAATTATTGTTTATGAGAAGGTGGGCTAACTCATAAACAGAAAAGGTTTTGCCACCTCATATGCAAACACTATATCATTTATAGTAATTCTATTCAAGTAAGGGCTAGACTTTCGCTTACCGTTGTGATATTATTAAGGTAGATTAAATTGAAAGGATCTATCAATGAGTATTAATGTGATTTATATAGAGCAAGTAAACTACCTGGGAACACAAAATGGTATGGACTATACTATCTATCCAAGTGAGGTGAATTAAGATGAGTGACACAATTAAAAAGATTAAGGCACTTGCGAAAGAAGCAGCCGACAAGCGGTTCGCAGACGAACGTAAGAAGTTAGAGGATTCATCAAAACAAGACCTAGCGCAACTCAACGCTATTATAAAAATGGTTGAGGATGGCTTTATTTACAAGCAAGTAGGCGACAGTAGCTATAACAGAAAATATATTGTTGTCACAGAAGATATTGTATTTGAAGATTATACAAATCCACCAAAAGGTTACAACTCTGGTAAAACTGGTATATTCAAGCAAGAACAGACTTACTACCAAGTTCATGGAACTGTCATTTATGTTAATGGTCACACCTACTATCACGCACAAGATATTTTCCGACGATACGAAGATGAGATTAAACGTGTAACTGAGTCAAACGATAGAGAACGAGACTTAATCAGAGACAAAAAGAATGCTTTGGACAATCTAAAAGAATTAGAACCAGCGGTAAAAGCAATCTTACTGAACTATCAGAAACACGGCGAGAAAGCTTAATGACTACTAACGTATATACAGAAGGGAAGTGGTAATGGCAAACTTCGAATTAAGACAGCCGACTAAAAAATATCACCTACTTCACGAACGATATGCTATTCAAGACAGGGAAGATATGCGAGCTATAGCGGTAGAGTTTGCTGAAACATTTGGAATCTCTTATGAGAAGATAAAAATGCGTAAAGGTGGATTCATCAGCTATTCAACTGATGACTCTGACTATTATGGTAAAGGCACTTCATCTGTTGCTGTACCAATCTGGATTGTTATAAGGTGGGCAAATATCTATCACAGCATTGAAACATATCCATCTGACCACTTGCACGTCATGGAGGAGCAATAATGGTTTATATAGAGGAGAAGTTATGAGCGCCGATGAACACCTATATTATGAAGACGAAATAGGATTTTACGACGAACGTGAATTACAGCTTATACAGTTACGAGGAGACTTAGGAGTTACCAAAGAAGACATTGACGATGCACCAAAAGGTCATTGGAATATCAGAACATTAACAGAGGTAATAGAGAAGGAAACAAAATAATGGCTAAAGACACAGGAATAGTAAATATTCACGGTAAAGAATATAAAACTGTAGCGAGTCGTGTGAATGACTTCCGTATTGAGTTTGAGCAGCAATACTCACTAGAGTCGGAAATTATCTCAATCGACAAAGACACAGTTGTTATGAAAGCATTCATCCGTAGTCTAGTAGTAGAAGGTATGCCAGTTGTAGCTGTAGGACACGCAGAGGAGTCACGTGGGGCATCTACGATTAATAGGACGAGTGCATTAGAGAACTGCGAAACAAGCGCATACGGACGTGCTCTAGCAGCCTTTGGATTTGCAGGGACTGAGTTCGCAAGTGCTGATGAGGTAGCTAACGCAATTCATCAACAGAACTCTCCTAAGGTTATCCGTAACCGTACAGAAGAGATCGCTGCAGGACCTGAGCCAATGGGAGGAAGTATCCTCGATAAAGCCAAGTCAGATCTAAAAGAAGAACTTATAAAGCAAGGTTACAAAGGAGTAGACGACATGAAGGGCTTTATTAAATTCGCAATCGGTAAAGAGACTATTGAAACAATCGAAGAGGCCCGAGAAGTCGCCGCAGCATTGGATAATCAAGAATAATGACCAAAATAATTCCCGTAGAAGAACTAGTATTAGAGACAGAGCAATGTGTTGAGGTATCTCTGTACATGTACGATCAATGGCAAGAGGCAATGAAGCCACCAGTATACGCTTATTATGATTTTCCTACATGGTTACATAGACTAAAAAAACCAATAACAGTACTAAAGGAGGAACTATAATGTTCGGTGATTGGAAAGTAGATGTGGTATATCGCCCAGAATATTTAGGATATGTAGTCTACATGTCACGTAAGATGCCAAATGGTCAAGAATTTATCACTAAAGATGGTAAGACCGAAGTACTCAAACCTGGCGATTTTATAAAGTCAGATAAGCAGTATTGCTTTGCTATTCTCGACCCAGACCAAGTTCAAAGGTTAGCAGATGCTTTTGCAAACAAAGGTATTCATACTGTTAACGACAATGTAAATAAAGGTAAACTAGAAGCTACTGAGAAACACTTAGAAGATATGAGGAATATTGTGTTTAAGGGTAAGCATGTCTAACTACAAGTATAAGGAGGACTATGAAAGTAACAAGGCATAAGGCAAACGAGTTAAACCTAGAACTGTCTCCAGTTACAAGGGGCGGTGATATCGTTTACTCTCGAATCGAAAAATCAAAAGACTTTATAACAGGCGAAGCATATATTACGACCTATACACCAGGCCGTGATGAGGCTGTGAAGGTGTTATCCTTCTTAGATGAAATCAATGGTATTGGTTGGTCAAGTGAATTAACTAGAATTGAGAAAGAGTTACGCTCTGCTTTATTCGAATTGATGGGCTATGATGACTAACTCCCCCCACTTAGACAGTAAGAAGCGTACGCACCTAAAAGGTATGTTAGACAGTCCGTATAGTAATATAGGTAGTGAAGCTACGAGACTTACGCCATACATGTTTGGGATTGGCATAGAACCCTTATGGACAACTACAAACGGCTGGACATACGATGGTCAGTTCTTCTACAAGAGTCAGGGTGTTTTTACACCACATGGCATGAAACTAAGAGCGCAGGGACGGCTAAATGAAACGAAGGTGGACTTGAGTGAAACAGCAGACTTGTAAATTCATACTAGAAGGCGGAAGCATATGTGGTCTCGCAGTAACTTATCCTGCGTAAGCTGTAGAAAAGTGGAGTACCCCCACAAAGGGCATGGACTTTGTGTCTTATGTTACGGCCGATCAAAAAAGAGGTACAACGTATCCACTAAGAAAACGCTAAGATTGTATAGAGAGAATAATAGAGGTAAGATGGCTACTATAAACAGGAGTTACAGCAACAGATTGAGAGATAAGCTATTTGCAATGCTCGGAGATGTCTGTGCCAGTTGCGGATTTTCTGACCGACGAGCTTTGCAGATTGATCATGTAAACAGTGACGGTGCGGAAGACAGACGGTTGAACGGAAATAAAAATAAGCATCTTCTTGTTATACGATCTTTAGAGTTAGGCGAGAAAAGGTACCAACTGCTCTGTGCGAACTGTAACTGGATAAAGAGACACGAGAGACAGGAATGGGGGGTAACAGGACCAAAGAAGGGTGGAGTTCATAATGGTCAAGATTGATGCAGCAGATAAAGCCTTCAGCCTTTTTATTCGCACACGTGATGGGTGGAACTGTAAAAGGTGCGGTAAACACTACGAACCCCCTACAAACGCTCTCCAGTGTTCTCACTTTATGGGAAGAGCAAAAGAAGGTACACGCTTTGAGCCAATGAACTGTGATGCTCTTTGTTATGGATGTCACCAGTATTTCACGAGCCAGCCTGCAGAACATCTAGCATGGCAAATTGAGCAAAAGGGACAGAAAATGGTAGATCAGCTTATTGTGCAGTCTAATACTTATAAACGTAAGGATCGCAAACTTGAGGCGCTCATCTGGAGACAGGCGCTAAAAGACGTTTCATAGCATTAGGGTATTGACTTTTACTTTCGCTTACTGTAGTATTAGAACTAGATACGAAAGGTATCAACGAAGAACCAAAGGCAAAAGGGATGATATGCACCCGACAAGCCTGCACAAAGCTAGCCTAGGTTCAGACAAACATTAACAAACAATTAAGCGTAGTAGTGCTGGTAGTAAACCCTTAAAGGTAAAATCTCAAAGGTCTGTTGCTACTAGCACCATACGCTTAATACAAAACAGAAAGAAGAAAAAATGACGAACAAGAAACTAGAAACATTTGTAGAACAAGAAAAGATCGCACGTACCATTAAAGTAAAGACACTCATTATCGCAGTCATTTGGCTTGCAACAGTTGTCGGAGCATTTATCGGCGGCGGTATCGCTATGACCAATGTGAACGATTACATCAAAGCACAGGTTAATAGCCAAGTACAGACATTGAAACAAGTGTCAAAACAAGCCCAGTAGACACCGTCGCTACTGTTGAACCACCAAAGACGGTAGAAGTACCTATACAAACAACTGTCATAGAGCCTCTGATACCTTCACCAGTATTCAGCGAGGATACACAAGAAGCAGAGGCCAAGGCATTCATCTATTTCAAGGAGTCAAGCAACCGTCTTGATGCTGAGAATAGCCAAGGATGTAAGGGATTAGGACAGGACTGTAACGGGCAGCTAGAAATAGATTGTCCTAATTGGCGAAGTGATTATGCTTGCCAAGATGCCTACTGGCAGCGTTATATGGAGTCTAGGTACTCTACATGGAGTAACGCCAAGGCATTTTGGGAAAGCGCGCAAACTATTAATGGAAAGAACGTAGGAAATTGGTGGTAAATAGGTTAAGGTGCAAACTCGGTATACATCATTGGCATTACACACTCACAACCATGGACTTACACTTATTAGTAGACTCCCAATGTTATTTCTGTGGTAAGACTGAGCCTACGCTAGACTTATCTGTAAAGGGTTGGTTTTCATTCTCCTGGTCTAGTGTATACGATTATCACAATCCAGGATGGGGCGGCTTATATAGGAAACGTATAGAGAAAGAGACTTTAAGATTTAAGAGGGAGATACAGAAGACATGAGTAAAGATTACACAACAAAACATGCAATAGGTGATTTGGTCTATACGGCTAATAAATATGGGTTTGACCGAGATGTTATTAAGGCTATTAAGATTACAACACTAAAAGAAACAATTGAATACGGTATTAAGTCTAAAGAGTCAACTGGAATGTTCAGCTTATGGATGGATTCTGGTGATGGATACGACTGGTACAAGTCTAGCGAGATTTTTAAAGATAAGGAATCCGCCCAAGCTCGTTACGACAACTTAAAGGCTAAAGCAGAGGCAGAAGAAGCACATGAAAAAGCTAAAGAAGTCGCAAAACGCAAAGCTGAACTTCAACGTAAACTAGATAACCTCGAAAACGGAAAGTCTGAATACGATGACGAAGATGACGATTAACGAACTATAAGGAGTATATAATAAGAACGTTGCCCGTTGCGAAAGCACAGACCGTATAACCGAACGGAGAGATACCTAAGGATTATGGCAACAAAGTAGACAGCAAGGCACTAATATCGGGTGATGAATGTGTTGATGCTCCCGACTCTACTCACGAGATTGTCTATCGTTCAACTCTAAAAGAGCGTGTTCCAAGAGTAAACAGGTTATAGGTGGTAAGCGCAGCTTGGGCATTGTGACCCATTATAAACAGCGAGTCTTGAGGCTATAGACTAACTAACCTAGGTTAGGCTGCGCTTACTGGTTGTAACCAAGGATATTAAAGGAGAACACAATGGACTTAGATGCAGCGAATGAAGACCTTAGAATCTTCCGTCTCACACTTGTAGGGAGAAAGCACTTAACCTTCGAGCAGATGTGGGAACGTTGGCTAGAGAGACCGTAATTGGTCTCTTTTTATTTCTCTCTTTACTTTCGCTTACTGTTGGTGTAGTATAAGAGTATAAGCATGAAAGGCGAATCAATGGACACACTTAAATGGACAATCACTGACGCAGAAAAACGAAGACGAGAACAAGCAAAAATAGCCGTGAACCGTATCCTTACCAAGGCTGAGCAAGAAAAAGAAGCCAAGGCTAACGGTCTTTGGGACTATCGTAATAATAAGATTGTGGAGGCGTAAGGTGAGTGGTTTACTAAATCAAGAAGAGCTTAGAGAAGAAGTGAGGAGCCGCTTTATTAGTAATATGAATCTTATCGACTACCAAGGTTCTCTTGACTCTATTGTCCAGCTGATACAAGAACAAAAAGAGATCTACACGGAGAAACTCAGAGAAGAGATAGACAATCTTAGCTATCAAATATCAATGAATGAAGGGAACTCATGATGCTTAACTTCTTTAACCAAAACATCCTCCCTTTAAGTGAGAAACTACAAGAGACTTTAGAGGAGACGAAGTAATGGATGACGAGCTATTTGAGCTATGTAAGGAAGTGTATGAGTTGACGGAATGGTATGACACAGGATTTGTTTGGAAGGACGGTATACGCCAACCATTATACGAAATGCGTGTTGGAGACGACTGCTATCCCTACTACACCTCCGACTACCTACTAGAGCAAGTCAAAGAAGCGACAGGTACAATACTTTTAGTACCGCAGTCAGACGGGGATTGGTTACTATTCACTTCAAATGGAGCGACCGATACTGAGAAGAAATATATCAGAGGCGACACCCCACTCAAAGCCCTCCTAAAGCTTGTATTGGCATTGAAGAAAGCAGGGGAACTATAATGCGTACCTTTGAAGAACAAGAACTTTTAGACGACAAGATGCGAGCACAAGCCCTTATTGAAGAAGATGAGGCTAAGGCAGAAAAGGACGAATCAAATGACTGCGAGTAAAAAAGTAGAACAGCTCTTAGCAGATAACCCACGTCTAAGAGATTCAGATTTAGCTCTTATCGGTGCGTATTGGGCTACTGAGGGCTTTGTAATGACAGACGAGCAGAAGATTAAGTTTATGAGTTTAACAACGCCAGAGACGCTCACACGCATAAGGAGAGACCTTAGATCTAAATACCCAGGCAGCGATGCGGTAGAGAAGCAACGGTTCAAGAAGTACGAGTTTTACATTAACAAGTATGGCGAGAAAACGGTGAGGTTTGTATGAGACGAACAGAATACATAGATGATACTTTAACCCGTAGTATGGTAAGACGGATGAAGTCCCTAGATAAGACCTTATATAAGCTATCAGACGAGTTGTTAGTGTATGTCCAGCAGAGATCCTACTCGATACTAGAACACAGGGCAAGAAAACTAAACGAGGAGGTAGAAGGTGACTTGGATAACATATGGCAGGAACGCTAACCGTGAGTGGCTTACTACAAGCGAAAGCCTAACATTTATTAGTGCGTTTATAGGGAGCCGCTGGTATTTAAGACGTGGATGGCAAATTAAAATAGAGAAAAAGGATAATAAATGACAAACAAACCATTTCAACCAGAATTTTACAAGGTAAAGCGTAAGCCTAGCCAAAAGCAGATAGAAGCAAACCGAAGGAACGGCCGCCTAGGAGGGCTAAAGAAAGTCCCAAAAGGTGCAGCCCTTCATACAGAGGAGCAGCAAAAAGAATTCTCAGCTAAAGGTGTTGCAGCCCGAAAGCTAAAAAAGGAGCAGTCATGAGTACGCCTACAGAGTTTGATAAAGAGCTGGACAAATTACTCCAACCATATGCGGCAACAGAGATTTCTGAAGCCATCAAGCAAGCAGTCTATAAGTATGTGATTGGCGAGGACGAGCCAGAGAAAGAAACTTTCATGGGTGTTGTTAGCTGGGTCAAGGGATGGGCAAATGTTGTAGTACGCAACAGGCTTCGTGCCGAGCAACGTACCAACCTAAGTAATAGTAAGGATGAGGGATGAACTGTAAAAACTGTAACAAGATGATACTAGAACCAGGCGTATCTTATGGTATTAATCCTAATGCAATATGTACCTGCACTAACCCCTCTCCCCACCAATCAAACGTTACTACTGAGTTAGACGAATCCATTAAGAAGATAGTCAGAGGATTGCAGATTGAACACTACGATCTATTACACAAATACGGATATGCTGACTTCAAATTAAAAGAAGAGCCTGTAGAAGGATACGAAGAAGAGGCTAAGAGGCTGACTAGTGTTTACGAGCAAGCTATTCAAGCAGTTATAGATACAAAAGAAAAGACTGCTCAGCTTGGTATCTTAGGTGCACTAGAACAGTGGGATGGAGATAACCTTAAGACCGCTCAGTTTATCAGAGTTCTGAGAGCCGAAATAGAAGAGAAAGGCACTAAATGACACAAGAAGACGAGCAAAGAGAACAGTTTATAGACGCCATGTACAATTACTTCGGTATTGAAGAAGAAGGAGAGCTTAAATATTTTGGCGATATATTTGATAGTGTTTTTCTGCCATTTGTCCAATCTAACTTCATATCAAAAGCATCAGTAAGAGAGGCTATAAACGAAGAGCGTGACCTATTCTTTAGTGATGAGGTTCCCACTAGCCTACCCGATTACATAGAAAGAACAGTCGCAATACGAGCAAGTTTACGTAAAGAAATACTGGAGACTTTAGGTTTATCAGAAGAAGGGAAGAAAGATGCCTAAATATAAAGCAGTTTTCAACTTTAGTGGTTGGGAAAAAGAAATTGAAATGGAAGGTACGCCAGCTATAGACACTGGATTCGCGCTTGTTGGCGATGCATCAGTAGAAGATGCACACAATGTAAGCTTATACTTTCGACTTATTAGCTTTGACGGCGAAGTTGCAACATATCATTTTTACGGAGCGAGGGTTTTATGACTCACATAATAGACACAGAAGAACTGCGGGATAAAGTTGGTAGAATCATCGGGACAGCTATTCTAAAGAACGATAAAAACTACACAGACGATATGATGGAGCTAATCCTCCAACAAGTAACAGAAGCCCGTATAGAAGAGGTTGCAAACTTTGATGTTGATAAAGGTACAATCTATCGGATTAAGCGGCTTCAAGCCCTCCAGACTAAAGAGGAGACCAAGTAATGCAAACATTCTTGCTAATAGCCCTTGCGGTGAGTAACTTCCTTTGGTTCTGCTGGTTCACTGGTTACCGTAAAGGCGTTAGGGAAGCAATAGATGAGCATAATGAGCGAGAGCATAAAGGTGAACCAAGGTTTCTAAAGATGAAGGTAGAGAGTAAGACATTTAAGGAGGGGCAAGGCAATGAGTAAGTGTATACAAGTAACTCTCAGTGACGGACGAGTAGTGCTGGCAAATGTGGAAGATGACGTTACAGAGCTTCCACAGGAGGATATAGATGCATTGGAGCAATGGGTTGAATCAGTAAAAGCGAGGAGAAAACAAAATGTACACATCAAGTAGATGGGAACAGTTTAAGAATGTAGTAAAGTATATCCTCTGCCGTCATAGACATACAGAAATAAGGTCAATCAAAACATACTCAGACGGAGAAAAGCCGAAGGTACTAGGGAAGTTTAAGTATTGTTGTGACTGTAAAAATAATATATCGGGGTGGTTGTAATGCCTACAGAAAGTAACCTAGACCAAGAGCTAAGGCTAATCCTATCTAAAGCGATTGCTAAGTATACACCCACGAGAATTCTAAGAGAAATGAATAAAGAGTGGTGGCTAGATTTAACTGCAACAGAGGATGCCATCAAACAGGCTATAGATGAACATGTCATAGGGGAAGACATTCCTATTATCGAACCAGAAAACAAAGAAAACGTCAGTAGAGAAGAGATGATTCATATCGCAGTGACTAAGGGTATGAACGCACAAAGAGGTACCTCTCGTAAGGCTCTCTACAACACAGAGGAGAAATTATGAAAGCTATCTACCACCTACTAGGCTTTTGCCACAAGAAACAGGGCGGCTATACCTGTCACGGAAGGAAGGGTGAATGCCTATGAGCAAAATAGTAGTCGAACTACCAGATAACATAGGCCCAGATCATGCGATGGAACAGATTGAACGGGCGTTCGGATGGAATAATCAGGTCATAATAAGTGTTTTAGAAGATTAAAGGAGAAAATAATGGACAAATTTACAATCACCACAGAACTAATTAACAGAGTACTCGCTTACTTAGGATCTAAGCCCTACGCTGAGACACACGAGCTTATTGAAGCTATCCAGCGGGAGTACGAGGCACAACACACAGAAGAACTCAAACAAAAGAGTATTTTTGCTGATAAACCAAAGAAAGTAAAGAATATAGAATAATGAATAACATACTACATTTCTTCGGACTTTGTTTTAAGAGCCGCAAAGGATATAACTGTCACGGACACAGGAACGAGCACCTATGAAACGTCCTATAGAGCTAACTAGTGACCTCAGCGAGGACTTCATTCAACAACTCGTTATCTATCGTGAGATACACCCTAAAGAGCCACAGATCCTTACATTCATGGACGGGGACAAGAGAACAGATATTAAGATTACCAAGATAAAAGATGGACGGGTGTTCGGTAAAGAGACTATCACATACGACCCTAAAGATATTAGTATTGAAGACATTGATATGAAGGATAAGAAAAAGAAATGAGTAACAAAGAAATTCTTGAAAAGGCTATTAACTTAGCTATAGACGGTGGGTGGAAACAACCGTGGGTATATTATCACGGTAATACAAAGAACAAAGATAAGTTATTCAAACAGTGGTTGGGTAACGTTCTAATCGGCGGAGTTGACCATGAATATTATGACTACGAAGACTTCATATGCGTAGCAACCGATATTCTGTATTCGCATGACTTCGCCAAGACAATATGGGGTGAAGAAATCTACTTTGACAAAGATAACCTGGACGTATCAATGGTAGGTGATAAGTATGAAGAACAAGATTTTATGGCAGTAAGAGGTGAAACAGGAATGGGTATTGACGGTGACCCAAGCTATAGACAACTTCCGTTATGGCAGCACCATCTACAACAAATGGTGATTTCTGACGATCCAATTAAGTACCTGGGTAAGAACATCTAGTAGACACCCCATTCCTCTTGTGTTATGATGCAAGTATCTAACGGAGAATAATCATGGGTGACTCTATCAGTCTTACAATCAGGGCAAGCCAAATCAAACAAGGGATTCAACAAGAAGATCCCGAACAGGTCATTGCAAAGACTAAGGCAATTCTAGCCGAGGATGATTCACTATGAGAACGTTCAAAGACATTAAGCGTATTGAGATTGATGTAGACAGGGTTGGTAATTGGTTAGTGAACATACTTTATACTGACAAAAAAACAGCTAGTATGCTTATTGACGATAACGGTTCAGAGGTTGATATGTTGGATGCAACAGTTGATACAATAAATAGACAGTTAGCGGGCAATCAATAATGTTGAAAGGTATAACTCTTATGTGGGGTAATAAAACTCTCGACCAATCTATCAAAGAAGGTGATGTTAAGGAATACGATGTTCCCCCAATGGTTGAGACACCATTCGATAACTCACGATCGGTTGTAACTATTGAGGATGATAGCCTTTAATGGCAAGACCAACTAAGATGTCTCCAGAGCTGTTGAAACTTGCTCAGCAGTACGTTGCAGACAATGATACTATGAACCCTACAACTCTTCTCCCAACCATCGAGAGGTTGTCTATTATTCTAGACGTTCATAAGGATACGTTGTACGAATGGGAGAAGGAAGACAAAGGGTTTTCCGACGTCTTAAGGAAACTACGTGCAGCCCAAGCTGATAAACTACTGCAAAACAGCCTCATCGGACGCTATAATGCAGTCATTACGAAGCTGATGCTAAGCAAGCATGGCTACGTTGAACAAACACAACAAGACGTTAAAGTCCAAGATGTTACGCCTATTCTAGGTGGTGCTAGTGGGGACAAAGATGTACGTAGCGACAACAGCAACCAATAAACTCTTAAAGCTTCGCAAGCGCATTAAGGGTGTAGCTGGTGGTACTTCTGCTGGTAAGACTATATCTATCCTCCAGATCCTTATAGACAAAGCACAATCAGATAAGACACCGAAGTTGACAAGTATTGTGTCAGAGTCGATGCCTCACCTGAAACGTGGTGCAATGAGAGACTTCCTTTCAATCCTCACAGAACATAATTATTTCAAAGCTGATAGATGGAATAAATCAGACTTCACCTATACGTTTGAAACTGGCAGCAAGATAGAGTTCTTCTCAGCTGATATGCCAAGCAAGGTGCGTGGACCACGACGTAACCGCTTATACATGAACGAGGCTAACAACCTGCCTGCTGAGACATTTGAACAACTAGAAGTTCGCACAGACGAAGAGATATGGGCTGACTGGAACCCGACTAATGAATTTTGGTGGTATACGGACGTAGAGCCTAATAGAGATGTAGATTTCATAACGTTAACCTACAAGGATAACGAGGGACTACCGCAGAGTATCGTAGACTCTATCGAGTCACGTAAGAACAATAAAAACTGGTGGCGAGTATACGGCCTAGGACTTTTGGGCGAGGTCGAGGGTAAGATCTATACCAACTGGCAAATAATTGACGATATACCCTATGAAGCACGCCTAGAGCGCCGTGGGCTAGACTTCGGGTACTCTAATGACCCTACAGCCCTTATTGACGTGTATTACTACAACGGTGGGTACATCTTTGATGAGCAGATCTACCAAAAGGGACTGAGTAACAAGCAGATAGCGGACGTTATTAACAACCTCCCGAAGGCCAATACACTTGTCATAGCAGATAGTGCCGAGCCTAAGAGCATAGACGAACTACGTTTGTATGGGGTCAACGTCATTGGAGCAAATAAAGGACAGGGTTCTATTAACCAGGGCATTCAATACATCCAAGATCAACGCATCTCTATCACTAAGCGCAGTACCAACGCCATCAAAGAATACCGAAACTATATGTGGAAGACAGACCGAGATGGCAAGATCCTCAACGTACCAGAAGACATATTCAACCACGCAGGAGACGCTGAACGGTACGCAATGGAGAGCCTCAGACCAAAAGAAGACGAAGACGACGGAATGACCAGTGGAACAATAGATAGCTTAATTTACTAAAGGAGACAGACATGGACTTTGGAGAAGAACGTACACTAGATAAATACGAGAATGGTAAGCCTGTAGTAAAGCACAAATGGATCAAAGTCAAAGAACTTACAAAGGATGACTCCGAAGAACTTGCTAAGATCATACAGTTTCAGCGTGAGCACAAAGATTCTAAGGAAGTGACATTCAGACGTATCTACTCAGACAAAGGACATAGGTTCCTGGAGAGGGAGTACAGATTATAATGGATACACGAGGCATAGACTTTTGGGTAGCAGTGGGTAAGTACCGTGTCCGTATACATAGAAACAGAGTTACCTACAAGATTGGGCTATTCGATACGATGGATGAGGCTTTAGAAGCTAAGCATAGATTCCTTGAGGAGTATGCCCTGAAATCTGACGAAACAGATGCAGTTCCAACCTATACGAAAGAATGGTTCGTAAGGCAGCATCGCCAACAAGTAAAAGACTTTGCCCAGTACTACGGAGAGTCAGTACAAAACAAGCCTAGATTTATTATTGTGTCTGATGACCTTGAACCCCATTTCTTATTATCAACTAGTAACATGCGTACCAAACAAGCCCTAGAAAACGATGGTGGTGACTTTACTCCAACCAGGTGATTGTGTAACCAATAGCGTAACCGTATAATTTAAACATCAAGACTACTGTACGTTCCAGGGTCACTTCAACAAGGAACAACAGTGGCTAAAGCTTATCTTACTAAAGAGAATTTCCAGAAAAGATGGACAGACAGCAAGGACTACATGTCCCCTCTTCAAGACCCTCTTGCTGAGTACGAGCGTATTGCACGCAACCGACCACACCCAGGTATCAACAAGGCGTATCCTAAGAACACAGATGGAACACTCGCAGCTATTATTCAGGAGTTCCCTAAGCGCATTATCCAACAAGTCCCTTCAGGTAAGGTGACAACTACCCAGTCTGACGTTCAGTCTATTGTCGCTAACTTCATTCTCACAGATAAGATTATTCCTAACGCTAACTCACAAGCTGACGTACTACAAAAATCATGGGGAACAGTTGGCAAGGGGCTTACATTCGGCTCATGTTATTCGATGTCATTCTTCAGCAGTGATAATGGGCGTTATGGTGACTTTCGACTTATCTACATAAAGGATATATTTCTAGAGAAGGGTAAGCTCACCTTCTATGACTGTAAGTACACGTTTGTTCGTGCCTGGTACCAAGAGTCTGATATTGACGCTCTCATTGCTAAGGAAGAGAGACTACGCAAGTCTTCCAAGACCAATGGCGAGAAGTATGAGGGTGAATGGGACATCGCTGAACTCAAGAAGCTTAAGGACTGGGTTACCCAAAAGGAAGACTCAGCTAAATCGGCTGGTGAGAAGGAACGTAATACCCGTGCTGAAGGTATCGAGATTATCCATGGTTTCCAAGACGGTGTAGGTGCTGAATTCCTATCATTCGCCACAGGTCCTGAACTATTCGTCCGTACAATGAAGAACAAAGACCCTCGTGGTGTCATGCCCATCCAGGTCTTATACGCTAATATCGACTTTGAGAACCCCCTTGGACGTGGTGTTGTTGAGCTTTCTGGTGGTACACAGAACGTTATAGACTCTATGCTCCAAAGCTACCAGTACTCACGGGCTTTAAACCTTGCCCCTCCTCTTATTAAGCGTGGTGAATTTAATAAGTCTCAACTCAAGCTCCAACCTAATGCAATATGGGATCTTGGTAATAACCCACAGAATAGCATCGAGAGTGCCAAGCTAGACACAACTGCTCTTAACAACTTCACAAACGACTATGGACTGTTTAAGTCTCAGATTATCGCTATGAACAACAACGGTGATACGTCTGTCTCTGCCGAAGTAGGTAACCCTGGCTTCTCTAAGACAAGCGCTGGTGTCCAGGCTCAAAACCTCAAGCTAGGTATCTCGGACAACTACATGCGTAAACAGTATGAACGATGGATCTCTGACGTATTCGAGTCTATGCTTAACCTCACATTTGCTAACAAGCATGGTGTTGAAGAGATCCAACTAGATAAAGAAACCGCTCGTAAAGTACGTGATATTGACCCTACTGCAGTAGATGCTAAAGATGTCTATATCATCAACTGGGATGAATTCACTGAATCTCTTAAATTTGAAGTGGATGCTAGCACATCAGACAAGGCAAGTACAGAAGCACAGCTTGAAGCCCTCGACTCATTCTTCCAACGCATCGAAGCTAGCCCGCTCCTTCAAGGTATCCTTCAACAATACCCAGAGAAAGCAGTCGAACTATGGAACCAATACACTGCTCTTACTGGTGTAGAAGACCAAGAGAAACTAGCTATCGACGCCGACCAGTTCGCAGCAGACCAGGCAGCAGCACAACAAGCACAGGTAGCACAGGCTGTACAACCGCAAGTCGACCCGAACGCTCAGATGCCTCAGATCGACCCTACGATGATCCCAGAAGGTGAAGTTATGCAAGAGCCAGAGATGACAGAACTGCCACCACAGGCACTAGAAGCCATGGAACCACAGCCAATGAGTTCTATGGATATCCAAGAAGACCAGCTCCCCGACCCACTTGCAGATGGTGTCATTAATGAAGCAGACTTCCAAGGTCTAAACGACGAAGAGGTACAACTCATCCAAGGACTACAAGAGCGTGGCTTCGACAACGAGATCATTGCTCAGGCTATTGTGATGCTACGTGAAGATGTCCCTATAGAAGAGGTTGCACAAATAATCGGTCAAGCAGAGAGGGATGAATAATGAACGACGATACTTACCCTAATGATGGGCAGCCATTTGACGACTTCAACTCTGTTCCTAAAGAACAGGATGCTGAAGAACGTGAAGAGCAGTCTAAATTTGAAAAGTCTTACCCTATTGTAAAAGACCTCATTACCCATTTCAAACAGGTTATCAGTGATACCGACTCCATCTCTGGTCTAGGCGTAGAGGCTTCTATGCCAGCTAACCAAGTTCAGATATTAGTTGAGGCTAACAAGAAGTTCCGTGCCCTAGTTCAGTCAGAAGTAGATAACCTCATTAACCTGGAGGATAGATTCCTGGGTAAGTAGGGGTAGTCTGTATGCTGGTGTCGACCCCACTCGACGCTGGCATAGAGCCTAT
>Ga0247809_1000601_pt1 | contig 16455 bp, 22 predicted proteins | sample UWRJL104311B1_FD_180951 | JGI IMG/M metagenome (GOLD analysis project Ga0247809, IMG submission 180951) | Plant litter microbial communities from Arlington Agricultural Research Station in Wisconsin, United States - UWRJ-L104-311B-1 | ecosystem: Environmental > Terrestrial > Plant litter >...
GTGCTTGCGGTGGTAGCCGCGCACGAAGCGGGCCGCGGTCTTCGAGTCGACGATCACGATGCTGCGCTTGCGGTCGGTGAGCCGGTCGAGCCAGTGCCGGTAGAGGCCCCACATGCTGGGCCAGGTGCGCACGGGCGTGCCGTCGGGGCCGCACAGTGTCACGGCGCGGCCACCGAGCCGCCCGCGCTCGTCAGCATCGCGCAGGTCGCTCGCGAGCAACGTGCCGTCGGGGCGGTACCGGTCGACCTGCAGCACGACGCCCGCCGCCCGGCGTTCGCGCCGGCGCACGACACCGTCGTGGACGGTCTCGGCGATGTCGCCGCCGGCATCCGGCCCGATGTCCGAATCGGTGGTCAGCGGGGAGAAGGTGCCGATCGGGTGCCCGGATGTCGCGGACGGAGGGTTCGACCCCAGCCAGTCCCACAGGTGCAGCACCGCGACCCCCGGATGCAGCACGCCCCGCTCGCGCAGCGCGGCCACGGCGGCGGCGGTGTCGAGGCGGTCGTCGAAGGTCAGCACGCTCACCGGCGCCCCGGCCGCGGCGAAGCCCGCCGAACGCCGCAACATCGCCGCGGTCATGCCGCCGAAGTCGTCGGGCAGGCCCCAGGTGACCGCGAAGTGCCGGTATGGCGACAGGGTGCGGGCGGTGCTGGGCATTCGGCGAGGATACCTCGTCGGGCCGGGCCGCGGCGTCAGCTTGACAGCGGGCGCGCCTGGCCGGGTGCCGACCGGGCGCGCCCGACCTAGGAACGCACCGACCGGCGCTCGTAGAGGGCCATCGACCAGACGTAGCCGCCGACCCCGATCGCGATGCTCCACGCGACGGCGAGCAGCGGGTTCCCGCCGAGCGGGGCGCCGACCAGCAGGCCGCGGATCGCCTCGATGAACGGCGTGAACGGCTGCGCCTGCGCGAACCACTGCAGCCCGGCCGGCATCGATGCGGTGGGTACGAATCCGCTGCCGAGCAGGGGCAGGATCGTGAGCACGAGGGGCAGGTTGCTCGCGGTCTCGACGGTCTTCGCCTGCATGCCCATCGCGACCCCGAGCCAGCTCACGGCGAACGAGATCAGCACGACGAGGCCTGCGGCGGCGAGCCACTCGGCCGGCGTGGCCGTGGGTCGGAACCCGATGAGCAGCCCGACCCCGAGCACGAGGGCGACCGCGACGACGGCCTGCACCGTGTTGCCGAGCACGTGCCCGGCGAGCACCGAGGCGCGGGAGATCGACATCGTGCGGAACCGGGCGGTGATGCCCTCGGTCATGTCCATCGCGACGGTGATCGCGGCGCCGCTCGCGGTGCCGGAGATCGTGATGAGCAGGATGCCCGGCATGACGTAGGCGAGGTAGGCGTCGCGGCCCCCGGCCGGGTCGACGCCGGGCAGACCGGCGCCGAGGGTGCCGCCGAAGACGAACACGGTGAGCAGCAGGACCACCACCGGGCCGAGGATCGTGAACAGCGACAGGCCGGGGTAGCGCACGACGTGCAGCAGATTGCGGCGCAGCATCGTCGCGGCGTCGGCGACGACGTACGAACGCCGGGTGGGGGCGATGGTGGTCATGATGCGGTTCCCTTCGTGTCGGTGTGGTCCGCGCGTGCCGGGGCGCCCGTCAGCGCGAAGAACACGTCGTCGAGGTCGGGGGTGTGGATGTCGAGGTCGAGGGCGTCGAGCCCGGCCGCGGCGAGGCGGTCGAGCACGTCCCGCACCACGGCGGCGCCGCCGCCCGGCACCGTGAGCGCGAGCCCGGCCTCGTCGACGGCGGCGTCGCGCAGCAGGCGCGAGGCGGCGTCGAGGCGCGTGGCATCCGCGAACCGCAGCCGGATGTGCCCTCCGGGTACGAGCCGCTTGAGTTCGTCCGGGGTGCCGTCGGCGACGATGCGCCCGCCGTCGAGCACGGCGATGCGGTGCGCGAGCTCGTCGGCCTCGCCGAGGTACTGGGTGGTGAGCAGCACGGTGGTGCCGTCGGCCACGAGCCCGCGGACGATGTCCCAGACGGTGCGGCGGCTGCGCGGGTCGAGGCCGGTGGTCGGTTCGTCGAGGAAGATGACGCTCGGGGTCGACACGAGCGTCATCGCGAGGTCGAGCCGGCGCTGCATGCCGCCCGAGTAGGTGGCGAGCGGGGTGCGGGCGGCGTCGACGAGGTCGAACCGCTCGAGCAACTCGGCGACGCGGTGTTTCGCCTGCCGGGCTCCGAGGTGCCTCAGGCGCGCCATGAGCAGCAGGTTCTCCTCGCCGGTCAGCAGCTTGTCGACAGCCGAGAACTGGCCGGTGAGGCCGATGGCGGCGCGCACGGCATGCGGGTCGCGTGAGACGTCGGCGCCGTTGACCGCGGCCGTGCCGCCGTCGGGCCGCAGCAGGGTGCTCAGGATGTTGACGACGGTGGTCTTGCCCGCGCCGTTGGGGCCGAGCAGGGCGGTGACGGTGCCGGCGGCGACCGAGAGGTCGATGCCGTCGAGCACCGTCTTCGTGCCGTACGACTTGCGCAGCCCGCTGAGCTGGATCGCCGGGGTGTCCATGGCGTTCTCCTTCCGTGTCGTCAGCGTGCGCGGTGCACGCCGATGTTGCCGAACTGGGTTCGCGCGCGCACGGCGACCGAGGGCTCGGATTCGCCGGGGGCGGCGTCGCCGTCGAGCTCGTTGCGCACGCGGCCCTCCTTCGATCCGAGGTCGAGCCACGCCGCGACGCCGGAGCGCACGCCGACCGTGATCTCGCCGAAGCCGCTCTCGAGCTGCATCGAGCCGGCCGAGATCTCGCGCAGCGCGATGCTGCCGTAGGCGGTCTTGGCCGTAACGGAGCCGCGGGCGCGGTCGACCTCGAGGTCGCCGTAGGAGAGCTTCGCGTCGACCTCGGCCGCGGATTCGCCGACAGTGATCGAGCCGTGCGACGCCTTGAGCACCGCGTCGCCCGTGACCGTGCCGACGCGGATCTGTCCGTGGTCGGCGGTGATCTCGGCCGTGCCGTCGGCGTGGGCGACGGTGGCGTTGCCGTGGCCCGCGCGCAGCCAGAGATCGGCGGTGGTGTCGAGGTCGACGGCACCGGTGGAGGCCTTCACACGGGTGGCCCCGAGGCGCCCCTCGGTGCGCACGCCGCCGACGGAGATCTCCGCGGTGAGCCGCGATCCGGTCGGCAGCTCGACCCGCACGTCGACCGACTCGCTCGGGCCGATCACGCTGAAGCGGGGCTTCGGGCCGGTGACGGTGAGCCGCGAGCCGTCGAACTCGACCCGGGTCTCCTCGGCGCCGCGGCGGTCGATGGCGCGATCGGGGTTCGTGGGGGAGACGGTGACGGCGGTGTCGTCGCGGTCGGCGGCGACGACCGCGATGATGCCGACGGGCAGGTGGATGGCGAGATCGATCGGGGCGGGGGTGGGGAAGACGGGCATGGCTGTTCCTTTCTGGAGCGTTCGGATCGTTTTCGGGCGTGACGGTGAGACCCCGCGGTGCGCGGAGTGACGGATGCTGCGGACGGGGCGGTCTAGCGCGCCCAGCCCGCGAAGTTGTCGCCGGTGCGCAGGGTGCGTTGCGCGGCCCGGCGTTGCTTCGGTTGCAGGGCGGCCGCGACCGCCCGCACCAGCCAGGTGTTGACCGACAGGCCGTCGGCCGCGGCCGCGTCGTCGACCCGCGACTTGAGCGCGTCGGGAAGGCGCAGCGTAGTGCGGGAGGTGCTCACGTCGTCGAGCTCGACCGGTGCGACCGACGGCTCCTCGGTCTCCGGCTCGGCGTTCGCCGCGGCCACGACGAACTCGACGTCGCGGCCGCGCAGGCGCAGGTCGACCGAGCCGGGGGCGAGGTCGCGCGTGATCTCGCCGACCGCGGCAGACAGCACGTCGAGCAGCACGAGCCGGGCAGCCGAGTCGAGCCCGGCGGCGAGTCGTTCCGCCGCGGCCCGGGTGTCGGCCGTGCCGTTCTCCGCGGCATCCAGCAACTGGCGATGCAGGTCGTTCACGTACTGTGCGAGGTCCATGGCACCACTATGACACCACAGTGGTGTCACGTCAAGCGTCCGTGGTGTCAGCGTTGCGGAAAGCACATCCATCGCCGTCTTTCAATCCTCGGCGCGATCCGGCGACGCTTGCGAGACTGCCTCTATGAGCACGACAGAACAGGTCTCTGCCCCCTACCGAACCCTCCCCTCCTTCCCGATGCGGCCGCGCGGCCCGCTGAGCCACGAGCTCATGACCGCGTTGTCCGTCGCCCCCGCCGCGGCGGACGACAGCGGTGTGGATGTCGCGGACGCCGTCGCCTCGGCGCTCGCGTCTGCCACCACCGTCGCCCGCGACGACGACGTGCAGCTCAGCCTGTTCTTGCTCTACGGCCTGCACTACGGATCGTTCGCCGCCGTGTCGCCGGACTGGGAGTGGCAGCCGGCCCTCGTCGCCGCGCGGCTCGAACTCGAGCGCGCCTTCGAGGCCGAACTGCGCGCCACCGTCGAGGTGCCCGCGCTGCCCGAACCCACGTCTCAGGCCGTCGCGCACGCGCTCGCCGAACTCACGGCCGACGACTCGGGCCCGAGCCTGTCGCGGTTCGTCGCCGCGAAGGCTACCGACGAGCAGCTCGGCGAATTGCTCAAGCAGCGCTCGGTGTACACGCTGCGCGAGGCCGACCCGCACTCGTGGGCGATCCCGCGCCTCACCGGCCGCGCGAAGGCGGCGCTCGTAGAAATCCAGGCCGACGAATACGGCGGAGGCCGGCCGGCGCGGATGCACGCCGCCATCTTCGCCGCGACGATGCGCGCGTTCGGGCTCGACGCCGGCTACGGGCGGTACGTCGACGACGTGCCCGCGATCACGCTCGCGTCGCTCAACGTCATGTCGATGTTCGGGCTCAACCGCCGCCTCGTCGGGGCGGTCGTCGGCCACCTCGCGGCGTTCGAGATGACGTCGTCGATCCCGAACGGCCTGTACGCGCGGGGCTTCCGGCGCCTGGGCTACGGCACAGAGGTCACCGAGTACTTCGACGAACACGTCGCCGCAGACGCCGTGCACGAGCAGATCGCGGCGCACGACCTCGCCGGCTCGCTGGGCGAAGACCAGCCGCACCTCGTCGCCGACATCCTGTTCGGCGCCGCCGCCTGCCTCACGGTCGACGGCTGGGCCGGCACGCACATCCTCGACGCCTGGACTGCGGGCCGCTCGTCGCTGCGGGCGGCGGCCTGATGGCCGACGACTCGGCGCCCGCGTCGATCACGCCATACCCGGACGGACCGCTCATCGTGCGCGGCGACTTCGAGATCCTCGGGCTAGACGGCGAGGTCATCCCGAACGGCCGCGCGACCGTGGCGCTGTGCCGGTGCGGGGTCTCGTCGATCAAGCCGTTCTGCGACGGCACGCACAAGCTGGTGAAGTTCCGCACCGACGACGCCTAGGGTCCGAGCGGCGTCGACGTGGCACTATCCGCTCCGGAGTCGCAGCGGTCAACCCCCGGGCGGGGCACGTGTCGTGGGTGCTTACCGTGGACGAAAGCCGACCGCGAAGACGCGGCGGAACACGTCAACGCATTGGAGAACCCATGTTTTTCCACCGTCAAGAAATGCAGTTCAAGGCATCGCCGAGCAAGCCGGACGCGGTCTACGCCCGTCGTCTGCAGGAAGTGCTGGGTGGCCAGTACGGGGAGATCAGCGTCGCCATGCAGTACGGCTTCCAAGCCTGGAACTCGCACGAGCCGGGCAAGTACCGCGACCTGCTCTACGGCATCGGGGCCGAGGAATTCGGCCACGTCGAGATGCTGGCCATCATGATCGCGCAGCTGCTCGAGAAGGCGCCGGTCGAGCAGTCGGAAGACGCCATGCGCGCCGACCCCGTGCTGGGCGCCGTCATCGGCGGCACCGACATCCAGGCCGCGATCGTCGCCGGCGCAGGGGCCCGCCCGGTGGACAGCAACGGCAACCCTTGGCAGGGCAGCTACATCACCGCGAGCGGCAACCTGCTCGCCGACTTCACTGCCAACGCGAACGCGGAGATGCAGGGTCGGGTGCAGGCGACACGGCTGTACCACATGACCGACGACCCGGGCGTGCGCGACCTGCTGTCGTTCCTGATCGCCCGCGACACGATGCACCAGAACCAGTGGATCGCCGCCGCCGCCGAACTGCGCGCGGAGGGCAAGGAAGACCTGCCCGTGCCGAGCAACTTCCCGCTCGAGAACGAGCACCGTGACGTCTCGTACCAGTACATCAACTTCTCCGACGGTGCCCAGGCGAGCGAGGGCTCGTGGGCGAGCGGGCCGACTCCCGACGGAAAGGGCGAGTTCAGCTACCTTGACGGACCCGGCTCGACGGTGCCTATGCCGCCGCCCACCCAGCCCGACGAACGCCTCTACGGCACGACGCCCAAGCCGAATCTGGTCGAGAAGGCGGCCGGCGCCATCAAAGACGCCGTGACCCCGAACTAGCGCCGACAGGTCAGACCGAAATGAAGACCGTCCCGCACGAGCGTCCGGCCACGGCTGCCGTCGTCGTGACCGCCGTCGCGCCGCTGCTCTGGACGGTCTCCGGCCCCGACCGCCCCGAGGCCGACGCCGACCTGGGCCACATCGATTGCGATGGGCACAGGTTCCGCGTCGGCCTCGCGGGCGACGACCTCGAGCCGTACACGTTCGCGACCCTCCGCGAGGCCGCGGCCTGGTTCGCGGAATACGCCGACGCTCTCTCCCTCGGCTCGCCCTCGTAGCCGAGGGAGCGAGGGGCGGATGCCGCGTCCCGCTCAGTGGGCGAAGTAGCCGCGGTAGTACTCGAACACCCAGCCCACGAGCGAGATCACCAAGAACCCGACGCCGATGAAGGCGATCCAGATGCCCACGGCGAGGCCGAGGAAGACGAACGCGAGCGAGGCCGCGACCATGAACGGCCACCAGCTCCACGGGCTGAAGAACCCCTGTTCGGCGTCGCCGTCGTCGATGTTGGCGTCGTCACGGTCTTCCGGCAGCTCCCCGCCCTGCGTGGCGTGCGCTCGGCCGACGTAGAAGGCGATGAGCGCCGAGGCGAGGCCGGCGAGCAGCAGGCCGATCGTGCCGGCGTACTCCACGACGACGTCGGTCCTGCCTCCGGCACCCGGGTCTTGCGCCAGATCCTGCGCGCCGTAGAGCAGGGTCCACACCGTGTAGACCGCCGACAGCAGGATGAAGAACACGGTCAGTATCCAGAACAGACGTGCGTTGACTCCCACGAGGTACTCCTTTGCGTGTGTTTCCGGGTCAGCCCTTCGACCCTGTGGTCGCGATGCCGTCGACGAATTGCCGTTGGCCGATGAAGAACAGGATGATCATGGGCACCGTCGTGATGACGCTCGCCGTGATCACCACCTCCCAGTGCCACTCGCCGCCGAATCCGAACTGGTCGAGCAGCGACTTGAGCCCGCGCGGGATCGTGAAGGTGTCGGAGTCGCGCAAGTAGATGAGGGGGCGCAGGAGGTCGGTCCACGCCGCCTGGATCTCGAACAGCAGGGTCACCGCGAGCGCGGGGCGGCACAGCGGCAGCGCCACGCGCGTGAAGATGCGCCAGTTGCCCGCGCCGTCGATCTTGGCCGCCTCGAACAGTTCGCGCGGCAGGCCGAGGAGGAACTGGCGCAGCAGGAAGATGTAGAACGCGCTGCCGAACAGGTTCTGCGCCCAGAGCGGCGTGAGGGTGCCGGTGGCGCCGAGACCGTTCCAGATGAGGAACGTCGGGATCATCGTCACCGCCCCCGGCAGCATCATGCTGCCAATGACGAGCGCGAACAACGCACCGCGGCCGCGGAAGCGGAAGTAGGCGAACCCCCACGCCACGAGCGCGCTCGACGCCGTCACGGTGATCGCGGCCAGGGCGGTCACGATCACGCTGTTGACGAGCCAGACGCCGATCGGCGCCTCCTGCCAGATGGTGAGGTAGTTCTCGAGCGTGAACGTCTTCGGGATCAGCAGGTTGTCGAACACGTCGCTGCGCGGCTTGAACGAGGCGCTCACCAGCCAGACGAACGGATAGCTGAAGACCACGGCGAACACGGTGAGTGCGATGTAGGTGAGCACGCGGCCCACGCGCCGCCGCACCGGGGGAGTGCGGCGCTCGGCCGGCGTCGTCTGGTCGGGGCGCTCCGGCCCCACGGGCGAGAGGGCGAGCTCCGCGACATCCACCCGGGGCGTCGTCGTGGTCATCGGGTGTCTCCCTCGTAGTAGACGGTGCGCCGCGAGATGGCGAACTGCACGACGGTGAAGACGAGGATGACCACGAACAGCAGCCACGCCATCGCCGACGCGTAGCCCATGTGCAAGAACTCGAAGCCCTGCCGGAACAGGTAGATCACGTAGAACAGGGCGGCGTCGTTGCTGTAGGTCGTGTTGCCGGAGCCGAAGAACGCGGTGTAGGCCTCGGTGAAGATCTGGAACCCGTAGATCGTGTTGATGATCGCGAGGAAGAAGATCGTCGAGCTGATCATCGGAACCGTGATGCGGGTGGTCTGCTGCCAGAAGTTCGCGCCGTCGATGCGCGCCGATTCGTAGAGCTCGGTCGGCACGTTCTTGAGTGCGGCGAGCAGGATGACGATGGATGAACCGATGGTCCAGAGGCTGATCAGCACCAGTCCCGGCTTCACCCAGAACGGATCGGTGGTCCAGTACGGACCCTGGATTCCGAAGAAGCCGAGCACTCGGTTGATGAGGCCGTTCTGCCCGTTGAAGATGAGCAGGAACAGCACGCCCACGGCCACCGCCGGGGTCATCTTCGGAAGGAAGAACACCGTGCGGAAGAACCCGGTCGCCCGGGCCGCCCGCAGCAGCAGGAGTGCGAGGGCGAGGGCGACGACGATGTGCAGCGGAACCGACAGCGCGGTGAAGACGAGGGTGTTGCCGAGCGACAGCGCGATCTTCGGGTCGTCGAACATCGCCGCGTAGTTGTCGAGGCCGACGAAGCTCGGGTCGTTGATGACGTCGTAGTCGGTGAGCGACAGGTAGCCGCTGTAGATCACCGGCCACGCCGTGAAGACCAGGAAGCCGACGATCCACGGGCTGATGAAGAGCAGGGCGGCGATCGTCTCCCGCCGACGCGCACGCCGCCGTCCGGGCCGCACCGGCGCGAGCGTGGAGGCGGTCATCGGTCTACTTCTTCTCGTCGAGTCTCGCCCACGCCGCGTCGAGCGCTTTCTGCGCCTCGTCCTGCGCACGGGCGAGCGACTCCGCCGCGGTGGCCTGCCCGTTGAGCACGCGGTTCACGGCGTCTTGCCACGCCGTCTTGAACTCCGAGTCGGCGGGGTTGGCCGGCAGGCTGAACGTGTGGTCGTTGGCGAGGTACGTCGCCTCGACCGCGCTGTCCCACTGGGCGTCGCCGCTGGGGGTGACGAGTTCGCGCACCGCGTCATCCGCGTCCTCGTTGGCGGTGAGCAGCCCGGTGAACGGCTTGCCCTCTTTCTCGCGCAGGGCGAGGCGGGCCTCGGCGGCCGCGACCCAGGAGTCGGTGGCGGTCATCGTCTTCGCGAACCGGCAGGCTGCGGCCGCGTTGTCGCTGCCCGACGGGATGGCCCAGGCCGAGCCGCTGGCGAAGGCGAGGGGTTCGCCCTGCGGGGTGCGGTAGGTGTCGAAGCTGATCGTGGCGTCGGGGGAGACGTCGTTCAGCACGTTCACGTACCACTGCTCCATCCACATCGAGCCGAGCTGGTTCGCGGCGAACTGGTTGCCCGCGCCGAAGAAGTCGGCGGAGTCGCGGAACGCCTTCACCGGGGCGAACCCGCCCTGGTCGTCGTAGACGCTCACCGCGAACTCGACGGCCTCGACCGCCTTCGGGTCGTCGAGGTTCGCGGTCTTGCCGTCGGCCGAGAGCAGGTCGACCCCGTTCGCCTTCGCCCACAGTGGGAAGAACTCGGGCATCTTCGTGTCGACGCCGATGGTGCTCAAGCCCTCGCCGGAACCCTGGGCGAGGGCCGTGCTCGCGGCGCTCACCGCGCCCCAGTCCGACCCGTTGACGTCGGCGACGGTGAGGCCCGCCGCGTCGAGCAGCGAGGTGTTAGCCATGGTCAGTTGCACCACGTTGAACTCCGGGATGCCGTAGACGCTGCCGTCGAAGGTCACCTGCGCGAGAGCCGCGTCGACGAACTGGTCGGTGTCGACGCCTTCGCCGTCGATGCAGTCGTCGAGTGACAGGATCGCGCCCCGGGCCGCGAGCGACCCGATCTGGTCGCGGTTGGCGTAGATGATCTCGGGCGGGTCTCCCGCGGCGATCGAGGAGAGCAGCTGTTGGATGTCGAGGTCGCCCTCGACGAGCTTCACCGTGACGTCTTTTCCGAGCGCCTTCTCCGCGGCGTCCATGCGCGTGGTGGCGATCTCGTCGCCTGCGCCGAAGCCGGAGACGGTGAGGGCGCCGTTGAGCGAGGCATCCGGGTCGTAGTCGACATCGTCGTTCGCCGAGCCCGTGCCGGTTGCGCACGAGGTGAGGGCGAGCGTCGCGAACACGGCGACGGCGGGCCAGCGGGCAGCAGAAAGTTTCACGAGTATCCCCGGTTTCGGGCGCAGCTCAGGCGCCGGACAAGTACAACGGCACGCTCGGGTGCCAGCGGATACGGAGACGGTACCCCCGGCGACGCACGCCGATCCGACCCCTATGCGGGGGACAAGTCGTCTGGTAGAAGCGCTTCTCCCGCCGCGGTGTCGGCGGCGCGCGAAAGCGGGACGCACCGTGGTGCGCCCCGCCCGTGTTCCACTGCCGTCCGGGGGTTCAGGGGGTGCGCTGTTCCTCCGCCACGTGCTTGGCCTCGCCGGCGACGTCGTCCTTGGCCGACCCGGCCTCGGACTTCACCGAGTCGACGGCGTCGGTTGCGGCATCCTTCACCGAAGCGACGGCTTCTTGGGCCGGTTCCTTGAGGTTCTCGCCCACCTCCTTGGCCGCGTACTTCGCCTTTTCGACCAATGGCTCGGCCGCCTCTTTGAGGTTCCCCGCGAGCTCCTTTTCTTTGGCACTCGCCGGGATGAGGGATGCCGCGAGCAGGCCGGCCCCGAAAGCGATGAGCCCCACCGCCATCGGGTTGCCCTTCGCCTTAGCGATGGCGCGCTGCGATGTCTCGCCGACGCCGCTGCCGGCGTCGGAGGCCGCGCCCATCACGTGGTCGCGAGCCGAGCCGACCGCGCTGCGCACCTTGCCCACCTGCCGGTCGACGATCTTCGACGGGGTCACCTTGTCGGCGAGGGCGTCGACGTCCTGACCCAGGTTGCTGCGGGTGGTTTCGATGTCTGCCTTGATCTGATCGGGGTTGCTCATCGGTTCTCCTCATTTCGCTTGAGTGCTTCTGGCACGCGCTTGATCGAGTCGACGGTGCGCGGCGCTCCCTGTACCGTCTTCAGTTCTTTCCTGCCCACGAGGTACAAGACCAGCGCGACGATGCCCCACACCAGGGCCACGACGACGGCCGACCAGCCGTTGTCGATCAGGTGGCCGAGTCCCCACCAGAGCGCCACCGACAGGAAGAACACCGCCATGAGTGCCGCATACCCCGCGCCGCCCACGAGGCCCGCGCCCTTGCCGGCCTTTTTCGCCGACTGCGAGAGCTCGGCCTTGGCCAGTTCGATCTCCTGCCGCATGAGCGTCGAGAGGTCGCGGGTCACCTCGCCGAGAAGCGACCCGAGCGACTGGCGGCTCGCTCTCTCCTCCGAGGGAGTCGACGCGTCGCTCACGGCCGCCCCTCCGTGTCGTCGGAACCGGCACTCGCGACGGAACGTGTGAGCCGCCCGACGAGGAGGCCGGCGCCCGCGGCGATGGCGACGAACGTCCCTGGCCTCTGCCGGGCGAAGGTGCGCACCTCGTCGAGGAGCGAACCGGGGTCGCGCTGCTCCAGCCACTCGGCGACGGCGTCCGCGCGGGTCGCGGCCTGCGCCACCAGCTCGCCGGCGACCCCGCCGGGTGAGCTGTCGGCCATCTGGCCGAGCTCTCCGCCCAGGGAACGCAGGCCCTCTGCCGCGCGTTGCTGCTGGCTGCCCGCCTGGTCGACCAGTTCGGACTTCGTCTGTTCGAACAGGCTCCTCGCCTGGGATGCGGCCTCGCCGGCTACCTTCCCGGTTCCCTCCTTCGCCGCGTCGACGACCTTGCCGCCCGCCTCCTTCGCGGAGTCGGCGACGTTGGACGCCTGTTCGCCGCCACCGCCGCCGGTTTCGCCCGGGTCGACTGTGCCGACCGTGCCCGAGTCGACGGCGCTGGATTCGGCGATGGCGTCACCGAGCGGATCTCTGGCCGGCGGCGGAAAGCCTTGCGCCGGTGGGGTCGATGGATACGTGTTCGACATGATCGTCTTCTTCCGTTTCTGGCTGAACTGGTCTGGAACCCGTGGGTCCCGCGTCGCGATCGACGCTTCAACCGTTCGCCTTCACGGGATCCGATGATTGACCCCTTGCCTGTCGCACCGGACCGTGGTTTAGGGTGTGCTGTTGGGCCGTACCTTCGTCAGTCGTGGCTCGCCGCGAGGTGGTCCACCGCCGCCTCGAGGGAGCGGAAGTAGTGCCGTTCCCGGGGCCGCCCGATCTGTGTCGTCTCGAACACGTCGTCGACCTGCTGCACGAAGCCGATGAGGCAGAGCGCGTCGTCGTCGCGCCGTCGCGGGTCGCTCACGCGCCATTCCGTGGGCGAGATGGCCAGGACGAGGAGGCCGTGGTGGTGGTGCGTCGAGGTGTCGGTCATGGCGCGGGCTACAGGTAGTCGCTGTCTCCGTCGGACGTGACATCCACGCTCTCCGGCTGGGCCTCGGGCGGGGAGGCGAACTCGTCGAGCCGGCTCCGGATGTAGGCGACCGTGTCGCTGTTGTCGAGGGCGGCCATGCTCGTGACGGTGCTCTCGGCCATGACCGGGGCGCCCTGGCCGAGCAGGAGGGTGGCGACGACTTCGCCTCCGTCGGCACCGAAGGCGTTCAGCTCGACGGTGTCGGACACCCCCCGGTTGGAGAGCGCCGACGCGTATTCCAGCACGAGGTCTGCCGCGTCGTCGCCCACGAGCAGGCTCTTCTCGGCGTAGGCGAGATGTTTCATGCTCCGAGGGTAGGAGCCGCATCGGCACAGGTATCGACGGGGTTGCCTCGTGCGGATCGCGGGGGTACCGTGCCGTCCGCCGGCACCGGGATGGGGGGCGGAGGAGAAGCGGCATCCGTGCTCCCACAGGCATAGCCGCAACGGGCCCCGCCACGCAACCCTATCGGGCAGTTTCCGGGACCCGCCTTATTGTCGAGGTCAAATCGGATCCCATTCCTATCAATCGGATCCCTCGGCTGGAGGATCCTTGCTCTACCGTCGTGCCCCGTTGGGCGCCGTCATATCGCACACCGCGAGCGTCCGCCGCGGCCGAGCGACCGAGGCGGGCGCCGCATGGGCACGCTGAAGTACGACGGCACCTCGGTGGAGTTCGACGACCGCCTCCTCGCGCACCTGGAGGTCGTGGTCATCCAGAAGCTGCGGCGGCAGGAGGCGTTCTTCATGTCGTGGCGCGAGCCGGACACGGTGGGCGGGGGCCGCACCGGCATCTGGGTGCACCCGTTCGCGAATCTGACCTTCCACCTCTCCAGTGACGACAGGCCGTCGGTCGACCGCGCGTGGATCGAGAAGCTCGCGGCATCCGCGAGTTCCCCGGGCGGGCTCTTCGTGATGGATGCCGAGGGTCTCCCGCTGCGTGCGTCCGAACCCACGGACTACGAATGACCGAGATCTCCACCAGCACTACCCGCATCAAATGAAAGCAGTTTCACCATGGGCAAGCTCCTGTACAGCAGTGCCGCCATCGAGATCGGTTTCGAAGACCGCGCGCTGGCCCACATCCACCTCGTGATCAGCGCGAAGCTGCGCCGCGGCGAGAAGTTCTTCTTCTCCTGGCAAGACAACGTCAGCGTCGGCAGCGGACGCTCGTCGATCTGGCTCGAACAGTCGATCCCGCTCTACTTCAAGTTCTCGGGCTCGCGCCCCGTCGTGATCAACCGCGAGTGGCTCGACGCGCTCATCGCCACGGCCAACTCGAACAGCGGACTGGCGTTCGTGCCCGAGCCCGGAGCGCCGACGGGCGTGACCCCGCTGCCGCAGAGCCATGTCTGACCGGCCCGGATTGCGGATGTCACGGCCCCTGTCAACCCGTGAGGAACGCACCCGCGCGGTCTGCCTAGGTTGGGAATCATGAAGTATCTGACCTACGCAGACCAGTCCGTGCTCATCGGTGACGAGGCGGCGGACACCCTCCTCAAGTTCTCCGCTCTGCTCGCCGAGAAGGGCCACGCCGATGCCGTCTCGCTCAACGCGATCGGCAGCGACGGGGACGCGATGGTCACCAGTTTCGTGCTCGGAAGCGGCACGAACCTCATGTCGGCGAGCACCACCTCGACACTCCCCGAACCCGACAACCACGACGGGATCGCCTACATGAACGAGAAGATCGCCCTGTTAGTCTCCCCGCCGGCGGCCCAGCCCTCGGCGGAGCCGTCGGAGGAATGGGATGCGGCGGGGTCGTTCGATTCCAACCTCTGAGCGCTCGGTGGCGATTCCGGTCGGCGCGCCCGCCCACCCGTGCGGTCAGTGGAACTGCGGGATGATCAGGTAGAGGCTGTACAGCACGGCCGACACCCCGATGGCGAGGCAGGCGTATCCGCCCACAGTGGCGGCGAGCGGGCGGTCAGCACTGGCCGTGCTGACCACGGCACCGTCGGCGCCCGTGTCGTCGGCCGACCCGACCGCGAGCAGCCGCAGTCCGAGCGCGTAGAACGCGACGATGAGCACCGCGCTCGCGAACGAGACGAGGAACACGACGACGAACGCGCCCCAGTCGACACCGAGAAACTGGCCGTCGGTGGCTGCCTGACGCAGGGATTCGATGTTCATGGTCACCTTCCGGCCGGTGCGGTTTGCGGTGCCTCTTCCGGCACCTCGTTGACGTTCTCGTGGGTGATCGGGTGCCGGCGTGCCAGCACGAAGAGGGTGGCGGCGGCGCCGGCGGCGAGCACGGCCACGACCACCAGGCCGGCCGTGCTCGTGACGGCGAGCCAGGCAGACAGCCCGCCGACGATGGCGGCGGCCGGCAGGGTGAACAGCCAGGCGCTCGCGATGCGGCCGACGACTCCCCAGTGCACGGTCGCGAGCCGCTTGCCGAGGCCGGAACCGACGACCGCGCCCGAGGTGACCTGCGTGGTGGAGAGAGCGAAGCCGAGGTGCGACGAGATGAGGATGGTCGCGGCCGAGCTGGTCTCGGCCGCGAAGCCCTGCGCCGGCTGCACGTCGGTGATGCGCTTGCCGACCGTGCGCATGATGCGCCAGCCGCCGACGTAGGTGCCGATCGCGATCGCGAGCCCGCACGCGAGCACGACCCAGAACTGAGGCGCGGTTCCGCTCGGCTGGTAGCCGGCGGCGATGAGCGTGAGCGTGATGACGCCCATGGTCTTCTGGGCGTCGTTGGTGCCGTGCGCGAGCGATACGAGCGATGCCGACACGGTCTGCCCGTGCCGGAATCCCCTGTCAGAGCCCCGGGCGCGCGCTTGGCGGGTGAGCCGGTAGGCGGCGTAGGTCGCGACCAAGGCGACCGTGGCGGCCACGAGCGGCGAGATCAGCGCGGGCAGGATGACCTTCGACAGCACGACGCCGAAGTCGACCGAGTTGATGCCGGCACCGATGATCGCCGCGCCGATGAGCCCGCCGAACAGCGCGTGCGTCGAGCTCGACGGCAGCCCGAAGTACCAGGTGGCGAGGTTCCAGAGCACGGCCCCGACCAATCCGGCGAAGATCATCGACGGGGTGATCTCGATGCCGCCCTCGCCCTCGCGGATGATGCCCTGCGAGATCGTCTTGGCGACCTCGGTCGACAGGAAGGCGCCGACGAGATTGAGCACGGCAGAGATGGTGACGGCCACCTTCGGCTTGAGGGCACCGGTCGCGACCGAGGTGGCCATGGCGTTGGCGGTGTCGTGGAATCCGTTGGTGAAATCGAAGAACAGGGCGATGGTCACTACGAGGGCGACGGTGACGAGCACATCCACGGCGTTGTACCTCCGGCAGGGATTCGGCTCGGGGTCCCGGGTCGATGCGATGCACGTTAGGACGCGGTGATTAACTCCGGGTGAACTGCGCCGGGGCTTGCTTTCCTGCCCGGCTACGCGCTGACGGCGGCACGCTTGCGCTGGGAGTGGGCGCGCACCTTCATGCGGTTGCCACACGTCGCCATGGAGCACCACTTCGCGGTGCCCGGGCGGCTGTGGTCGATCAGGAAGAGGTTGCACTCGTCGTTCGCGCAGGGGCGCAGTCGGCCGGGCAGCTGCCCCGTGACATCCGACCACGCCTCGGCGGCGCGGACGGCGAGCAGCCGATCTGCGGGAGCCCGGAGCTGCCAGTGGATGCCCGTGGCCGTCGTCTGCGGTACCCGCGTCGCGCCGGCGAGCAGCGCGTCGAGCCGCGAGACTGCTCCGTCGTCGCCGCGGACCACGTCGTGCAGCACGTCGCGCATGCGGCGCAGGTGGTCGAGCTCGGCCGCGGAGCCCGTGCCGTCGAAGCGG
>Ga0247809_1000602_pt1 | contig 16449 bp, 29 predicted proteins | sample UWRJL104311B1_FD_180951 | JGI IMG/M metagenome (GOLD analysis project Ga0247809, IMG submission 180951) | Plant litter microbial communities from Arlington Agricultural Research Station in Wisconsin, United States - UWRJ-L104-311B-1 | ecosystem: Environmental > Terrestrial > Plant litter >...
CCGGTCGCCTGCAACAGCGCGGCTTGCGCCTGAAGTTAACGCTGCCGCCGGTGCCGCCGCTGGTGCGCGGCGACGCGCTGCTGTTGCGCCAGGCCCTCGGCAACTTGCTGGACAACGCCATCGACTTCGCGCCGCAGGGCGGCGAGATCGGCGCCGCCGCGACGGTAAGCGGCGACGCCGTCAACATCGTCATCACCGACGCCGGCCCCGGCATCCCGCATTACGCCGCCGAGCGCTTGTTCGAGCGCTTCTATTCGCTGCCGCGCCCGGACGGCGGCAAGAGCACCGGCCTGGGCCTGCCGTTCGTGCGCGAGGTGGCCGCGCTGCACGGCGGCGCGGTCACGGTCGGCAACGGCGAGCACGGCGGTTGCCGCGCGGAGCTGACCCTGCCATTGCCGTTGACGCTTTAGACTTCACGCAAAACGCATCATCAACGCGCATGGCGTTTCTACACTGGTTGAACTTTCTGCAATTCAACCAAGGAACCGCTATGCAAAAGAGACTGCTGTACAAAATCCTGGCGATCGGCGCGCTGACGCTGCTACTCGGCATCGCGCTGGCGCTGATCCAATCCACCATCGACGAGCGGATGCGCTTCCGCGACCAGGCGGTCCAGAGCGTGGCCAACGACTCGGTGCGCGAACAAACGGTGGTCGGCCCGGTGCTGGTGGTTCCCTACACCGAGGCGATCGAGGCCAGGGACGACGCCGACGCGAAGGGCAAGCGCGCCGCGCACACGGTAACGCGGCGCAAGCTGGTGTATCCGAACACACTGCTGGTGAACGGCGTCATCACCACCGACCGCCGTTATCGCGGCATCCACCAGGTGCTTATATATAGTGGGCAGCACAACTTCACCGGCGACTTCACGCCGCCGCCGCTGGCCGAGCTGCCGCGCGAGAGCGCGGGCTCGCGCCTGACCCTCGGCCGGCCCTATGTGTCGCTGGCGGTGTCGGACGTGCGCGGCATCCGCGATATCCCGCGCCTGAACTGGGGCGGGCGCGAGCTGGAGTTCCAGCAGGGCGCCGCGCTGCCCGGCTATTCCAGCGGCATGCACGCGCCACTGGAGCAGGCCGACCTGAAGGATGGCGCCAAGGTGGCGTTCAGCTTCGCGCTGGGGCTGGCGGGCATCGAGAACCAGCACTTTGTGCCGGTCGCCAAGAACAACCGCTTCGTCATCAAGTCCAACTGGCCGCATCCGCAGTTCGCCGGCGACTTCCTGCCCGATAGCCGCAGCGTCGGCGACACCGGCTTCAACGCGGAGTGGCGGATCTCGTCCATGGCCAGCCGCGCCCAGCAACAGTTGGACGCGCAGGGGACCGGCGAGCGCGTCAAGCGCTTGGACAGCTTCCAGATCGGTTTCATCGAGCCGGTCAACATCTATTCGCAGGCCAGCCGCGCCACCAAGTACGGTTTGCTGTTCGTGGCGCTGACCTTCGCCGCCTTCTTCGTGTTCGAGGTGGTCAAGCGGCTGGCGATCCACCCGATCCAGTACCTGCTGGTGGGCTTGGCGCTGGCGCTGTTCTTTCTGCTGCTGGTGGGCTTGTCCGAGCACATCCCCTTCATGGTGGCGTATGTGATCGCGGCCACCGCCTGCATCGCGCTGATCGCCTACTACCTGGGGCACGCGCTGCACAGCCGCTGGCGCGGGCTGGGCTTCGGCGTCGGCCTGGTGCTGCTGTACTCGGCGCTGTACGGCTTGCTGATCTCGGAAAACAATGCGCTGGTGCTGGGCAGCCTGCTGTTGTTCGCCGTGCTGGCCGCGTTGATGGTCGCCACCCGCAAGGTCGACTGGTATGAAATCGGCAACAGTGAGCAGCCGCAAACGTTGCCGGCCCAGCAGTCGTGATCCGCGCCGCAAGCCGCATGGCGCCAGCGTTTGGGCGCCGCGCGGCGGGCGGCGAAATAAAGCGTCGCAAACCCGACATACCCCGTATTAAGTTGTTGCGTCAAGGGTCTTTTCACGCTACACTAGCCGGCTTCGGTATGGATACGTCCTTTTATTGATCCGTACTAATTTTAGTAGTTCAACATATCCCCGCCCAATCGTAGGTGGGAATTGGAGAAAAAATGAGCCTTGGCCTTCTCGGTCGCAAGGTTGGTATGATGCGCATCTTCACGGATGAAGGGGACTCGATCCCTGTCACCGTGCTGGACGTATCGAACAACCGTGTTGCGCAAATCAAAACTCCTGAAACTGATGGTTACTCCGCAGTTCAGGTCGCATTCGGTCAACGTCGCGCTTCCCGCGTAACGAAGGCTGTTGCTGGTCACCACGCTAAAGCTGGTGTCGAAGCTGGTACTCTGTTGAAAGAGTTCCGCGTTGACGCCACCAAGGCAGCAGAACTGAAAGCCGGCGATGTCGTTGCCGCTTCCTTGTTCGAAGTCGGTCAAAAGATCGACGTGCAAGGCGTCACCATTGGTAAAGGCTATGCCGGTACCATCAAGCGTCACCACTTTGCTTCGGGTCGCGCGACCCACGGTAACTCCCGTTCGCACAACGTTCCAGGTTCCATCGGTATGGCGCAAGATCCAGGCCGCGTGTTCCCTGGTAAGCGCATGACCGGTCACCTCGGTGACGTCACCCGCACCGTGCAGAACCTCGAAATCGCTCGTATCGACGCCGACCGTCAGCTGCTGCTGGTCAAAGGTGCGATCCCTGGCGCCAAAAACGGCCAGGTTGTGGTTTCGCCTGCTGTCAAAGTTAAAGCAAAGAAGGGAGCTTAAACGATGGAACTCAAGCTCTTGAACGCTCAAGGTCAAGCCGCCTCTAACGTCGCCGCCGCCGATAGCATCTTCGGTCGTGATTACAACGAAGCCCTGATCCACCAAATCGTCGTCGCTTACCAAGCCAATGCTCGCAGCGGCAACCGTAAACAAAAAGACCGTGAAGAAGTTCACCACACGACCAAGAAGCCATGGCGCCAAAAAGGTACCGGCCGCGCTCGTGCTGGTATGTCGTCGTCGCCACTGTGGCGCGGCGGTGGTCGCATCTTCCCGAACTCGCCCGACGAGAACTTCACCCACAAAGTGAACAAAAAGATGTATCGCGCAGGTATCTGCTCGATCCTGTCCCAGCTGGCACGCGAAGAGCGTCTGGTCGTGGTTGAAGATTTCGCTATCGATGCGCCAAAAACCAAGCTGCTGTCGCAAAAGCTGACCGGCATGGGCCTGGAATCGGTACTGATCATCACCGACGTCGCCAACGAAAACCTGGAACTGGCATCGCGCAATCTGCCGAACGTACTGGTTGTTGAACCGCGTCACGCAGATCCAATGTCCCTGGTGTTCTACAAGAAGATCGTGGTCACCAAGGCTGCACTGGCCAAGATTGAGGAGATGCTGGCATGAGCGCATTGAAATTTAGCGAAGAGCGCCTGATGAAGGTGCTGCTGGCTCCGGTCATTTCCGAGAAGGCCACCATGGTCGCGGAAAAGAACGAACAGATCGTATTCCGTGTCACCACGGACGCGACCAAGCCGGAAATCAAAGCCGCTGTTGAACTGCTGTTCAAAGTGGAAGTGGAATCGGTGCAGACCGTCAACCGCGAAGGTAAGCAGAAGCGTTCCGGTGCCCACACCGGCCGCCGCAACCATACCAAGCGTGCTTTCGTGTGCCTGAAGCCTGGCCAGGAAATCAATTTCTCCGAGGAGGCTAAATAATGGCACTCGTAAAGATGAAGCCAACCTCCCCAGGCCGTCGCGGCATGGTGAAGGTTGTGAACCCGGACCTGTACAAAGGTCGTCCGTTCGCAGCCCTGGTTGAGAAAAAATCGAAGACCGCCGGCCGTAACAACAACGGCCACATCACCACCCGTCACATCGGTGGTGGTCACAAGCAACACTATCGCTTGGTCGACTTCAAGCGTCAGAAGGATGGCATTCCTGCGAAAGTGGAACGTATCGAATACGATCCAAACCGCACCGCGAATATCGCCCTGCTGTGCTACGCCGACGGCGAACGCCAGTACATCATCGCGACCAAAGGCATGTCCGTTGGCGACGCCGTGATGAATGGTTCGGAAGCGCCGATCAAGTCGGGCAACTGCCTGCCGATCCGCAACATCCCGGTCGGTACCGTCATGCACTGCGTCGAAATGCTGCCAGGTAAGGGTGCCCAGATGGCCCGTTCCGCCGGCGCCGGCGTGGTCCTGATGGCTCGCGACGGCACCTACGCCCAGGTTCGCCTGCGTTCGGGTGAAGTGCGTCGCGTGCACGTCGAGTGCCGTGCAACCGTGGGTGAAGTCGGCAACGCCGAGCACAGCCTGCGCAAGATCGGTAAAGCTGGCGCGATGCGCTGGCGCGGTGTTCGTCCTACCGTTCGCGGTGTGGTCATGAACCCGGTCGATCACCCGCACGGTGGTGGTGAAGGTAAAACCGCAGCTGGTCGTCATCCAGTGTCGCCTTGGGGCCAACAGACGAAGGGTAAGAAGACGCGCCGTAACAAGCGTACGACTTCCATGATCGTCTCGCGCCGCGGCAAGAAATAAGGGGTAGCACATGACTCGTTCATTGAAAAAAGGGCCGTTCTGTGACGCCCACCTGGTGAAAAAAGTCGAAGCCGCGCAAGCTGCCAAAGACAAAAAGCCAATCAAAACCTGGTCCCGTCGTTCGACCATCATGCCTGACTTCATCGGCCTGACGATCGCCGTCCACAACGGCAAGCTGCACGTGCCGGTGTACGTCTCCGAGAACATGGTTGGTCACAAGCTCGGTGAATTCGCGCTGACCCGCACGTTCAAGGGCCATGCCGCTGACAAGAAGGCGAAGAAATAATGGAAACCAAAGCTATCCTCAAGGGTGTGCGTTTGTCGGATCAAAAAGGCCGCCTCGTGGCCGACCAGATCCGCGGCAAGAAAGTTGACGCTGCACTCAACATTCTGCAGTTCAGCCCAAAAAAGGGCGCGACTATCATCAAGAAAGTGCTGGAGTCCGCCATCGCGAACGCCGAGCACAATGATGGCGCCGACATCGACGAGCTGTTCGTCAAGGTCATTTATGTTGAAAAGGGTCCGATCCTCAAGCGCTTCACCGCACGCGCTAAGGGCCGGGGCGATCGTATTTCGAAACAATCGTGTCACATTTATGTGACCGTCGGCAACTAAGGAGCCAAAGATGGGTCAAAAAATTCATCCAACCGGCTTCCGTTTGTCGGTTACCCGTAACTGGGCGTCGCGTTGGTACGCAGGCAACAGCAACTTCGCTGCCATGCTCAACGAAGACTTGAAAGCACGCGCTTACCTGAAAACCAAGCTGAAGAACGCTTCGGTCGGCCGCATCGTCATCGAGCGTCCTGCCAAGAACGCGCGCTTCACGATCTACAGCTCGCGTCCAGGCGTGGTCATTGGTAAAAAAGGCGAGGACATCGAAGTACTGAAGGCCGCGCTGACCAAGATCATGGGCGTTCCTGTCCACGTGAACATCGAAGAAATCCGCAAGCCGGAAATCGACTCGCAGCTGATCGCCGATTCGATCGCCCAGCAGCTGGAAAAGCGCATCATGTTCCGCCGCGCGATGAAGCGCGCCATGCAAAACGCCATGCGTCTGGGTGCCCTGGGCATCAAGATCATGTCGTCGGGTCGTCTGAACGGTATCGAAATCGCTCGTAAAGAGTGGTACCGCGAAGGTCGTGTGCCACTGCACACCCTGCGCGCCGACATCGACTATGGCACCAGCGAAGCTTCGACCACCTACGGCATCATCGGTGTCAAGGTCTGGGTATACAAGGGTGACCGCGCGCCGAACGGCGACGCACCAGTCATCGATACCCCGCCGGACGAGAAGAAGCCACGTGGCCCACGTCGTGACGACGGCAAACCAGCTGGCCGTCCGCGTCCAGCCGGCGCCGGCGCCGGTGCTAAACCAGCCGCCCCTGGCGCAGCGCGTGTCCGCGCCGCCGTCAAGCCGGCCGAGAAAGCAGGAGAATAATCATGCTGCAACCAGCACGCAGGAAGTATCGTAAAGAACAGAAAGGCCGTAACACCGGCATTTCGCATGGCACCGGCACCTCGGTGTCGTTCGGCGAGTTCGGTCTGAAAGCGGTCGCCCGTGGTCGTATCACGGCACGCCAGATCGAAGCCGCACGTCGCGCCATGACCCGCCACATCAAACGTGGCGGCCGTATCTGGATCCGCATCTTCCCGGACAAACCGATTTCGAACAAGCCTGCTGAAGTTCGTATGGGTAACGGTAAGGGTAATCCAGAGTACTACGTCGCTGAAATCCGTCCGGGCAAAGTCCTGTACGAAATGGACGGCGTCGATGAAGTACTGGCGCGCGAAGCATTCCGCCTGGCCGCTGCCAAACTGCCGCTGGCGACCACCTTCGTGGTCCGCCAAGTCGGCCAATAACAGGAGTGAAATATGAAAGCATCTGAACTCCGCGGCAAAGACCAGGTAGCTCTGCAAAAAGAGCTGAATGACCTGTTGAAGGCTCAGTTCGGCCTGCGTATGCAAACCGCTACGCAACAACTGAGCAACACTTCGCAGCTCAAGAAGGTACGTCGCGACATCGCACGTGTAAAGACGGTATTGAACACCAAGGAAGCCAAATGACCGAAACAGTGAACAAGCCGCTCAAGCGCACGCTGATCGGTAAAGTGGTGTCCGACAAAATGGACAAGACCGTTACCGTTCTGATCGAGCGTCACGTCAAGCATCCTTTGTACGGCAAGATCATCGTGCGTTCGAACAAGTATCACGCGCACGACGAGACCAACCAGGTGAAAGCCGGTGACACGGTGGAAATCGTGGAAGGTCGTCCGATCTCCAAAACGAAGGCATGGACCGTGACGCGTGTGGTGCAAGCCGCACAAATCGTTTAATTGAAGTTCGTCGCCCCCGGGTCTTCGGGCCCGGGGGCGATTTTCAATTAGTTCTTGCAAGCCCGCAAATAGTATGTGATACTTGCGGGCTTCGTTCATGTAACGCCGCAAAGTGTCTGGCCACAGACGCTGAACCGCGCGGTCAGTAGCAAGACGAAGGTCAAGCACCCAAACAGTGGGCTCTTCATGAGCGCTCTGGCGGGACCAAGACTGACCGCAGGTCCGCATTGTGTGGATTCTTCGGCTTAAGTTGGGAAAGAGAATACTATGATTCAAACTGAAAGCCGGCTCGAAGTGGCCGACAATACCGGTGCCAAAGAAGTTATGTGCATCAAGGTATTGGGTGGCTCCAAGCGCCGTTATGCTGGCATTGGCGACGTGATCAAAGTGACTATTAAAGTCGCCGCGCCACGTGGTCGTGTCAAAAAAGGTGAAATTTATAACGCCGTGGTTGTGCGCACCGCAAAAGGTGTTCGCCGCCAAGACGGTTCCCTGGTGAAGTTCGACGGCAACGCCGCCGTTCTGTTGAACGCCAAGCTGGAACCGATCGGTACCCGTATCTTCGGACCAGTGACGCGCGAGTTGCGTACTGAAAAGTTCATGAAGATCGTGTCCCTGGCACCGGAAGTCCTGTAAGGAGTCGTAATGGATAAGATTCGTAAAAACGACGAAGTCATCGTTCTGACCGGGAAAGACAAGGGCAAGCGTGGCGTCGTTTCGCGTCGTGTAGATGCGGACCACGTTGTTGTTGAAGGTGTCAACGTCGCCAAAAAAGCGACCAAGCCTAACCCAATGACTGGCGTACAAGGTGGTATCGTCGACAAGACTATGCCGATTCACGTGTCCAACGTCGCATTGTTCAATGCGGCGTCTGGCAAGGCAGACCGCGTAGGTTTCAAAGATGTCGACGGCAAAAAAGTCCGCGTCTTTAAATCCTCCGGCGAAGTAGTGAAGGCTTAAGAAATCATGGCACGTCTCCAAGAGTTCTATAAAGAAAAAGTCGTCGCCGACCTGACCGCGAAATTCGGTTACAAGTCGGTGATGGAAGTACCACGCCTGACCAAGATCACCCTGAACATGGGTGTCGGTGAGGCAATCGCGGACAAGAAGGTCCTCGAGCACGCTGTCAGCGACCTGATCAAGATCGCCGGCCAGAAGCCGGTGACCACCAAGTCGCGTAAAGCGATCGCGGGTTTCAAAATCCGTGAAGGCTACCCGATCGGTACCATGGTCACCCTGCGCGGCGCTCGCATGTACGAGTTCCTGGATCGCTTCATCACCGTGGCCCTGCCGCGCGTGCGCGATTTCCGTGGTGTCAATGGTCGCTCGTTCGATGGCCGCGGCAACTACAACATCGGTGTCAAAGAGCAGATCATCTTCCCTGAAATCGAGTACGACAAGATCGATGCGCTGCGTGGTATGAACATTTCCATCACCACCACCGCCAAGAACGACGACGAAGCGAAAGCTCTGCTCGCCGCCTTTAAATTCCCGTTCAGGAACTAAGAAGATCATGGCAAAACTCGCACTGATTAACCGTGAGCAGAAGCGTGTCGACCTGGCGAAGAAATTCGCCGGCAAACGCGCCTCGCTGAAGGCCATCATCGACGACCAGTCGAAGTCGGAAGAAGAACGTTACGAAGCGCGTTTGAAACTGCAAACGCTGCCACGTAACTCGGCGCCGACCCGCCAGCGCAACCGCTGCGCCATCACCGGTCGTCCACGCGGCACCTTCCGTAAATTCGGTTTGGGCCGTATCAAGCTCCGTGAATTCGCCATGCGTGGTGAGATTCCGGGTATGACTAAAGCAAGCTGGTAATAGGAGAATATGCAATGAGTATGAGCGATCCTATCGCCGATATGCTGACCCGCATTCGTAACGCCCAGGGCGTGCAAAAGACGACCGTGGCCATGCCATCGTCGAAAGTTAAAATTGCGATTGCCAACGTCCTCAAGGACGAGGGTTACATTGAGGATTTCGCCGTCGCCGAAGCTGGTGGCAAAGCGGAACTGAAAATCGGTTTGAAGTATTATGTTGGCCGTCCCGTCATTGAGCGCCTTGAGCGCGTGTCCCGTCCGGGCCTGCGCGTGTACAAGGGCAAAGACGAGATCCCTACTGTGATGAATGGCTTGGGTGTGGCGATCGTGTCGACTCCGCAAGGCGTCATGACTGACCGCAAAGCACGCGCTACCGGTGTCGGCGGCGAAGTTATTTGCTACGTCGCATAAGGAGTTAGACATGTCTCGTGTAGCTAAAATGCCAATCGCTGTGCCAGCTGGCGCTGATGTCGCCATCTCCGCGCAAGCGATCACTGTCAAGGGCCCGCTGGGCGTCTTGACCCAGGTCCTCAACGGCCAGGTCAAAGTGGAAAACAAAGAAGGAACCCTGAATTTCGAACCGGTCGGCGACAGCCGCGAAGCGAACGCCATGTCCGGCACGCTGCGCGCCCTGGTCAACAACATGGTCACCGGCGTCACCAAGGGTTTCGAGAAAAAGCTGAACCTGGTCGGTGTGGGTTACAAGGCGCAAGCGCAAGGCGACAAGCTGAATCTGTCGCTGGGCTTCTCGCACCCTGTCGTGCACTCGATGCCAGCCGGCGTCACCTGCGCCACCGCGACGCCGACCGAGATCATCATCAAAGGGATCGACCGTCAGCAAGTGGGCCAAGTGGCTGCTGAAGTTCGCGCTTACCGCTCCCCAGAGCCTTACAAAGGCAAGGGTGTTCGCTATGCGGACGAAGTGGTTAAGATCAAAGAAACCAAGAAGAAGTAACTAGGGGCTGACGATGGACAAGAAAGAATCACGTCTGCGCCGCGGACGCCAAACCCGGATCAAGATCGCTGGACAGAAAGTGAATCGCCTGTCGATTCACCGCACCAATCTGCATATCTACGCGAACCTGATCTCGCCGGATGCCAAAGTACTGGTATCGGCCTCCACGGCAGAAGTCGAAGTGCGCAACGAACTGGCTGGCAAATCGGGCAAGGGCGGCAACGCCGCAGCTGCCGCGATCGTCGGCAAGCGCGTCGCAGAGAAAGCACTGAAAGCAGGGATTACCGAAGTCGCGTTCGACCGCTCCGGTTTCCGTTACCACGGCCGTGTGAAGGCGCTGGCAGAAGCCGCGCGCGAAGCCGGTCTGAAGTTCTAAGGAACGATCATGGCAAAAATGCAAGCAAAAATGGCAAGCGACAAGCCGGATGACGGCATGCGCGAAAAAATGATCGCGATCAACCGCGTGACCAAAGTGGTCAAGGGTGGTCGTATCATGGGTTTCGCCGCGCTGACCGTGGTTGGTGACGGCGATGGCCGCATCGGCATGGGCAAGGGCAAGTCGAAGGAAGTCCCGGTTGGTGTGCAGAAGGCAATGGAAGAAGCCCGTCGCAACCTGATCAAGGTCAACCTGAAAAACGGCACCCTGCAGCACACCGTCACCGGTCGTCACGGCGCATCGAAAGTAATGATGATGCCAGCGAAACCGGGTACCGGCGTCATCGCCGGCGGCGCGATGCGCGCGATCTTCGAAGTAATGGGCGTGACCGACGTCGTGGCGAAATCCACCGGCTCGAGCAACCCTTACAACCTGGTGCGCGCCACGCTGGATGGTCTGGCGAAAATGAGTACTCCTGCTGAAATTGCCGCCAAACGCGGCAAGTCGGTAGAAGAGATCCTGGGCTAAGAGGACATTATGACAACGAAAACCGTCAAAGTACAATTGGTCAAGGGCTTGATCGGCACGCGTGAAGACCACCGTGCCACCGTCCGCGGTCTGGGCCTGCGTCGCGTCAACTCGGTCGCCGAGTTGGAAGACACCCCATCCGTGCGCGGCATGATCAACAAAGTCTCGTACCTCGTTAAAGTAGTTGCGTAAGCCCCCGGGCTTACACACGGAGAAATCATGGAACTGAATACCATTCAACCAGCCGATGGCGCCAAGCACTACAAGCGTCGCGTCGGCCGCGGTATCGGCTCCGGTCTGGGTAAAACCTCGGGCCGTGGTCACAAGGGTCAAAAATCGCGTTCGGGCGGCTTCCACAAAGTCGGTTTCGAAGGCGGTCAGATGCCTCTGCAACGTCGTTTGCCTAAGCGCGGTTTCAAGTCGCTCAACGCCACCTTCAAAGCTGAAGTGCGTCTGTCCGACCTGAACAAGCTGGCCGTCGGCGAAGTCGACATCCTGGTGCTGAAGCAAGCTGGCGTACTGGGCGTGCTGGCACGCGACGTGCGCGTCATTCTGTCCGGCGAGATCACCAAAGCGGTGAACCTCAAAGGCCTGAAAGTGACCGCTGGCGCGAAAGCCGCCATCGAAGCAGCCGGCGGCTCGGTAGCCTGAGTTGACCGCTAACAGCTTGATCGGAGCGAAAATTGGCGACTAACCCACAATTAGCTAAAAGTGCAGCGGCCGGATTCCCCTGGGGTCGGCTCTGGTTCTTGCTTGGCGCATTGGTGGTTTATCGTATCGGCGCGCACATCCCGGTACCCGGGATCGATCCGGTACAATTGGCCGCGCTGTTCAAGTCGCAAGAGGGTGGCATCCTGGGCATGTTGAACATGTTCAGCGGTGGCGCTCTCGCGCGCTTCACAGTCTTTGCGCTGGGAATCACGCCTTACATCTCGGCCTCGATCATCATGCAGCTGGTGTCGATCGTCTCGCCGCAGATGGAAGCGCTGAAGAAGGAAGGCGAATCGGGCCGTCGCAAGATCACCCAGTACACCCGGTATTTCACGGTGGTGCTGGCGACCTTCCAGGCGCTCGGTATCGCGGTGGCGCTGGAGTCGCAACAGGGTCTGGTGCTGGATCCGGGCTACGCCTTCCGTTTCGTGACGGTCGTGACGCTGTTGACCGGCACCATGTTCGTGATGTGGTTGGGTGAGCAGATTACCGAGCGTGGCTTGGGTAACGGCATCTCGATCATCATCTTCGCGGGTATCGCCGCCGGCTTGCCGGGCGCGCTGGGAGGCCTGGCCTCGTCGGTGGGCAACGGTTCGATCGGTGCCTTCTCCGCGATCATCATCATGGTGTTGGTGGTGGCGGTGACGTTCCTGGTGGTGTTCGTCGAACGTGGCCAACGCAAGATCCTGGTCAACTACGCGAAACGCCAAGTGGGCAACAAGATTTACGGTGGACAAACGTCGCACCTGCCATTGAAGCTGAACATGGCCGGCGTGATCCCACCGATTTTCGCTTCGTCGATTATCTTGTTCCCGGCAACGATCGTGGGTTGGTTTACCACGGGCGCCGATACGGCCAACCCGGTGGTCCGCTTCCTGAAGGATTTGGCAGCATCGATGGGGCCAGGCGAGCCCATCCACGCACTGTTGTACGCCATTGCGATCGTGTTTTTCTGTTTCTTCTATACAGCGCTGGTCTTCAACAGCAAGGAAACAGCGGATAACTTGAAGAAGAGCGGGGCCTTTGTGCCAGGGATTCGTCCCGGTGAGCAGACTGCCCGTTACATCGACAAGATCCTGACACGTTTGACACTGGCTGGCGCCATCTACATCACGTTGGTGTGCTTACTGCCGGAATTCATGCAAGCCGAATGGAAGGTGCCGTTTTATTTCGGCGGAACCTCCCTGTTGATTATTGTGGTTGTGACCATGGATTTCATGGCGCAGGTACAAAATTATGTGATGTCGCAGCAATATGAATCACTGCTGCGCAAAGCAAACTTCAAAGGCGGAGTTCCGACGCGATAAGCGCGGTAAGCGGACGAATGGCAAAAGACGACGTCATACAGATGCAGGGGGAGATTCTAGAGAATCTCCCCAATGCGACATTTCGAGTCAAGCTGGAAAACGGACATGTGGTGCTCGGGCATATTTCGGGTAAAATGCGGATGAACTATATCCGCATTCTTCCTGGCGACAAGGTGACGGTAGAGCTGACACCTTACGATCTGAGCCGAGCACGCATCGTGTTCCGGACCAAGTAACCTTATCTAACGATTCAAGAAGAGAGTGCAAAATGAAAGTTAACGCCTCAGTCAAGCGGATCTGCCGCAACTGCAAGATCATCAAGCGCAAGGGCGTCGTTCGCGTAATCTGCGTCGAACCGCGTCACAAGCAGCGTCAAGGTTAATAACCGTTATTTATCGAGGAATAACGAATGGCACGTATTGCAGGGGTTAATATCCCCAATCATCAGCACACCGTTATCGGCCTGACGGCCATCTACGGTGTTGGCCGCCCACGCGCGAAGTTCATCTGCGCCGCGACGGGTATCGCGACCGACAAAAAGGTCAAGGATCTGGACGACAGCGAGCTGGAAAAGCTGCGCGATGAAGTAGCTAAATTCATCGTCGAAGGCGATCTGCGCCGCGAACTGTCCATGAACATCAAGCGTTTGATGGATCTGGGTTGCTACCGCGGCATGCGTCACCGTAAGGGCCTGCCGGTCCGCGGTCAACGCACCCGCACCAATGCACGTACCCGCAAGGGCCCGCGCAAAGCCGCTCAATCGCTCAAGAAATAATCTAGGGAAATCACATGGCTAAGCAACAAAGCAGCGCAGCAGCAGCGCGCGTACGCAAGAAGGTCAAGAAGAACGTCGCCGAGGGTATCGCGCACGTTCACGCTTCCTTCAACAACACCATCATCACCATCACCGACCGTCAGGGCAACGCTCTGTCGTGGGCGACCTCCGGTGGCGCTGGTTTCAAGGGTTCGCGTAAATCGACCCCGTTCGCAGCGCAGGTTGCGGCTGAAGCGGCTGGTAAAGTCGCTGTTGAATGCGGCGTGAAGAACCTGGAAGTGCGTATCAAGGGCCCTGGTCCTGGTCGCGAATCCGCGGTGCGCGCACTGAACAACCTGGGCATCAAGATCACCGAGATCCAGGACGTTACCCCAGTTCCGCACAACGGCTGCCGTCCTCCAAAACGTCGTCGTATCTAATAGTCGACAGGCGGCGAAGTTCGCTTCGCCACCTTCTTCTAGAAGAAATCGCTGGAGCAGCTAGCCGGAAACGGTTATACTGCCCGGCTGTTGTCGCCTGTCGGACATCGTTCGATGGGTTATTCGCATTTAAGCCACCGTCCGGCCCACCCTGAGGATCGGACTAGCGCCTAACCATGTTGCCGGATTTTTACCGCATCTGGCTGGGGCGTTATTATTTAAAAAAAGGAAGCATCGTGGCACGTTATATCGGACCTAAAGCAAAACTCTCCCGTCGTGAAGGTACTGACCTGTTCCTGAAGAGCGCACGTCGCTCGCTGGACAGCAAGTGCAAACTGGACGTCAAACCAGGCCAGCACGGCGTGAAATCGGGTGCCCGCACCTCGGATTACGGCAACCAACTGCGCGAAAAGCAAAAAGTGAAACGTATGTACGGCGTGCTGGAACGTCAGTTCCGTCGCTACTTCGCTGAAGCCGACCGTCGCAAAGGCAACACCGGCGAAACCCTGCTGAAGCTGCTGGAAACCCGCCTGGACAACGTCGCATACCGCATGGGCTTCGGCTCGACCCGCGCTGAAGCGCGTCAGCTGGTATCGCACAAAGCGTTCACCGTGAACGGCCAAGTGGTCAACATCGCTTCGTACGTGGTCAAAGTCGGCGACGTGCTGGCAGTGCGCGAAAAGTCGAAAAAACAAGTACGTATCGTTGAAGCGCTGTCGCTGGCTGAACAAGTCGGCATGCCGGCCTGGGTGTCGGTTGACGCTAAGAAAATGGAAGGCACCTTCAAGTCCCTGCCAGAGCGCAACGAAATCGCCAACGACGTCAACGAATCGCTGATCGTCGAGCTGTACTCGCGTTAATCGTAGTCTAGTCGTAAAAAACCCGCCCACTCAGCACTGAGTGGGCGTTTTCACTAATGCCATCAGCCTTATCGGCCTAACGCGCCGAGGGTATTGAAAAGGACATTTCATGCAAAACAGTTTGTTGAAGCCACGTATTATCGATGTAGAGGCGCTGGGCGCCGGCCACGCTAAAGTAGTGATGGAGCCGTTCGAACGCGGCTATGGCCATACATTGGGTAATGCGCTGCGCCGCGTACTGCTGTCGTCGATGGTGGGCTACGCGCCGACCGAAGTGACGATCGCGGGCGTTGTACACGAATACTCGTCGCTGGACGGCGTGCAAGAAGACGTCGTCGATCTGCTGCTGAACCTGAAGGGCGTGGTCTTCAAAGTCCACAACCGTGACTCCGTCACCCTGACCCTGAAAAAGGAAGGCGAAGGCGCCATCCTGGCCTCGGACATCGATCTGCCACACGATGTGGAACTGATCAATCCGGACCACGTGATCGCCCACCTGACCGCCGGCGGCAAGCTGGACATGCAGATCAAGGTTGAAAAAGGCCGCGGCTATGTGCCGGGCAACGTACGCCGCCTGTCCGAAGACACCAACAAAACCATCGGCCGCATCATTCTGGATGCGTCGTTCTCGCCGGTGCGCCGCGTTTCCTACTTCGTCGAGTCCGCTCGCGTGGAACAGCGTACCGATCTGGACAAGCTGATCATCAACATCGAAACCAACGGCGTGATCTCGCCGGAAGAAGCGATCCGTCAATCGGCGCGCGTGCTGGTGGACCAGTTGAATGTGTTCGCCGCCCTGGAAGGCACCGAAGCCGCCGCCGAAGCGCCATCGCGCGCACCGCTGGTCGATCCTATCCTGCTGCGTCCAGTCGACGACCTGGAGTTGACCGTGCGTTCGGCCAACTGCCTGAAAGCGGAAAACATCTACTACATCGGCGACCTGATCCAGCGTTCGGAAAACGAGCTGCTGAAGACGCCGAACCTGGGCCGCAAGTCCCTGAACGAAATCAAGGAAGTTCTGGCCTCCCGTGGTTTGACCCTCGGTATGAAGCTGGAAAACTGGCCACCAGCCGGGCTGGAAAAATAACAAATTGGTGACAGTGCTGGACATCGCGCAGCGATGTTCGCTCTGTCACCAACTGATTAACATTTTGCAGCACCGTTCCAGGCATGTTGCTTGGAACGTTATATCCCTAGAACCGGTCCGCGCTCGTTGTGAGCGATCGAAGAACTCGGATTTAAACACCTGAAAGGAAGTACCATGCGTCACCGTCACGGCCTCCGTAAACTGAATCGTACCTCGTCCCACCGTCTGGCAATGCTGCGCAACATGACCGTTTCCCTGCTGCGTCATGAAGCCATCAAAACCACGCTGCCTAAAGCTAAAGAGCTGCGCCGCGTAGTTGAGCCTATCCTGACCATGGGCAAGACCGACACCCTGGCAAACAAGCGTCTGGCGTTCTCCCGCCTGCGCGATCGTGAAATGGTTCTGAAGTTGTTCGCGGAACTGGGCCCACGCTACGCAAACCGCAACGGCGGCTACCTGCGCATCCTGAAAATGGGTTTCCGTGTTGGCGACAACGCTCCAATGGCTTACGTTGAGCTGATGGACCGTCCAGAAGTCACCGACATCGACGCAGCGCCAACCGCTGAAGAGTAATCTTCGCGGTTCAGCTAGTCCAAGAAAAAAGCCAGGCTGAGCCTGGCTTTTTTTATGCTTACCGCAAACGCTTATCGCCGGCCGCCTTGAATTCCGAGCCGGCGTTCCACGTCGGCGTCACGCCTTGCGCGATCTCCAGTCCGACCTGGAACAGCAGTTGGATATCCTGCACGCCGCCGCTGAAGTCCCAGTTGCCGCGGAAGTCGTCGGTCGGCTGG
>Ga0247809_1000604_pt1 | contig 16422 bp, 13 predicted proteins | sample UWRJL104311B1_FD_180951 | JGI IMG/M metagenome (GOLD analysis project Ga0247809, IMG submission 180951) | Plant litter microbial communities from Arlington Agricultural Research Station in Wisconsin, United States - UWRJ-L104-311B-1 | ecosystem: Environmental > Terrestrial > Plant litter >...
TGGTTTCGCCGACCGCGATCGGCGCGGCGGCCGGCGCCGGCGCCGGCGTGGCGGCGGGTGCGGCGGCGGCGGCCATCCCCGCCAGCATCGCTTCCATGTCGTCCAGCGCCGGCGCCGGTGCCGGCGCAGGCCCCGGCCGCAGGCGCAGGTGGCGCAGCAGCACCGCCAGCATTTCGTCGACCTCGATCGGCTTGGGAATGAAATCGGTGATGCCGGCCGCCACGCTGCGTTCGCGCTCGGTCTCGAGCACGCCGGCGGTCATGGCGATGATCGGCAGCGTCAGCTTGAGTTCCTGGCGCAGCAGCCGGGTGGCAGTGAAGCCGTCCATCACCGGCATCTGCATGTCCATCAGCACCAGGTCGTAGCGGGCGGCGTCGGTGCGCATGCGTTCCAGCGCCAGCTGGCCGTCGGCCACCACGTCCAGCGTGGCGCCGGCGTGTTCCAGGATGCCGCGCGCCACCGCCTGGTTCAGCAGGTTGTCCTCGACCAGCAGCAGGTGCACCCCGACCAGCGTGCCGCCGATGCCGCGCTCAGCCGCGCCCTGCAGATGGGTTTGCAGCGCCGGATCGGCCTTGGCCGCCAGCGCCTGGTGCAGCGCGTCGAACAGGCTGGAGCCGGTGATCGGCTTGACCAGCACCACGTCGGCCTCGGGCGCGTGCGAGATTTCGTCCATGCGGTCGCGGGCGAAGGCGTTGACCATCACCACGATCGGCTGGGCGCGGCCGGGCCGGCCATGCTCGCCGGCGGCCAGGCGGATGCCCTTGGCCGTCGCCAGCCCGTCCATGCCGGGCATGTGCCAGTCGGCCAGCACCACGTCGTAGGGTTGCTGCTGGTCCAGGCTCTGGCGGTAGCGGCGCAGCGCGGCGGCGCCGGAATCGACCTCGTCGGCCTGCCAGCCCCAGGCGCGGATCACCCGCGAGATCAGCTCGCGGCTGGTGCGGTTGTCGTCGGCCACCAGCAGGCGCAGCTGGCCCAGCGCCGGCTTGCGCCGCTCCTCCGGCTGCTCCGGCGGTATCCCGAACGGCAGGCTGAACCAGAAGGTCGCGCCGTGGCCGGGCCGGGTGTCGACCGCGATCTGTCCACCCATCAGCTCGATCAGCCGCTTGGTGATGGCCAGCCCCAGGCCGGTGCCGCCGAAGCGCCGGGTGATGCTCTGGTCGCCCTGCGAAAAGGCGTTGAACAGCTGCGACTGCTGCGCCTCGGACATGCCGATGCCGGTGTCGCGCACCTCGAAGCGCAGCAGCGCGCTGTGCTCGTCGCGCGCGCTCAGCTCGATCGCCACCACCACCTCGCCCTGCTCGGTGAACTTGATCGCGTTGCCGGCCAGGTTGACCAGGATTTGCTGCAGCCGCATCGAGTCGCCGTGCAGGTAGCGCGGCACCGCCGGATCGACGCTGATCGCCAGCTCCAGCTCCTTGTCGCTGGCGTTCATGGTCATCATCGTCGCCAGCGCGTTCATGGTGTCGTCGAGCAGGAAGTCGACCGGCGACAACTCCATGTGGCGCGCCTCGATCTTGGAGAAGTCCAGCACGTCGTTGAGGATGCCCAGCAGCGACTGGCCGGATACCCGCACCATGTTCAGGTATTTGCGCTGCTGCTGCGTCAGCGCGGTGTTGCCCAGCAGGTAGACCATGCCCAGCACCGCGTTCATCGGGGTGCGGATCTCATGGCTCATGTTGGCCACGAAATCGCTCTTGGCGCGGTTGGCCGCCTCGGCGCGGTCGCGCTCGCGCTCCAGCTCCACCGCGCGCGCCTCGACCTCCAGCCGCAGCCGGTGGCGCTCGGTGATGTCGGAGATCACCGCCAGCACCTTGGTGCCCTGGTCGGTGCGCACCGCGCTCAGGTTGATCTCGACCGGGAACTCGCTGCCGTCGCGGCGCCGGCCGAACAGCACCGTGCCCTGCCCCATGCGCACCGGCTCGGCGCTGAGGCGGTCGGCGAAGAAATGCACGCGGTGGCCGGCGTGCGCCGCGCGCAGCCGTTCCGGCACCAGGATCTCCAGCGGCTGGCCCAGCACCTCGTCGCGGCCGTAGCCGAAGCAGCGCTCGCCTTCGCGGTTGAAGGTTTCGATGCGGCCGTCGACGCCGACCACGACGATGGCGTTGGGGGCGAATTCGACCAGGCTCTGCAGGCGGGCGTCGGCCGCCAGCCGTTCGTGCATCAGCTCGTTGAAGGCCGAGGTCAGCTGGCCGACCTCGTCGCGCGCGTGCACCGGCAGCGGGGTGAAGCGGCCCGGATCGCGGTGCAGCACCACGATGGCGTCGCGCAGCCTGACCAACGGCGCCAGCAGGCGCAGCGTGACCCAGCCGATCAGCGCGGCCGCCAGCAGCGAGGCCAGCCCGGCCCACAGCAGCAGCCGGTACAGCACGCCGTCGAACGGTTCGAACGCCTCGTCGGCCGGCAGCGAGGTGGCCAGCAGCCAGTCCACCGACTTCAGCTGTTTGTAGCTGTTGAGCGCCGACAGGCCGGCGCTGGTGGTGCCCATCATGGTGCCCTCGAAGCCCTGCTCCAGCGCCTGGGTGGTGGCCGGATTGGCGTTGCCCTGGCGCGGCTGCAGCAGCCGGCCGATGTCGGGGTGCAGCACGTACAAGGGATTGTCGCCGCGGGTCAGCGCGAAGTAATAGCCGCTGCGGCCGACCTTGGCCAGGCGCAAGTGGCCCAGCAGATTGTCCTTGTACAGCCGCAGCACGCCGAGCAGCACGCCGACCACCTCGCCCTTGGCGTTGAGCACCGGCGCGATCATCTGCACGATCGGCTGCTTGTTGGTCTTGCCGATGATGGGGCCGGTGATCATCGGCTTGCGGGTGCGCATCACGGTCTTGAAGTATTCGCGGTCGGAGGCGTCGACGCCGACTCGGCCCGGCACCACCGGCAGGTCGGAGACCACCTTGCCGCGCGCGTCGAGCACCAGCAGGTCGTCGAACAGCGCCAGCACGGCGCGGTCCTGGTAGTAGGCGCGCAATTGTTCGGTGGAGTTGGCGATGGCGGGCGGCTGGTTGCGGGCCGAGACGGCGATGATGTCGAGCAGCATCGTCAGCTTGTCGTCCAGCTCCTGGGCGGTGCGGTTGACCAGCGCGGTTTGTTGCGTAAACAGGACTTTGGTGAAGTCGGCCTGCATGCGTTGCGTCTGGACGACCGTCACCAAGGCGATCATCAATATCGACGTGATGCTCGTCGCGAGCGCGACCTTGGCCTTGATCCCTGGTGGCTTCATTTCATCCTTGTCGGCGTGGTCGGAGAATTGCCAAACGCTTATGGATTCTCCTATCAAAGCACAACCTTGGCAAGAGCGAAAACGGCTGGCGTGCGCCAGCCGTCCCACCCCATGAAACGGGATTAACTTCTTACTTCATGCTTGCTAGCTTGCTGCGCGCTTATTTCGCGTTGACCGCGGCCAGGATCACCTCGGCCACCTTGGCCGGCTGCGACACCATCGGCACATGGCTGGTCTGCAGCGTGGTGGTGACGGCGTTGATTTTCTTGGCGGTGTCGACCTGCAGTTCCGGCGCGATCATGCGGTCCTTGGCGGCGACGATGAAGTAGCTCGGCTTGGTTTTCCACGCGGCCACGCTGGTGACTTCGCCGAAGGCCTTGGCGGCGATCGGGCCCTGGGTGGCGGTGATCAGCGCGGCGGTGGCCGGCGGGACGTCCTGGGCGAAGTTCTGGGCGACCGATTCGGCCGGCAGCCACAGGTAGCCGCCGGCGTCGGCCACGAAGGTGCTCACGCCCGGAGGCGCGGCGTAGTTCTTGCCTTGCGCGCCGGCCGCTTCGCCGACCGACGGCGCGAACGCGGCCACATACACCAGCGCCTTGACCTTGTCGTGGGCGCCACCTTCGGTGATGACCATGCCGCCCCACGAGTGGCCGACCAGTACCACTTTGCCGGTTTGCGCGTCGATCACGCGCTTGGCGGCGGCGACGTCGTCGGCCAGCGAGCTCAGCGGGTTCTGCACGGCGACCACTTTCACGCCTTTGGCTTGCAGGATCGGGATCACTTTGTCCCAGCTGGAACCATCGGCGAAGGCGCCGTGGACCAGGACCACGGTGGTGTCGCTGGCGGGAGCGGCGGCGGAGGCGTTCAGTGCGGCGGCGGACAGGATGGCGGCGGCGAAGGCGATGGCGGTGCGTTTCATGATGGTTCCTTTCGGGTTATACACTAATAGTTAGCGCGCTAATCATTTGGGTTTTTAAAACGCGTTTCAGGTGAAGCGCGTTTCGATGGAGTGACTATAGCGCACTACTAAATAGCGTGCAAGCTAATTTTAAAGAAATCTGAAAATTTTTTAGCCGCCCAGATTGCGGTTCAATTTGTGCAGATTGGTCATCAGCGAATCCACTTCCTCGTGGGTGACCGAGCACTGCGCGGCGAAGTCCTCGCTGACCTGGATGGCGGCGGCGCGCAGCGCCTGGCCGGCCGGGGTCAGCGTCAGCACGCGGTTGCGCTCGTCGCGCGGGTCGCGGTCGCGCAGCAGATAGCCCTCCGCCTCCAGCCGCTTGACCACCGGCGTCACCGAACCCGAGTCCTGGTGCAGCCGCTGCGCCACATCCTTGATGCCCAACCCTTCCTCCTCCCATAGCACCACCATCACCAGGTATTGTGGATAGGTCAGGTTCAGCGCGGACAGCAGCGGCTTGTACACCTGCGTCATCTTGAGCGAAGTGTTGTAGATCAGGAAGCACAGGTGCTGGTCGAGCCGGGGCGGCGTGGGGAGCTTGGAGGAATTCATGGGCGTAGCCTAGCGGCTATCGCGCCGCCGCGCAAGGCGGAATACCCGAGGCGGCGGGTGCGGAATCGGCACAACTGCCAACGGATGGGCTACACTGCCCGCATGATAAGAGAACTTCCAGCCCTGGTGATCCCAGGCGTCACGATCGATGTCCTTAAGGCGAGCTGCGCCACGTGCAGCATGCACCAGTTGTGCTTGCCCATGGGACTGGACAACAACGATATGAACCGGCTGGACCAGATCATCGGCCGCCGCCGCAAGGTCGCGCGCGGTGCCAACCTGTTCCGCATCGGCGACGGCTTCCAGAACCTGTACGCGATCCGGCTTGGCCACTTCAAGACCTGCCAGGTGAGCCAGGACGGCGTCGAGCAGATCACCGGCTTCCAGATGGCCGGCGAGCTGCTGGGCATGGACGCCATCAGCACCGACCTGCACCATTGCACCGCCGTCGCGCTGGAGGACAGCGAGGTGTGCGAGATTCCTTTCGGCTCGCTGCAACAATTGCTGGGCGACATGCCGACGCTGCTGCGCCATTTTCACCGCATGATGAGCCAGGAGATCACCCGCGAGCAGAGCGTCATGCTGTTGCTGGGGAATATGCAGGCGACCCAGCGCTTCGCCGCCTTCCTGATCAACCTGTCGTCGCGCTACGAGGCGCGCGGCTATTCGCCGCACACCTACCAGCTGCGCATGTCGCGCGAGGAGATCGGCAACTACCTGGGCCTGACCATCGAGAGCATCAGCCGGTTGCTGTCGAAGTTCAAGAAGGAAGGCTTGCTGCGGGTCAGCAACCGCGAACTTGAATTGCTCGACCCGCCGCGCCTCAAGGCCATCGCCGCCGGCACGCAGACCTGCGCTTAATCGGACCGCAGCGCCACGCCGCGCTGGGCCGGCCAGGTCCAGCTGCCGGCCAGGCGCCAATCGCGGCGCGTGCTTTCCACCAGCACGATCCAGCGGCTGCGCTCCAGCATCGGCATCTCGGCGCGGAACACGCCGTCGGCGTCCGGCGTCAGCACCAGCTTGATATCCTTCTCCGGCAGCGTGGCGTGCGACAGGTGCAGCAGCAGCGGCCCGGTCTGCTTGCGGTTGACCCGGCCCGACAGCACGCCGCTGGCGGCGTCGTAGCCGAGCGCCACCGACAAGCCCAGCGACGACGCCACCTGGTCGCGCCGCAAATCCTGGTTGATGGCCTTGCCCTGCTTGTAGTAATCGCCGACCACCAGCGCGTCCTGGTTGGAGAAGGCCAGCCAGCCGGTGAAGACGCCGCCGCAGACCACGATGGCCGGCCCCAGCATCAGCAGCCACGGCCAGCGTTGTTTCCACCACGGCGTCACGGCGGGCAGTTTGAAGATAACAGCTTCAGGCATATCGTCTCTCCTTAGCGCGGCACGAAGAACACCGCCGCTTCCTTCACATGCAGCGACGGATCGTCGACCGCGTTCAGTTCAATCGTGATCTTGTTCGAGCCCGGCTGGCCGATGCCGTGCGCGGTGCGCAGGCGGATCGGATAGGCCTTGGTCTCGGTGGCCTCGACCCGCACCAGGTCCGGCGTCTGCTGCGCCAGCGTCGGCAGGCCGCCGACGTCGATGCGGTAGACATGGGCCTGCTCAGAAGTGTTCATGATCTGCAGCCGGTAGACGTTCTCGATCATGCCCTCCTCGACCTCGCGGCCGAGCGTGCCGCGGTCGCGGATCACGTCCAGCTTGAGCGGCACCCGCCAGTACAACGCGGCGCCGGTGGCGGCGACGATCAGCAGCAGGATGCCGGTGTAGATCTTGACCCGGGTGCGCAAGGTGCGGCGGCGGATCTCGGTCGGCGTGAAATGCCGGTCCAGCGCGCGCTCGGTGCTGTAGCGGATCAGGCCGCGCGGCTGGCCGATCTTGTCCATCACGCTGTTGCAGGCGTCGACGCAGGCGGCGCAGCCGATGCATTCATATTGCAGGCCGTCGCGGATGTCGATGCCGGTCGGGCAGACCTGCACGCACAGCGAACAATCGATGCACGAGCCGCCGTTGCCGTTGCTGTTTTTCGACAGCGGCGCGCGCGGTTCGCCGCGCTTGCCGTCGTAGGTGATGATCAGCGTGTCCGGATCGAACATCGCGCTCTGGAAGCGGGCGTAGGGGCACATGTATTTGCACACTTGCTCGCGCATCCAGCCGGCGTTGCCGTAGGTGGCGAAGCCGTAGAACAACACCCAGAACCATTCCCACGGGCCGAAGCTCAGCGTGAACACCTCCATGCCCAGCAGCTTGATCGGCGTGAAGTAGCCGACGAAGGTGAAGCCGGTCCACAGCGCCACCGCGCCCCAGGCCAGGTGCTTGGCGGTCTTCTTGCCCAACTTCGACGCCGACGCCGGCTGCCGGTCGAGCGCGATGCGGGCGCTGCGCGGGCCTTCGATCTTGCGTTCTATCCACAGGAAGATTTCGGTGTACACCGTTTGCGGACAGGCGAAGCCGCACCAGACGCGGCCCGCCACCGCCGTCGCCAGGAACAGCAGATAGGCGCAGATGATCAGCAGCACCGCCAGGTAGATGAAGTCCTGCGGCCACAGCACCAGGCCGAAGATGTAGAACTTGCGCGCGCCGAGGTCGAACAGCAGCGCCTGGCGGCCGTTCCACTGCAGCCACGGCACGCCGTAGAACGCCAGCTGCGTCAGCCAGACGAAGAGCCAACGCAGGCTGGCGTAGCGGCCCTTGGCCTCGCGCGGATAAATCTCCTCGCGCGCGGCGTACATCTGGATTACTTGCGGCTTGCTCATTTTTCGGCGACGGCTGGCGCTGCTTGTTTAGGATCGTTGGACAAACCCCACACATAGGCCGCCAGCACATGCGCCTTGTCGTCGCCGAGGAAGTCCTGGAACGCCGGCATGGTGGTGGTGCGGCCCTTGTTGATGGTTTCCTTGACGGTCTCGACGCTGCCGCCGAACAGCCAGATCTTGTCGGTCAGGTTGGGCGCGCCCAGCTGCTGGTTGCCGGTGCCGCCGGCGCTGTGACAGGCCATGCAGGCGCCGAATTTCTCTTTGCCGAACACAGCCTTGATCGGGTCGGCGGTCGAGCCGGACAGGCTCAGCACATAATGCGCGACGTTTTCCACATCCTTGTCCGAACCCAGCGCGGCGCCCATCGGCGGCATCGCGCCGACGCGGCCGTGCAGGATGGTTTCCTTGATGGTTTCCGGCGCGCCGCCGAACAGCCAGTCCTTGTCGGTCAGGTTGGGGAAGCCCTTGTTGCCGCGCGCGTCGGAGCCGTGGCATTGCGCGCAGTAGGTCAGGAACAGCCGCTCGCCGATGGCGCGCGCCTGCGGATCGGAGGCCACCGTCCTCAGGTCCTGCTTGCGATAGCGGGCGAACAGCGGTCCGTAGTCGGCCTCGGCCTTTTTGAGCTCGTCCTGGTATTCGCCGGTGGATTTCCAGCCCAGGCTGCCGGCATAGCTGCCCAGGCCCGGATACAGGAACAGATAGGCCAGCGAGAACACGATGGTGATGTAGAACAGCCACATCCACCAGCGCGGCATCGGCGTGTTGAGTTCGCTGAGGTCTTCGTCCCAGACGTGGCCGGTGGTGCCAACCTTGCCGTCTTCGCCCTTGGCCAGCTTGACCTTCGATTGCGAGTACAGCAGGATGCCGCAGCCGAACACGCCCAGCAGGGTCAGCACGACGATGTACCAGTCCCAGAAACCGTTGGTGAAATCAGCCATGGCCGTTCTCCTCGTCGTCGGCGAACGGCAGTTGCGCCGCCGCCGCGAAATCGGCTTCCTTGTTGCGGACGAAGGCCCACCACAGGATGCCCACGAACGTGATGAAAGAGATCACCGTCATCACGCTGCTGGCGCGGTCAAACAGGTTGTCGATAGCCATGCTAGTTCCTCGTCTTGATTAATGTGCCCATGCCTTGCAGGTAGGCGACCAGGGCGTCTTCTTCGGTCTTGTCCTTGAGCTCGTCCGGCGCCGCGGCGACCTCGGCGTCCGTGTACGGCGTGCCGAGGCGGCGCAGCGCGTTCATCTTTGGCACGATCTCGGCCGGCACCAGCGCGGTCTTGGCCAGCCAGGGGTAGTTCGGCATATTCGATTCCGGCACCACGTCGCGCGGATTGTTCAAATGCGTGCGGTGCCATTCATCGCTGTAGCGGCCGCCCACGCGCGCCAGGTCGGGACCGGTGCGCTTGGAGCCCCACTGGAACGGCCGGTCGTAGACGAACTCGCCGGCGACCGAGTAGTGGCCGTAGCGCTCGGTCTCGGCGCGGAACGGCCGCACCATTTGCGAGTGGCAGTTGTAGCAGCCTTCGCGCACGTAGATGTCGCGGCCGGCCAGGCGCAGCGGCGAGTAAGGCTTGAGGCCCGCCACCGGCTCGGTGGTGGACTTCTGGAAGAACAGCGGCACGATCTCGACGGCGCCGCCGACGCTGATCACCACCGTCACCAGCGCGATCAGCAGCCAGGGATTTTTCTCGATCCATTCATGGGAAAATTTCATCTTGTACTCCAGATCAGGCGTGACCGGCGGCCAGCGCGGGGATGCGCGCCACGGGGGTCTCGCGGTTACGCAAGGTCATATAGGTGTTCCAGGCCATCACGCACATGCCGCCCAGGTACAGCAGGCCGCCGCAGACCCGCACCACGTAGTACGGATAGGTGGCTTTGACGCCTTCGACGAAGGTGTAGGTCAAGGTGCCGTCCGGATTGACCGCGCGCCACATCAGGCCCTGCATCACGCCGGCGATCCACATCGCGGCGATGTACAGCACGATGCCGATGGTGGCGACCCAGAAGTGCAGGTCGATCAATTTGGTGCTGTACATCTTTTGCTGGCCGGCCAGGCGCGGCAGCAGGTAGTAGATCGAGCCCATGGTGATGAAGCCGACCCAGCCCAGCGCGCCGCCGTGCACGTGGGCGACGGTCCAGTCGGTGTAGTGCGACAGCGAGTTGATGGTCTTGATCGACATCATCGGACCTTCGAAGGTGGCGATGCCGTAGAACGACAGCGAGACGATCATGAACTTCAGGATCGGGTCGGTGCGCAGCTTGTGCCAGGCACCCGACAAGGTCATCATGCCGTTGATCATGCCGCCCCAGCTCGGCGCCAGCAGGATCAGCGAGAAGATCATGCCGACCGATTGCGTCCAGTCCGGCAGCGCGGTGTAGTGCAGGTGGTGCGGGCCGGCCCACATATAGGTGAAGATCAGCGCCCAGAAGTGGACGATCGACAGCCGGTACGAGTACACCGGCCGCTCGGCCTGTTTCGGAATGAAGTAATACACCATGCCCAAATAGCCGGCGGTGAGGATGAAGCCGACCGCGTTGTGGCCGTACCACCATTGGATCATCGCGTCCTGCACGCCGGCGTAGGCCGAGTACGATTTGAACAGCGAGGCCGGCATGACGGCGCCGTTGACCACGTGCAGTATCGTCACGGCGATGATGTAGGCGGCAAAGAACCAGTTGGCGACGTAGATGTGTTTGACTTTACGCTTGAGCAGCGTGCCAAAGAAGACGATCCCGTACGAGATCCAGACCACGGCGATCAGCAGCGAGATCGGCCATTCCAGCTCGGCGTATTCCTTGCCGCGGGTGAAGCCCATCGGCAGCGTGACCACCGCGCTCAGGATCACCGCCTGCCAGCCCCAGAAGGTGAAGGCGGCCAGCTTGTCCGAGAACAGCCGCACCTGGCAGGTGCGCTGCACCACGTAGTACGAGGTGGCGAACAGGCCGCAGATGCCGAAGGCGAAGATCACCGCGTTGGTGTGCAGCGGCCGCAGCCGGCCGTAGGTCAGCCAGGGTATGTCCAGGTTCAGCGCCGGCCAGGCCAGCTGGGCGGCGATGATGACGCCGACCAGCATGCCGACCACGCCCCAGACTACCGTCGCGACAGCGAACTGCTTCACGACCTTGTAGTTGTATGTTTGTTCCAATTCAGTTCTCCCCAGAACACTTTGATGATGTAGATCAAAGGTTACTTTTTGGGGCGGTAAAAAACTTTGATGTGGATCAAAATTTTCCGGATGGATACTCTTCCGTTGGACTGCGGTCATCGTCCTGCAACACGCGCAGCGCCGGGCCGACCAGGTCGTCGAACTGGCCGTCGTCGGAGGCGCGGAAGAACACCCACAGCGCGGCGAACACGGCGGCCACGCTGAGCGGGATCAATAGATATAAGGCTTCCATCAGCGCGCTTTCATCAAGTACCCCGGCGCAAGCGCAGCGCGTTGGCCACCACCACCGCCGAGCTGAGCGCCATGCCGACGCCGGACAACCACGGATTGAGCAGACCCACGGCGGCGGCCGGTATCGCCACCACGTTGTAGACCGTGGCCCAGCCCAGGTTCTGGCGGATCACCCGCATGGTGTCGGCGGCGACGCGCGCGCTGTCGGCCACCGCGCCGAGCCGGCCGTTGAGCAGCACAGCGTCCGCATGGGCCTGCGCCAGCGCGGCGCCGCCGCCCATCGCGAACGAGACGTCGGCCGCGCCCATGACGGCGGCGTCGTTGATGCCGTCGCCGATCATCGCCACCACGCAGCCGCGCCGCTGCAATTGCTGCACGAAGTCGAGCTTGTCGGCGGGAAGGTAGCCGCCGGCCGTGGTTTCGATGCCGAGCTGGTCGCCGACGCGGCGCGCCAGCACGTCGTAGTCGCCGCTGAGCAGCACCACGGTTTTGCCGTGGCTGCGGAAGTAGTCGACGGTAGCTTGCGCGTCGGGCCGCAGGCCGTCTTGCAGATGCAGGCAGGCCAGCCACTGGCCTTCGGCGCCGAGGTAGACCGGCGTCACGCCCTCGCCGATATGATGCGGCGGCGGCGAGCCGCTCAGCGCCGCGACGAAGTCGGCGCTGCCGAGCCGGTAGCGGCGGTTGTGCACCATGCCTTCCAGGCCGCGGCCCGCCGTCTCGCGCACCTCCATCGCGCGCCAGTTCTCGCGCACCGGTGTCGCGCGCCCGTCCTCGCGGCCCGCCTCGTTGTTCGCCTGGGTGGCCGCATCGGTGATGGCGCGCGCCAGCGGATGGGCGCTGTCCGCTTCCAGCGCGGCCGCCACCTGCAGGCAAAAGCCGGCGCGCATCGCGCCCAGCGGGTCGACATGCTGCACCACCGGCCGGCCGTAGGTCAGCGTGCCGGTCTTGTCGAGCACGACGTGGGTGGCGCGATGCAGCGTCTCCAGCGTTTGCGCGCCGGTGATCAGCACGCCCTGTCGCAGCAGCTTGTCGGTGGCGGCGGCCAGCGCGGTCGGCGTCGCCAGCGACAGCGCGCACGGGCATGACACCACCAGCACCGCGATGGCGATCGGCCAGGCGCGCGCGGCGCTGTAGCCGTCGATCCAGAACCAGAAGCCGAAGGCGGCCAGCGCGACCAGCAGCAGGCCGGCCACGAACCAGGCCGCCACATGGTCGGCCCACAGCGCGATGCGCGGCTTGTCGCCGCCGGCGCGGTTGATCAGCTTGACCAGGTCGGACAAGGTGCTGTCCTGCGCGCGCCGCGTCACGCGGGCGAGGATGACGTCGCCGGCGTTGATGGCGCCGCCGGGTATCGTGTCGCCCGCCTGTTTCGCGACCGGCGCGCTTTCGCCGCTGAGTAGCGACAAGTCCAGCGCGGTGCGGCCTTCGATGATGACGGCATCGGCCGCCACCGCTTCGCCGGGCTTGATAAGTATGATGTTATCCACAGCCAGCGCCGCCGCCCGCACGGTGGTGGGCGCGCGGCTGTCCGGGTAATTCTCCAGCAGCGTGGCCGACGCCGGCAGCGCGTGCTGCAAGCGTTCCAGCGCGACGCCGGCCTTGCGGCGCGCGCGCAGTTCCAGGTAGCGGCTGCACAGCAGCAGGAAGATGAACATGGTGACCGAGTCGAACCATACCTCGCCGTGGCCGACGACGGTGGCCAGCACGCTGGCGCCGAAGGCGGCGGCGATGCCCAGCGCCACCGGCACGTCCATGCCGAGGCTGCCGGCGCGCAGGCTGGTCCAGGCGCCGCGCCAGAACGGCAGCGCCGAATAGCAGATCGCGGGCAGCGTCAGCAGCAGGCTGGCCCAGCGCAGCAGCGAGGCCATGTCGTCGTCCAGCGTGCCGTCGCCGGCGGCCAGGTAGGACGGCGCCACGTACATCATCACCTGCATCATCGACAGCCCGGCGACGAACAACTGGCGCCCCAGCGTGCGCGCGGCCTTGTTTTGCTGTTGGCCGTGGCGGCCGGCTTCGTAGGGATAGGCGGCGTAGCCGATGGCGTGCAGCGCGGCCAGGATGTCGCCGGGATCGCAGGCGTCGCTACGCCAGCGCACGTACAGGCGTTCGGTGGCGACGTTGAGTTGGGCCGCGTCGACGCCGGGCAGCTTGTTGAGGCGTTGTTCGATCAACCAGACGCAGGCGGCGCAGCGCAGGCCTTCGACCGTGAAGGTCGCTTCGCGGCTGTCGGCGTCGAGCGCGAAGCGGGGATCGGCGTTGTCGTACAGTTGCAGTTCCGGCGGCAGTTGCTGCGCGCCTTCGGCGCTGGCGGCGTAGGCGGTGCGGTCGCGGTAGTAGCTTTGCTGGCCGAGGTCGACGATGGTTTGCGCCACCGCCGCGCAGCCGGGGCAGCACATGGCGTGGTCGATGTCGTCGATGCGTACCGTCAGCCCGACGGCGGCGCGGCCGGCATCGTCGCGCGCGGACTGGCCGGGGCCGCCGGACGCCGGCAACGGCAGGCCGCAGTGGTAGCAGGCGGCCGGTTCCGCAGTATTCAGTGGTGTGGTGTGAGGCATAGCATCTCCATCCATTCTGGCGTAACGCCGCCGGCCGCGCGCGCCAGGCCGATCACGCCGAAAGCCAGCACCAGCAGGCCGCAGCCGATGCGCACGCGGCGTTGTTGCATGGCGCGTTGCAGGCGCGCGCCCAGCAGGCCGAGGCCGGTCAGCATCGGCAGCGTGCCGAGGCCGAAGGCCAGCATCACGGAAGCGCCGTTGGCGGCGGAGCCGCTGAGCATGGCGGTGGCCAAGGCGCTGTAGACCATGCCGCAGGGCAGCCAGCCCCACAGCGCGCCCAGGGCGAAGGATTTGTGCGGCTGGTCGGCCGGCATCAGGGCGCGCATCAACGGTGCGATCAAGGGTTGGGCGCGTTGCCACAGGACGCGGCCGCCGCGCTCCAGCACGGCCAGGCCTTGCCAGGCGTTCATCAGGTACAGGCCGAGCGCCACCAGCATCAGGTTGGCGAGCCAGTAGAAACCGGCTTGCACGCCGGTCAGCGAGACCAGGCTGCGGGCGCCGCCGGCCAGGCCGCCCGCCAGCGCGCCGGCCAGCATGTAGCTGCCGATGCGGCCGGCGTTGTAGGCCAGCACGTGCGGCAGCGCGCCGGTGGCGGCCGTCGCCGAGGCGATGGCGATCACCGCGCGCGGCGTCGGCTTGGCGGTGGCCGACAGCGCGCCGACGATGCCGCCGCACATGCCGACGCAATGCACGCTGCCAGCCAGGCCGACCACGAACACAGGCAATAGCTGGAGCGCGTTCATATCAGGCTCAGATCGTCTTCGAGTAACGCAGCGGCTGCGGCGCACTCGTATCCGCGCGCGCCAGGCTCAGGTAGCGATCAAACACCATGCAGATATTGCGGATCAGCAGCCGCCCCTTCGGCGTGACCGCGATCCAGTCCGCGTCGATGGTCAGCAAGCCATCCGCCTCGAAGGCCTTCAACTGCTCCAGCTCGGGCGCGAAGTAGCGCGCGAACTGGATCGGATGCGCTTGCTCCATCGACGAGATCGACAACTCGAAATTGCACATTAGCTTTTGAATCACGATGCGGCGCAGCAGGTCGTCGTTGTCGAGCTTGATGCCGCGCACGATCGGCAGCTTGCCGTCGTCGAGCTTGGCGTAATAGCCCTCCAGCGTTTTGTCGTTCTGGCTGTAGGTCGCGCCGACCGCGCTGATGGCCGACACGCCGCAGGAAATCAACTCCGATTCGGCGCGCGTCGAGTAACCCTGGAAGTTGCGCTGCAAACGGCCCTGGCGCTGCGCCACCGCCAGCTCGTCGTCCGGCTTGGCGAAGTGGTCCATGCCGATGTAGACGTAGCCGGCCGCGCACAGCCGGTCGATGCACAAGGCCAGCAGCTCCAGCTTGACGGCCGGCGTCGGCAGGTCGGCGTCGGCGATGCGGCGCTGCGGCTTGAACAGGTGCGGCATGTGCGCGTAGTTGTACAGCGCGATGCGGTCCGGGTCGGCGGCGATCACCTGCTCCAGGGTGCGCGCCATGCTGGCCATGGTCTGCTTCGGCAAGCCGTAGATCAGGTCGATGCTGATCGAGCGGAAGCCGGCGTCGCGCGCGGCACCCATCACGGCGCGGGTTTCGGCCTCCGGCTGGATGCGGTTGACGGCCTTCTGCACCTCCGGATCGAAATCCTGCACGCCCAGGCTGATGCGGTTGAAGCCCTGCACCCGCAGGCTGTGCACGCGGCCGGGCGTGACGGTGCGTGGATCGATCTCGATCGAATACTCGCCCTGCTGGTCCGGCGCGAAATCGAAGTTGGCGCGCAGGTGCTCCATCAGCTCGCCCATCTGGCGGTCGCTCAGGTAGGTCGGCGTGCCGCCGCCGAAGTGCAACTGCTCGATCTGGCCCATGCCGTCGAACAGCCGGCCCTGCATGTCGAGCTCCTGCTTCAGGTAGCCGAGGTAGGTGGCGGCCTTGCCGTGGTCCTTGGTGACGATCTTGTTGCAGCCGCAGTAATAGCAGATGGTGTCGCAGAACGGAATGTGAATGTACAACGACAACGGCCGGCGGCTGCGACGCATGCGCAGGCCGGCCACCGCCTCCAGGAATTGGCCGTAGCCGAAGTCGTTGTGGAAGCGGTCGGCGGTCGGGTACGAGGTGTAGCGGGGTCCCGACTGGCTGAGTTTGCCGATGATGGCGGCGTCGAATTCAACGGCGGGAAAGGCGGTGTTCATGATGGTGTCAGGCGGCGAGGCGCTTCAGGGGTGGTTGTTGTGACCGGGCGGGCGCGACGCGCTTGGCGCCGGACTTGCGTGCCGGGCCGAACTTGAACAGGCTGACCGCCTGCGTCAGGCCGCCCGCCTCGTTGGCCAGGCTGGCGGTGGCGGCGGCGGCCTCCTCGACCAGCGCGGCGTTTTGCTGCGTCACCTGATCCATGTGGGCGATCGCCGAGTTGACCTGGTCGACGCCGATGCTTTGCTCGCGCGAGGCGATCGAGATCTCGTTCATGATCGCCGTCACTTGCTGGACCGAGGCCACCACCTCCTTCATCGTGGCGCCGGCGCGGTCGACCTGGACCATGCCGGCGCTGACCTTGTTGACCGAGACGTCGATCAGGTTCTTGATGTCCTTGGCGGCGGTGGCGCTGCGCTGGGCCAGGTTGCGCACCTCGCCGGCCACGACCGCGAAGCCGCGGCCTTGTTCGCCGGCGCGGGCCGCCTCGACCGCCGCGTTCAACGCCAGGATGTTGGTCTGGAAGGCGATGCCTTCGATCAGGCCGATGATGTCGACGATCTTGCGCGACGAGTTGTTGATCTCGTCCATGGTGGCGATCACGTCGGCGACGATTTCGCCGCCCTGCACCGCGACGTTGGAGGCGTTCTGCGCCAGCACATTGGCCTGCGCCGAGTTGTCGGCGTTTTGCTTGACGGTCGACGAGAACTCCTCGACGCTGGACGCGGTCTCCTCCAGGCTGGCGGCCTGCGCCTCGGTGCGGCCGGACAGGTCGGCGTTGCCGGCGGCGATCTGGCGCGTCGCCACGGCCATC
>Ga0247809_1000609_pt1 | contig 16363 bp, 14 predicted proteins | sample UWRJL104311B1_FD_180951 | JGI IMG/M metagenome (GOLD analysis project Ga0247809, IMG submission 180951) | Plant litter microbial communities from Arlington Agricultural Research Station in Wisconsin, United States - UWRJ-L104-311B-1 | ecosystem: Environmental > Terrestrial > Plant litter >...
GTCGCAGGGCCGTGAGGTGGCCGCCGACGCCGAGGGAGAGCCCGAGGTCGCGGGCGAGCGCGCGGATGTAGGTGCCGCTCGAGCATTCCACCCGCACGTCGATGTCGACGAAACCGTCGACCTCGCGCGTCTCGAGCACCTCGAAGGCCGCGATGGTGACGGTGCGGGCCCTCAGCTCGACGTCCTCCCCCGCCCGCGCGAGCGAGTAGGCGCGCTTGCCGTCCACCTTGATGGCGCTGAAGCTGCTCGGCACCTGCGAGATCTCGCCGGTGAGCGCCGCGATGCCCGCGGCGACCGCTGCCCCGCCGACCCCGGAGGTGTCGGCGGGCTCGCCGAGGGTCCCCTCCGCGTCATCCGTGTCGCTGGACTGCCCGAGCCGGATCGTGGCGAAGTACTCCTTGCCGAGGCCGACGAGGAAGGTGAGCAGCCGCGTCGAGCTGTTCATGCCGAGGACGAGCAGCCCGGTCGCCATGGGGTCGAGGGTTCCGGCGTGGCCGATCTTGCGGGTGCCCGCGATCTTTCGGGTGCGCGAGACGACGTCGTGGCTGGTGAGACCCTGCGGCTTGTCGACGAGCAGGATGCCGCTGGCCGGGTTCGTCGGCGGCTTCACCGGGCGGCGATCGACGACGGATGGCGCGAAGGATGCATGAAGTCGATGGTAGCAATCCGCGGGGTGCGCCTTCCCCGGGTGCGGACAGCGCGAGCGCCTAGGCTTTCCCCATGCGAATCGCTGTGATCGGAGCCGGGGCCGTGGGCGGAGCCATCGCCGCACTGCTCTCCGGCGCCGGACACGAGGTCGAGATCACCGCCCGTGGCGCCCATCTCGAGGCCATCCGCGACCACGGTATCCGGCTGCACGGCGCCTGGGGCGAGGCGCCGGCGGCCGTCGCGGCGGCCGAGCGGATGTCTGCTCCCGCCGACCTCGTGATCGTGACGACCAAGGCGCAGGACGCCGTCGCCGCGATCGCGGACAACGTCGCCTTCATCGGCGACTCCCATTTGCTGGTGGTGCAGAACGGCCTCGACGGGATCGCCAACGCGCGTGCCGCCGCTCCCGGCGCCCGCGTCGCCGGCGGACTGGCGATGTTCGCCGCCTCCTACCTCTCCCCCGGCACGGTAACGATCACGACCGCCAAACCGACCTTCGTGGGCGGCGACGACGACGAGACCGCCGCGCTCTTCGCCCGCGTGCTCGGCGCGGTCATGCCCGTGCAGCGGGTCGACGACTTCGCGGGCGCACAGTGGACCAAGCTCGTGATCAACCAGGTGAACGCGCTGCCCGCGGTGACCGGCCTCAGCGTGCAGCAGGTGATCGCGAACCGCGGCCTGCGGCTCGTGCTGGTGCGTAGCATGCGGGAGGCGGTGCGCGTCGCGACAGCCGACGGTGTGCGGTTCGTCACCCTGGGCGGCCTGAGCGCGTCGAAGCTGCGGCTGTTCGCCGCGGCGCCGCTCTGGGCGGCGCAGCAGTTGCCGCTCGCGATGCGCCGGTCGATGGGGTCGACCCCGAATCCCGGTTCGACGCTGCAGAGCATCCGCCGCGGGCAGCCGAGCGAGATCGACTACCTCAACGGCGCGGTGGTGGCGGCGGGCGAGCGCGTCGGGGTGCCGACCCCGATCAACGCGCTCATCGTGCGGCTCGTGCACGAGGTGGAGTCGAGCAAGGCGTTCGTGGTGCCCGAGGTGCTGATCGCCCGGGTCGCCGCGGCGACGACCGAGATCGCCTGAGCCGGGAAGGCGCGGGCCCGGCGGCCGCGTTGGGCCCGGCCGCTCAGCAGCTGTCGGCGAACCTGCGGCGCGGGTGCTCCGGGTCGTCGTTGTCGACGATCGCCGTCGCCCTCGTGCGCGGCGTGGACTCGGCGGCGTAGAGCTCCTGCGCACCGCTGTAGCGCAGGCCGCGCTCCAGCCGGGAGTCGCGTGCCGCGAGGTCGCGTGCCTCGCGGCGCGCCTCCGCTTCGCGGTCCGAGACATCCAACCACACCGAATAGTTCCAGAGACCGCGGATTTCCGGGCGGTTGAGGAAGAGGCCGTCGACGATGAGCACGGCGTCGGCCGGACCGGTGAGCCAGGTCGGCTCGATCTGGGCGTCACGCTGCACGTCGAACGCGGCGGGCACGAAGCCGGCGCTGCCGCCCATGCGGAACGGCTCGACGAGCACGCGCTTGAACGTCGCGTAGTCGAAGGAGTGCCGGTAGAACCCCTCCGGCGATTCGCGGCCGAGCAGGTAGCGCTCGGCCCGCGGGCGGTAGAAGCCGTCGATCGACGCGCGGAACACCGTATGCCCGGCCAGCCGCATGGCGTGGGCGAGGTCGTCGGCGAACTCGGAGGTGCCGGCCACGTCGATGCCGTCGACCGCGACGGTCGTGCGACCGCGGCCGTAGTTGTGGAGGATCTCGTCGGCGAGAGCGGCGAGCACGTCTTTCTTCTGGGGTTGCCAACGCGTCATACCGCCAGCGTACGCCGCGCCTAGAGTTGACGGGTGAGCATCGCACCCGCCGTCGTCGACTGGTTCGGGAGCAACGGCCGCGACCTGCCGTGGCGGCGGCCGGGCTTCACGGCGTGGGGAACGCTCGTGAGCGAGTTCATGCTGCAGCAGACCCCCGTGGCGCGGGTGATCCCCCGGCTCGAGGAGTGGCTCGAGCGATGGCCCACGCCGGCGGACCTCGCCGCGGCCTCCCCCGGCGATGCCGTGCGGGCCTGGGCGAGCCTCGGCTACCCGCGGCGCGCGCTCAACCTGCACGCCGCGGCCGTCGCGATCGCCGAACGCCACGGCGGCGTGGTGCCGGAAGACGTGCCGTCGCTGCTCGCGCTGCCGGGCATCGGCGACTACACCGCACGCGCCGTAGCGGTTTTCGCCTACGGGCACCGGCATCCCGTGGTCGACGTCAACACCCGCCGGGTGCTCGCCCGGGCCGTGCACGGCGTCGCCGAACCGTCCGCCGCCGCGAAGCGCGACCTCGCCGACATGGAGGCGGTGCTGCCCGAGTCGATAGCGGATGCCCGGATCGCGAACGCGGGCCTGATGGAACTCGGGGCCGTGGTCTGCACCGCCCGCTCGCCGAAGTGCGCCGAGTGCCCGATCGCGTCGCAGTGCGCCTGGCGGCTGGCCGGGTATCCCGCATTCACCGGCACGAAGGCTCCCGTGCAGAAGAAGTTCGCCGGCTCGGACAGGCAGGTGCGCGGCCTCATCATGGCGGAGCTGCGGGCCAGCGACATCCCGGTGACGCCGGGCGAGATCGCGCTCGTCTGGGCGATCGACGAGCAGCGCGACCGCGCTCTCGCCGGGCTGATCGCCGACGGGCTCGTGGTGTCCGCGGGCGGGGCCTACGAACTCCCGAGCTGACCGCGGGGCGTCCGGCCACCCGTGTGGGAGAGTTGCGGAGTGCCCCTCATCTACCGCGAAGACCCGCCGACCGCCCTTCCGCTCTCCCGGCTCACGTGGATCGCGCTCGTGGGCGACGTCGTGCTCGTCGGCTACTGGGCCTTCTACGCCTGGGCCTCCCAGTCCGACGACCTGCCCGACTACCTGACGGGTGACGGCGGGTACGCCGTGTTCGGCTCGCTGATCTTCGCGTTCGTCGCGGCGGTCGTCACCGCGGTCGTCGCGGTGGCCGGCCTGCTGGCCGGCCGCAAGCGCGACGCCGGCCGGGCGAGCAGGCTCGCGGTGGCCGTCGTGGTGCTGTCGCTCGTGCTGAACCCGGCGATAGCACTCCCCGTGCTCGCGAACCTGCTGGCCTGACCCGCTGCGCTGACCTGATTGCGCTGACCTGCTGACCCGCTACGGGCGGGGGCCGGAGGAGAACGACGCGTCGTCGTCTTCGTCGTCTTCGTCGAAGAGGTCGTCGTTGTCGGGGTCGGTGTCTTCGTCGTCGCCCACGAACGCGCGCGGCTTGACGTAGGGGTCTTCGTCGCCCGCGTACTGGGCGGTCTTGGCCAGGGTCTCCGACTCGGCGTCGCGCGAACGGGCCTCGTTGAGCAGCGACTCGATGAGCGCGGCGTTCTCGGGGATGCCGTCGGCGATGAACTCGAGGCTCGGCGTGAGCCGGGCGGTGATGTTCTTGCCGACCTCGCTGCGCAGCATGCCGGTCGCCGACTTGAGGGCGGCGGCCGTGTCGGCGCGTTCCTCGTCGGAGCCGTAGACCGTGTAGAAGACCGACGCGTGCTGCAGGTCGCCGGTGACGCGCACGTCGGTGATGGTGACGAAGCCGAGCCGCGGGTCTTTGACGCCACGCTCGAGGGCCTTGGCGATGATCACCTTGATACGGTCCGCCATCTTGGCGGCGCGAGCCTGGTCGGCCATGTGGAGCTCCCTAAAGATTGATGGGTCGAGCCCGTCGATTCCTCACCGACGTTACAACGTCGGGAGGCCTCGACGGGCTCGACCACCGGAACCGGGGGTTAGACCCGCGGCTTTTCCTTCATTTCGATCGTCTCGATCTCGTCGCCGATCTGGATGTCGTTGAACTTGCCGAGACCGATACCGGCCTCGAAGTCCGTACGCACCTCGGTGACGTCGTCCTTGAAGCGACGCAGGCTCTCGATCGCGAGGTTGTCGCCGACGACGACTCCCTCGCGGATGACGCGGGCCTTGGCGTTTCTCGTGATCGTACCCGAGCGCACGATGACACCCGCGACGTTGCCGAACTTGGAGGAACGGAAGATCTCGCGGATCTCCGCGACACCAGACTGCACCTCTTCGAACTCCGGCTTGAGCATTCCCTTGAGGGCGTTCTCCACGTCTTCGAGAGCCGCGTAGATGACCGAGTAGAAACGCACGTCGACACCCTCGCGAGACGCGCGGTCGCGCGCCTTCGGGTCGGGGCGCACGTTGAAGCCGATGATGATGGCGTTGTCGACGGTGGCGAGGTTGACGTCGCTCTCCGTGACGGCACCGACACCGCGGTGGATGATGCGCAGCTGTACCGACTCGTCGACCTCGATCTTGAGCAGCGACTCTTCGAGTGCCTCGACGGCACCGGAGACGTCACCCTTGATGATGAGGTTGAGCGATTCGACCTTGCCGTCTTCAAGGGCCTTGGTGAAGTCCTCGAGGCTGATGCGCTTGCGGCTGCGGGCGAGCAGGGCGTTGCGCTCTGCTGCTTCGCGCTTCTCGGCGATCTGGCGGGCGGTGCGGTCGTCGTCGGTGACCAGGAACGTGTCGCCGGCGCGGGGAACGGACGTGAGTCCGAGAACCGCGACGGGACGGGCGGGAGTGGCGAACTCGACGGAGTTGCCGTTCTCGTCGAACATGGCGCGCACACGGCCGTAGGCCGTACCGGAGACGATGGGGTCTCCGACCTCGAGCGTTCCCGACTGGATGAGCACGGTGGCGACTGCACCGCGGCCCTTGTCGAGCTTCGCTTCGATCGAGACACCGCGCGCGTCCTTGTTGGGGTTCGCGCGCATGTCGAGACCGGCGTCTGCGGTGAGCAGCACGGCATCGAGCAGCTTGTCGATGCCGAGGTTGTTGAGCGCCGAGACGTCGACGAACATCGTGTCTCCGCCGTACTCTTCCGCGACGAGACCGAACTCGGTGAGCTGCTGGCGCACCTTGGCCGGGTTCGCCCCGACCTTGTCGATCTTGTTCACCGCGACGACGATCGGCACGTTGGCCGCCTGGGCGTGGTTGAGCGCCTCCACCGTCTGCGGCATGATGCCGTCGTCGGCCGCGACCACGAGGATCGCGATGTCGGTCACCTGGGCACCACGGGCGCGCATGGCGGTGAACGCCTCGTGGCCCGGTGTGTCGATGAAGGTGATCTTGCGCTCGATGCCCTCGTGCATGGCTTCGACCTGGTACGCACCGATGTGCTGCGTGATTCCGCCGGCCTCGGAGGCGACGACGTTGGCGTTGCGGATCGCGTCGAGGAGACGCGTCTTGCCGTGGTCGACGTGACCCATGACCGTGACGACGGGAGGACGCACGACGAGGTCTTCGTCGTCTTCGTCTTCCAGCTCCTGGTCGAGGTCGATGTCGAAGCCGCTCAGCAGTTCGCGGTCTTCGTCTTCCGGCGAGACCATGTCGATCTTGAACCCGAGCTCGTCGCCGAGGATGCCGAAGGTGGCCTCGTCGAGCGACTCGGTCGCGGTCGCCATCTGTCCGAGGTGGAACAGCACGGTGACCAGGTTGCCGGGGCTCGTGTCGATCTTGTCGGCGAAGTCGGTGATCGACGCGCCGCGACGGAGACGGATGACCGTCGAGCCGTCGCCGCGGGGAACGCTGACGCCACCGAGCGACGGGGCTTCGCGCAGCTCGAACTCGGCGCGCTTCGTGCGCTTCGACTTGCGGGCCTTGCTCTTTCCGCCACCGCGGCCGAACGCACCGGCGGTTCCGCCGCCGGGGCCGCGGCCACGGCCGCCTCCACCCGCTGGACGGTTCGGACCGAAGTTCGAGCCGGGGGTTCCGGGGGCTCCACCGGGTGCTCCACCCGGACGGAATCCTCCGCCTGCGGGACGAGCGCCACCCGCGCCACCGGGACGTCCAGCACCCGCGGGGCGGGCGCCGAATGCCGGCGGGCGTGCGCCCTGGCCGGGGCCTCCCGGACGCGGTGCGCCGGGTCGGGGTGCGCCGGGGCGCGGGATGCCGGGGGTGCCGGACGCAGCGCCTGCTGCGGGAGCACCCGGGCGCTGCATGCCCTGGTTGCTCGCGAAGGGGTTGTTGCCCGGGCGGGCGGCACCCGGACGCTGCATGCCCTGGTTGCTTCCGAACGGGTTGTTGCCCGGGCGGGGCTGTCCGGGGCGCGGGATGCTCGAGGCACCGGGCTTGCCGGGCGTCGCGGCGGGAGCCGCGCCCTCGGCGGGAGCCGCGGGCGCCGAAGCGGCCGCGGCTGCTGCCGCCTCCGCCTGGGCCTGGCGCTCGGCGACGGTCAGCGGAGCGGGCGTCGAGACGACGGGCTCTGCGACCGGCTCGTCGACGACGACGGGAGCTTCGGCCACGGGGGGCTTGGGCGCCGCCGGGCGCGGAGCCGCGGCCTTGACGGGGGGCTTGGGGGCGCTGGGAGCCGCTGCAGCGGGCTTGACCCCTGCTGCCTCGAGCGCTGCCTTGAGGCGGCGCGCGACGGGCGGCTCGATGCTGGACGATGGGCCCTTGACGTATTCGCCCATTTCTTTGAGCTTGTCGAGGGCGATCTTGCTGTCGACGCCGAGTTCGGCGGCGATTTCGTGTACGCGTGGTTTGGCAGCCACAATTCTCCTGTCTGGGTCTGCACCCGGACAGGGGCAGACCATTAGTGGACGGAACTCATTTCGAGCCGCTCATTAGTTGTCCATAGGTCAATCAGCCTGTTCTTCATGGAGTCTCGGTGAGACTCCTCCATCTGCGAGTAGCTGCACGGTATCGACCGTGACACTCGAACGGAACGCCCGGCCGAAGGCCTTGCGTTTCACTGAGGCTTCTACGCACTGAACCGTGGGGTGGACCCACGCACCTCGGCCGGGAAGCGTTGCCGACGGATCGGCAATCACGACGCCATCACGCGAGACGACCCGCAGTAAAGCGGTCCGTTCGGCACGAATTCGGCAGCCGAGGCAAGTTCTAACAGAGTCCATACTACCCCCTGTGGAGACCGCTGGTTGAGTAGCGCGCCCCGGCGCGCGTATCGAAACCACCGAATAGCGAGGTTTCGACACGTGCGCTGCGCGAGCTACCCGACCAGCAGCATCCGCCTGCTAGTTGTCTTCGAGAATCGAATCGGGCTGGATGTCGATGCGCGCGCCCGTGAGCTTCGCGGCGAGACGGGCGTTCTGCCCCTCCTTGCCGATCGCGAGCGACAGCTGGTAGTCGGGCACGAGTGCTCGGACGGCCTTCGTCGCCTCGTCGATCACGAACGAGCTCGTGACGCGGGCGGGCGAGAGCGCGTTGCCGACGAAGGTCGCGAGGTCTTCCGAGTAGTCGACGATGTCGATTTTCTCGTCGTTGAGCTCGGCCGAGACGGCGCGCACCCGCTGTCCGAGCTCTCCGATGCACGAACCCTTGGCGTTGATGCCTGCCTCGGTGGCCCGCACCGCCATCTTGGTGCGGTGCCCGGCTTCGCGGGCGAGCGAGGTGATCTCCACGAGGCCGCTCGCGATCTCCGGCACCTCGAGCGCGAAGAGCTTGCGCACGAGGGCGGGGTGGGTGCGGCTCACGGTGATCTGCGGACCCTTCGCGCCCTTCGCCACGCTCGTGACGTAGACGCGCAGGCGGCTACCGTGCGTGTAGCTCTCGCTCGGGACCTGCTCTTCGGGGGGCAGGATCGCCTCGATCGTGCCGAGGTCGACGTGGATCATGCGCGGGTTCGGACCCTGCTGGATGACGCCGGCGACGATGTCGCCCTCCCGGCCGCGGAACTCGCCGAGGATGTGCTCGTCGGCGATGTCGCGCAGGCGCTGGTTGATGACCTGCTTGGCGGCGAAGGCCGCGATGCGGCCGAAGTCGCTCGGGCTGTCTTCGGCCTCGCCGACGACGATCCCGTCGTCGTCCACTTCGGCCACGAACACGCTCACGTGTCCGGTCTTGCGGTCCAGGTGCACGCGTGCCTTGAGCGGCACGTTCTCGCCCGGATTCTGCTCGTTCTCTTCGGTGTGCTTGAGATAGGCCGTGAGAATGGCCTGCTCGATGATGCCCACGAGTTCCTCGAACGGAATCTCGCGCTCTCGTTCCAAGAGACGCAGCACGCTCAGATCGATGTCCACTGAGGGCCTCCACTATTCAGGTATTTGTAGGTCCGCGTCCTCTGGGCCGCGGATACCTCACACTAAGTTACCGGAGCGCGCGCTCGACCGCCTACCGAGCGTCACCACGGCTTCTCGGTCAGCCCGGATCCGTCGCTCGATTCCCCGCGGTCTGCCGCGTCTCCCGTGGCCTTCTCCTGTTCGCCCGCCTGGCCCTTCTCGCCGAGCTGGTCGAGCTGCTCCTGTTGGCTGCCCGGACCGTCGTCGCCGTCTTGCGCGTCGGTGGCATCCTTCTGCCGCTGCGCCTCCTCGATCTTCTCCTTCACGCGCTCGTCGGCCTGCTGCAGCTGTTCGCCCGACTGGTCGGGCGGTGTGCATTCCGGACCGGCGGCGATGACGGCCTCCGCCGCCTGGTAGAGCAGCACCGCTCCCTGGAAGAAGCCGCCGGCCGCATAGGCGTCGCCGAGCTTCTCCCAGCCGAGGGCGAGGTTCACCCTGACCGTGCACTTCTGCTCTTTCGGCGCGAGTTCGAGCGCGCGCTCGAAGTCGTCGATCGCGTCGGTGTACTTCTCCTGCGCCGCGGATGCGTCGCCACGGTTGAACCACGGCACGTACGGTTCGACGACGGTCTCGTCTTGCAGCGACCGCCACTTCTCGGCGCTGGACTCGTACCGCCCGGAGTCGAAGGCGTCGAGGGCGATCGTGTTGCCGACGGTCACGCCGATCAGCCGGAATGCGACGTAGAGGAGCGCCACCACGACGGGCAGCGACCAGAGCAGGTATTTGAGCCGCCTGCGCCGACGCCTGCGCGTCGCGAGCTGGTTCTCGCCGTAGCCGCTCATCGGGCTCCTCCGGGGTCGACGGGCCTGGGCGTCTGCCCCTCGGGGCGCGCGGCACGGCGCGACTCGAGCACGATGCCGGCGAGGGCGACGAGCTCGGCGAGGGCGATCAGCCCGAGGGGCAGCGCGGCTATCCAGTACAGCTCGGTGCGGACGCCACGGCTGCCGTCGGTCACCCTCACGTCGCCGACGTCGAACCGCGACAGCAGCCCGTCGAGGCCCGAACCCGCATCGCGGTGCACGTAGTCGACGCCGAGTTGCGACGCGATGGTGCCGAGGCGGGTCTCGTCGATGCGCGACACCGCGTCGGTGCCCGCGCCGGAGGAATAGTCGGCGATGTAGCGGGGCTGAGCGTCGGGATCGGCGTATCCGCTGAATTCCCGCATGCGACCGCCCTGGTCGGTGCCGTAGCCGAGCACCGCTCCCCCGCTGATCAGCGGAGCGAGCGCGTCGAACGAGCCCGGCTCCGTGGCCGCGGTCTGTTCGCCGTCGCCGAGGTAGAACAGCACGCGCTGCTGACGCGGGTTGGCCTCGGCGGCGTCGCCGAGGATGTCGGTGAGCAGTCCGACGGGTTCGTCGATGCTGCTGCCGCGCGAATACGCGGTGATCTCCTGTGTGAGTACGTCGCCGGCCGAAACGAGAGCCGTGGCATCCGACGTCAGGGGCACCCGCTGCACCGCCTCGGCGTCGAAGGTGACGAGCGAGAAGCTCGCACCCCGCAGCTTCTCGGCTATCTCGGCGATGTCCGCCTTGACGCCGTCGAGGCGCGGGCGGGCGGCCCCGGAAGACGACGCGGCGGCCCAGTCTTCCGCGGCCATGCTGCTCGTGGTGTCCACGGCGATGTACACCTCGAGGCCGCCCGCTGCGGTGGAGCGCTGTGCCTGCTCGGCCGGAATCACGGGCCGCAACGCCACGACGAGCAACAGGGCGACGGCGACGAGGCGCAGCGCCCACCAGAGCCGTGGGCGCGCGGACGGCGAGGTCAGGAGACGCCAGACGGCGAAGGCGGCGAGCAGCGTCGCGAGCAGCACGATGAGCCAGACGGGGGCTACCGGATCGAGAGTCATCGACGCAACCTCCACGAGACGACGAACAGCGTGGCGAGCCCGAGGAAGGCGAGCAGCACGGGGAAGCCCGGCTGGTCTGTGAGCACGAGCTCGGGCTCTCCCGTCATCGACGCCGCCTGCTGGGCGGTGATGCGGTCGACGATCGACGGGATGGTCTTCGGGTCTTGGAGGGCGAAGTAGTCGCCGCCCGTGTGTTCGACGACCGACTTGAACTCGACGGCGAGGTCGCTGAGGTAGGCCTTCGCCTCGGTGTCGCCCGGGTTGATGCCGAACACCGTGACGCCGCGCTCCTCGGCGAGGGCGCCGGCCTCGGGCAGCGTGAACACGGGTTCTCCCGCGATGAGGTTGTCGGTCACCAGGATCACCGACCGGCTCCGGTCGGCGTCGGGCGAGTCGAACCGCACGGCGCAGGAGGCGAGGCCGTCGCCGACGAGCGACGAGCCGTTGCCGAACAGGGTCCCGCGGTAGTAGTCGCTGTCTTCCGAGTCGAAGTCGGCGCGCAGGGCGTCGAACTGCTTCTGGATGTACGCGTAGTCGCTCGTGAGCGGGAAGCGCGTCACCGCCGACGCGTTGAACACCACGAGGGAGATGCGCTCGCCGGTGAACTGCTGGGCGAGGTCGCCGAACACGTCGAGCACCTCTTTGTCGTAGTCGATCATCGAGCCGGAGACGTCGAGGCAGAGCACGATATCGCGGTTCTCGAGCTCCGGTTGCACGGATGCCACGCTCGCGGGCCGCGCTGTGAGCGCGACCGCGGCCACCAGCAGCACGGCGGCGCCCGCGACGAGCGCGACGAGCAGGCGGCGGTAGCGGGTGAGGGCGGCGCGGTAGCCGGGGAGGCCGGTGAGACGGTCACGGTGCGCGATGGGGCGGGATGCGGCATCCGTCGTCTTCCGGCGATGCGCTCGCACCACGACCACGGCGACGACCGCGAGCACGACGAGCCAGGCGATGGGCGCCCACCAGACGATCAGTTCCATCGCTGCACCAGCTCGCTCGCCCGCGCGGTCGCCTCGTCGATGCTGCCGTCGGTGCGCCCGCTGAAGGCGCCGGGGTAGAGCCGTTCGACCGTCTGGGCGAGGGCCGCGTGCGGCGTGTGCCTGAGGTCGTCGAGGGTCATGTACTGCGCGCGCACACCCTGTGCCTGCGCGGCGAAGGCGCGCACGAGGGCGCTCAGTTCGTGGTGGGCTTCGGCGAACCCGATGGCTCCGGCCGCGTAGCGGGCGCGCACGTCGTCGATGCGGGCGACGTACGAGTCGCGCACCGTGGTGGTGAGGTCGGCGAAGTCGCCCGAGTAGTGCTGCTGCGGCGTCGCGCGCCTGCGGGTCAGCACGAGCACGAAGACGTACCACCCGACGACGAGCACGATGATGAGCACGGCGAGCAGCAGCCAGAGCGGCGAGTACTGCACCGGCGCGGCGAAGGTCTCACCTCCTGGCATGGCGATGCACCTCCAGCAGCCGGAACAGCCCGGGCACGACTCCCGCTTCGGTACCGACGCGCTGGCTGCTCACGGCGACGGACTCGAAGAGGTCTTCGGCGCGCGCCGACCGCGAAGCGACCGCCGCGTCGAACTCGGCCCGTAGGCGTGGGTCGTCGCGCAGGAACTCCGGGATGGTGGCGTCGTCGACGACGTCGTGCATGCCGGCCGACGCCCAGTCGTGGCGCATCAGGTCGGCGTCGCCGATGCGCAGCCAGAGCACCTCGTGCTGCACACAGAGGCGGCGTACGAGGCGCTGCTCCTCGGCCCCGAGTTCGCGGTCGTCGGCGATCACGAAGACGATCATGCGGCGGCGGAAGACCCGGGCGGCGTACTCGAGCTGCCGGGTGAGGTCGCTCGGCGCCGCGTCGACGGTCGTCGAGGCGTGGATCTTCTGCAGCATCCGCTCCAGGTGCGCCTCGGTCGAGGCGGGCTCCACGAACAGCGTGTGGTCGGCGTCGCCCGCGACCATGGCGACCCGGTCGCCGTGCCGCACCGCGAGGTAGCCGACCGTGCCGGCGGCCAGCACCGCGAGGTCGCGCTTGACGTCGCCCATCTCGGCGAGGGCGGCCATGTTGCGGCCGGTGTCCGCGATCACGAGCACGGTGTGTTTGCGCGAGGCGATGAACCGCTTGGTCATCGGCGCGCCCAGCCGGGCCGTGGCCTTCCAGTCGATGTCGCGCACCTCGTCGCCCGCGACGTACGGGCGGAGGTCGTCGAACTCCATGCTGCGGCCGTGGAAGACCGAGGTGTACTCCCCCTCGAGCAGACCGCGCACACGACGGTGCGCGCGGATCGAGAGGGTCGTCTTGACGCGACGCAGCAGCGACGTCACCGGATTGCCGAGCTCACCGGTCTACGGCGCCTGCACGGCGTCGAAGACCGCGTCGATGATGGTCTCGGGCACGATATTGTCTGCGATCGCCTCGAAATTCAGGATGATGCGGTGCCGCAGCACGACGTGGCGCAGGGCCTTCACGTCGTCGGGGATCACGTGGTCGCGGCCGTTGATCAGCGCGAGGGCACGGGCGGCCCGGCTGAAGGCGATGCTGGCGCGCGGGCTCGCCCCGTACTCGATCGTGCCGGCGAGGTCGGCCCCGATGTACTGGTCGGCGTGACGCGTCACGTAGACCGCCGAGACGATGTAGTTCGTGATCGAGGGGTCGACGTAGACGCGCTTGGTCGCCGCCTGCAGGAAGAGCACGTCGTCGATGGTCACGGTGGGGGGCGCCACGTCGGCCGTCTCGTCCGCCGGCTCGTACACGCCAGCCTCGAGCCGGGCGAGGATCTCGATCTCTTCGGCGAACTGCGGGTAGTCGAGTACCTCCTTGAGCAGGAAGCGGTCGAGCTGGGCCTCGGGCAGGTGGTACGTGCCCTCCTGCTCGATCGGGTTCTGGGTCGCGAGCACGAGGAACGGGTGCGGCAGCGGGAACACCTCGCCGCCGATCGTGGTCTGACGCTCTTGCATCGCCTCGAGCATGGCGCTCTGCGTCTTCGCGCTCGACCGGTTGATCTCGTCGAGCAGCACGAAGTTGGCGTGCACCGGACCGAGTTGCGTCGAGAACGTGGATGTCGCGTAGTCGAACACCTGGCTGCCGATGATGTCGCTCGGCAGCAGGTCGGGCGTGCACTGGATGCGCTTGAAGCTCGCGCTCACGGCGTCGGCGAGGGCCTTGGCCGCCGTCGTCTTCGCGAGCCCCGGCACGCTCTCGAGCAGGATGTGGCCGCCCGTCATGAGCGCGATCATCAGGCTCGAGCGCAGGCCGTCCTGGCCCACGACGGTGTGGCCGTACGAGTCGGCGATGGTGCCGAGCACCGAGCGGGCGCGCTCGAGCTCCGACGCATCCAGTCGTCCCGGGCCGCCAGGGCGCTGGGCCACGGCAAGGATGTCGGTCATGCGGACAGCGCTTCGACGAGGTCGGCCACGGCGTACGGCGTGCGTTCGTTGCTGCGGCGGTCCCAGAGCTCGACGTTGCCGTCGGCCGCGCCGCGGCCCACGATCACGATGATCGGCACGCCGAGCAGTTCGGCGTCGCCGAACTTCACGCCGGGCGAGACCTTGGGGCGGTCGTCGAAGAGCACGTCCTTGCCGCTCGCCTCGAGCGCGGAGACGAGCGCCTCGGCGGTCTCCCAGATGATCGGCTCCTTGCCCGCCGCGACAACGTGCACGTCGAAGGGGCTCACGTTCTCGGGCCAGATGAGGCCCTTGCCGTCGTTGTTGCTCTCGGCGATCACGGCCATGATGCGCGTGATGCCGATGCCGTACGAACCCATGGTCACCGTGACGAGCTTGCCGTTCTCGTCGAGCACCTTGAGGCCGAGCGCTTCCGCGTACTTGCGTCCGAGCTGGAAGACGTGGCCGATCTCCATGCCGCGGGCGAGCTCGACCGGGCCGGAGCCGTCGGGTGCGGGGTCGCCGACGCGCACGTCGGAGGCCTCGATGACGCCGTCGGCGACGAAGTCCCGGCCGGCCACGAGTCCGAGGACGTGCTTCTGGTCGATGTTCGCGCCGGTGATCCACTGGGTGCCGTCGACGACGCGGGGGTCGACGAGGTAACGGATCTTCGTGGATGACTCGGTGCCGAGCACCGCGCCCTCGGGCGACCACGGGCCGATGTAACCCTTGACCAGGCCGGGGGCCGCACCCGCGTTGACGCGGGCGAAGTCGCCGTCGTTCGCGGCCTCGACCTCGGCGGGGGCGACGGCCACCTCGACGCGCTTGAGGTCGACGTCGCGGTCGCCGGGCAGGCCGACGACGAGCAGTTCGCGGGTGCCGTCGAGGTGCACGAGGGCCAGCACGACGTTCTTCAGCGTGTCGGCCGCCGTCCATGGGCGGTCGTCGCGGGTCTGTTCGGCGTTGGCGAGGTCGACGAGGGTCTGGATGGTGGGCGTATCGGGGGAATCGAAGACACGCGCCGCCGGGAGACCGTCGATGGGGAGCGCCTCGGGCACGACCGTCGTGAACGCCTCGACGTTCGCGGCGTAGCCGCCGTCCGTGCGCACGAAGGTGTCTTCGCCCACGGGGGTCGGGTGCAGGAACTCTTCCGACCGGCTGCCGCCCATTGCTCCGGCGTCGGCCTTGACGATCACGTACTCGAGGCCGAGGCGGGCGAAGATGCGCTCGTAGGCGTCGCGCTGCGCCTGGTAGCTCACGTCGAGGCCCTGGTCGGTGTAGTCGAACGAGTAAGCGTCCTTCATGGTGAACTCGCGGCCGCGCAGCAGCCCGCCGCGCGAGCGCGCCTCGTCGCGGTACTTGTCCTGGATCTGGTAGATCGACAGCGGCAGGTCTTTGTACGACGAGTAGAGGTCTTTCACGAGCAGGGTGAAGACCTCCTCGTGGGTGGGCGCGAGGAGGTAGTCGGCGCCCTTGCGGTCTTGCAGGCGGAAGAGGTTGTCGCCGTACTCGGTCCAGCGCCCGGTCGCCTCGTAGGGTTCACGCGGCAGCAGGCCGGGGAAGTGCACCTCTTGCGCTCCCGCGACATCCATCTCCTCACGCACGATCGCCTCGATCTTGCGCTTGACCTTCAGGCCGAGCGGCAGCCACGCGTAGATGCCAGGGGCCTGGCGGCGGATGTAGCCGGCGCGCACGAGGAGGCGATGGCTCGCGACCTCGGCATCGACGGGGTCTTCACGGAGGGTGCGGACGAAGAGCTGCGAGAGACGAGTAGACACCCGCCCGATTCTAGTTGAGAGATATCGCCGCTTCGGTGTGAGACCGGTGGGCATGCCGCGGGCGAGGCTCAGCGGGCCGTCGCACGTGCCGGCCGGGTGGCGCACCACACCGCGGCGACGAGCAAGGCCATAGCCGCGAGGGCGACGAGCGACGGCACGGGTTCGCCGCGCAGGGTGACCCAGGCCGCGATCGTCTGCAACCGTTGCTGCGCCTCAGGCCCCTCGGCGTCGGGGAACACCGACGCCATCGCGGTCGCCCAGCCGACGAGGGCGAGCGCCGCTCCGCCGAGCCCGCCGAGTTGCCTGCGGGTGAGCACCCGGGCGGCGGACGAGACTCCGCGGCCGCCGGTGCCGGGCGGACGCACGGAGTCGACGAGCGCGAGGACGGGCCAGACGACGAGCGCGAAGGCCAACAGCCCGGCTAGCACGCCGCCGAGCATCAGCAGGGCGGAGAGAGCGATCAGCGCGTAAGGCTCGATGCGGGGCTCGAATCCGCCGATCGCGAGGTCGGGCTGCGTGATGGCGAGGAAGATCAGCGGGTTGGTGACCACGGGCAGCGCGACGAGCGGCATGCGAACCACCGATGCCGGGTGCTTCTCGGGCGCGCGGTTCCTCTGGGCATACCGCAACGAGAAGAGCACGACAGACCCGAGGCC
>Ga0247809_1000613_pt1 | contig 16336 bp, 19 predicted proteins | sample UWRJL104311B1_FD_180951 | JGI IMG/M metagenome (GOLD analysis project Ga0247809, IMG submission 180951) | Plant litter microbial communities from Arlington Agricultural Research Station in Wisconsin, United States - UWRJ-L104-311B-1 | ecosystem: Environmental > Terrestrial > Plant litter >...
CTGCAGTATGTTGAGCTAAAGGACCAGGATAGTGATACCGAGTTTGACCTCGAAGATCATTATCTCCAGTGTTTTACAGATACACTGGCTAAAAATATGGCGAAAAATAATGACAATGGTTCGAAAGCAAGGGAAGCAGGAAGGGAAGTGATCCGGGAATGGCAAAAGGCTGTTCTGACAGAACGGGCTAAATATATCACGGATCAATTATAGTCTGGGTGTAATTATAAGCAGATTGAAGTAAATAAGTCTAGCGGTTGAAAAATATAAGATAAACGATTGTAAGTCGTTTATCTTGTTAATATTTTGCATTTTTAAATATGTTATGTATTTTTGACATAAGATAAACGAAATAAAATCGTTTATCTTATTCATATTTTACAATGGATATTAAAACAGCACTAAGAACATTATCTAACCAACCGCTGACGCACCAGCTACTGGCAGGCCTTTTGAAAGACTATAAACGACCAAATGATAAGATATTGTCTTTAAAAGCAGATGGTCTGATTGAACCGGTCAAAAAAGGACTTTATATAGCAGGTAGGTCTCTTGGAGCTGAGCGACCTGAAAGCGCATTGCTTGCCAATCATATACTCGGACCAAGTTACCTTTCAATGGAAAGTGCGCTCAGCCATTACGGGCTAATTCCAGAGAAGGTTTTTGCGGTCACTTCAATGACTACGAAAGCCTCCAGGAAATTTCAGACCAGCATTGGACTATATAGCTATACCAACTTATCATTGCCTTATTATGCATTCGGTCTTGCCACCGTGAGTCTGTCCAAAGACCAGCAAGCCATAATGGCAACCCCGGAAAAGGCACTATGTGATAAAATAGCAACAACAGCAGGGATAACTTTAAGAAGCCAATCTTCTGCAAGAGACTATGTTTTTGGAAACCTGAGAATGGAGGAAGAAGTTCTAGCTAAGTTTGATATAAATGCCTTGTTAAGCTGGCTGGAAAATGCACCCAAAAGGGAAAGCCTGGAAATGTTAATCAAAATGATCGAAAAAATATGATAAAGGAATGGCTCGAAGATTATCATCCCGCAAACAGGGAAGAAGCCAAAGATGCATTGAGAGAAATCATGCAGGAGATCACACTGGCAGGACTTAACCGTGCCGGTTTTTTTGAAAAAGCGGCATTTTATGGCGGAACTGCGCTCAGGATATTTTACGGGCTAGAGCGATTTTCAGAAGATTTGGATTTTTCGCTGCTTGCCGTTGATCCGGATTTTTCATTAGAAAAATACCAAGATGCTATTATAAATGAGTTTGCTGCCCTAGGGATGCAGGTATCTATTTCGGAAAAACAGAAGACAGCGAAGAGCAACATCAACTCAGCCTTTCTAAAACCGGAGACTATTTGGAAGGAACTTGTGCTGGAGGGTGTCATCCCACAGAATGGACTTAAGGAAGTAGCCAGTATCAAGATCAAGATAGAAGTAGATAAAGAACCGCCATTGGGGTTTTTTACTGAGGAAAAGTTGCTGCTCAGGCCTTTTTCATTTTACGTAAAGTGTCTGTCGCTCTCCGATCTTTTTGCGGGAAAGATGCATGCATTGCTTTTTCGCAAATGGGGCACGAATGTAAAAGGGCGGGACTGGTATGATATGGAATGGAATATCAAAAAAGGAAATTCTCTCAATCTCGATCATTTCCTGTTAAGGGCGATAGATAGCGGTGACTGGAAAAAAGAGACCATCAACGAGGAGGAGTTCAGGAAACTATTGAGTGAAAAGATCGAAAGTGTTAAAATGGACTTTGTCAAAGCAGATATCTCCAGATTTATAAAAAATCCAAAGGTACTTGAAATATGGTCTCCCGGTTATTTCCACGACCTAAGTGCAAAACTAAAAATCAATACATCAAGTTAAGCTCCGGACCTTGTGGCTTTGGAAAAATAAAAACCAGAAGCCACGTATTCAAAAGATGCTGTAATGCAGAAAGGGAAAGCATTCGATTTTCTCCCACAGCAGATTGGACCATTTACAATATTCAGCCACGACAGTTTATCCAGTCATTGATGAATAAGGTATAATTTCCTGCATATTATACCGGAACAAGTAAACAAATAAAATCGCCTACTTACTAAATTGTAGGTAAAGACTTTTCTGAAATGGATTTTATGATATATTACTTTTGACCTAAATAAAAAATATTATGATGTCAAAAGTAATTGTAATTACAGGAAAAAGTCAGGGATTTGGGAAGTTAACGGCCAAAGCATTAGCAGTGCAGGTATAACCCTCCTTTTTTTCGAACTGGTTTAGGACGCGAGAATTCAAATTTTTTTTAAAGACTAAAATACTATTTTATTCCTACGCACTATTAATGATGATTTATAATATCTTTAAACATGAAATTACCTATCGAAGTTTGGATTGCGGAAAGGGATTATTCCAAGAATGTAACAGAACTATTTAGTGAAGCTGTTATTTGTTATAGAAATCGGGCTTATCGTGCCTCTTTACTATTATCATATTTAGGTTTCTTAACTATTGTGAAGGAAACTCTTATTCGCTCGAAAAAACCGACTGATTTTACGGATACTGAATGGTCAGCCAAAATACGGGAAATAGATACACATGATGGTTGGGAGAAGGCTGTTTTTAACGCTCTTATCCAAGGGTCGAGTGGTGGCCCAGCAAAGCAGATCTATAAACTAAATCCAGACATTATTCAGCAATTTCAGTATTGGCGTAGTCGCCGTAATGATGCCGCACACTATAATGATAATGAGATTGAAGGTCACCATACGGATGCTTTATGGAGTTTTATAAAAAGTAACATTCTTAAAATAGTTGTAAATGGAGGCATGGAGGGCTTACTAAACAAATTCACTGAGCATCATGACGATCTGAAAACACCCCCAGATATAGACATTACTCCACTAATTAAAGAAATCCCGCAAAGCATATTGCGTGCAGAGCTACCAGAATTTATTAAACAGATGTCAGATAGAATTAATGCCATAATATGGTATGATGACTCAGCTGTACGGGAGATCTACGATAAAATATTTGACTTACCTGATCACGATGTTATTGAAGCCTTAACTAAATATATGAAGGAATATAAATTGGACCTAAAATTTATCAACTACTTCCCACATAGAATTAAATTAATGCAATATGATGATCATGAGAAAAGAGAATTGTGGAAAATACGAATGTTTGATATAGGATTGCATATCAATCCATTTAACATTTATAGTGAGATATTACGTGAGAACTGGGTACCCCAAAATGAAATTCAACTGGTTAATCACAAGCTTCTAGACAAATTTGATCAAAGTGTTTACAACCGATTACCTGAAAATGAAGGTGATAGGTTGACATTGATGAATTGTGGTTTTTATGATCTAATTTTTTCTGAGGCGATTATTGAAAGGAAACTTAAAAATTATATGTGGGTAAATAGTAAATGTGATTTAATAGCAGCCTATATAGAAACATCACCCTTACTTGATGAAACTGTAAAGGTACTTTGCACGATGGCCGATAGTAACAATCCTTCACAATGGTTAATTAAAAAGTTAAATACCACATTTGAATCCAACCGAATTTTGAAAAATAATTTTTTAAAAAAGGTGAATGATTTGAAAATTACTTTACCAGTTAGTTTTATATAATAGACATATATAGATGAACTATCATATTTCAAGCCTTCGATTTATCAAAACATAAGAAAAATAAAGCTATTGTCCTATATTTGATAAGCTATATAAATCAAGATAGGTTAAATTATGATTGACGCGTCCAAGAAAATTTCTCCCCAAGCCCTTAACCAACTCAAAGATAGCCTTTCGGTCATCTATTGGAAGAAGGATGAGCTACGCGACTTTTTAAAAATGGTATTGACCCAAAACACGATACTGAGTACGTTGGACTGGAGCGCCTATAAAAGGGAAGTTGTAAATGAACTTATTAGGCGAATGGTTGACCGACTCGATATTTTCCAACAGGATTTGCTCAACCTCTTTCACGCTGTTGCCGATTTTGACAATTATGATCATCTGAAATTTTGGGACGACGATGGCTCCAAAACTAGCAAGGCCAAGGATTCTGTTGCCAAACTTCGCAAATTAACTAAGGGGTATTTCCAACTTACTAAGGAACAAGAGCAATCCGCTCAGCGAAAAGTAGAAAGAGAAAAAACGATTCAAAAGACTCTTTCCCTGGAAGATGAACTCTTACAACTGAAACAAAGGTTTGAAGAAATAGCTCTTTGCAAAAATTACCAGAAAAGAGGATATCTACTTGAAAAATTTTTGTACGACTTATTCCTCCTCCATGATCTGGAACCTAAAGAAGGATATAGAAATAACGGGGAACAGATCGACGGAGCTTTCACATTTCAGCATGCTGATTATTTGCTTGAAGCCAAATGGAGCAAGGAGGTGGATCGTAACGATCTTGCGGACTTTTGCCACAAGGTCGATACTAAACTTAAATCAGCACTTGGATTACTGGTCAGCATAGACGGAGTTACCAAACATGCAATAGATCCCTATTTTAAATCTATCATAATAATGGATGGCTTTGATATTATGTCAGTCTTGGACTGCAGAATCACGTTGAGTGATCTACTTTTTAAAAAACGTAGAAAAGCAATAGAGACCGGTCAAATTTACCTCAATATTAATCAACTGTAATATGAAAAATTTTAATACCTGCAACCACGATTTACTAGTGTTTTTTGTGCTCAACTACGTTCGAAAATGTTAGAATTGAATCATAATTTTACAATTCAGTTTTCATTGCTCCACTCAAATAAGGATTATTTTATAAAAGCATTCTATAATGGTATTAGATAATACGACAAAACCTTTGCGCTATGTTGCCTATACTCTAGGCTTGCAGATTATTGAGCTTCAATTGATAAATGCTACCCAATATACTGTAATATTTGCATCGGAAGATTCTGAAATAAAACTACGTTATCAAGAAGGAAGAGATTCGAAATTTGAAGTTTATATCGAAGATCCTGATCATAAGTTGCTAATTCTCATTTATAGATTTTATCTTAATACACACATTGATAGTGTCCTAGACGAAGATCTTAAACATTCAATTAGGCAGATGATAATCTATTATAATGGTCAAAACCTGGACGAATTACGGTTAAAAAATATCAACATTTTGAACGGCATTTATTTTCATTTAGATTGTGAAAAAAATCTGAATGATAAGTGTCGGGCAAGCTTGATACGTAATTCAAATGTAGATATTCATAATAAGATAATTTCTGAAATAGTCGAAAATCAGCAAAAACTGTCAGATTTGAAAAGTCTTTTAATCTTATAGTATAGTAGCTAAAAAATCCCGGAGATCGAGGGAGTGTAAAGTGAACTGTCGGACATTTGAATAAATAAAAAAACGCTTGGAATAAGGCCGATGAGCTGTTGGTAGTAAATACCGGTTGACACGTTTCGCTCCAATGCGTTTTTACATCTTAAAACTGAATAGTTCGGTAGTCTTCGAGCCTGTGTATGCGACGATAGTTTAAGAGATGTAATAATAATCGTTTATTCAAACTTAAAGTTATGGAATTTATTGGAATTGACATTGCAAAAGACACATTTGTAGCTGCTTATCCCCAATTAATTGGCTACAAAACCCACACTTACAATAATGACTTAAAGTATTAAAAAGTTTATAGGCTCTATTACAGAGACATAACATCATTGCGTTTTGGAGGCAACGGGTAATTATGGTACTGTAAGCTACCATGACCACAGTTATCCCGTGGCTAAAGTTCTGGAACTATTTCTACGCATTGCGAATATTAAAAATACCTATAATTAGGTATAGGAATATTCGCCAGAATTTTGAAATTTTCTGGAATAACAGAAACACAACAATATATATTGGGTGCGATAAATTAATGTCACCGTCCTAGAAAATAATGTGTCTGTTTTTATTAGTAATCTGACTCCATAGTTAATCAAAGTTGACTAAACAACTTATTTACAATAGATATAAAGAAACTATCCTAAACATTTTAAATTATGAAACAAACCAACAAAAGCATTAAGTTTTCATTTTCGTTACTAACTTCAATTTTACTGTGCTCATTTTGCTATGGTCAGAACCAACTAACCGAGGAGATGATAAAAAAAATTAACTTAACGGATAAACAAGGTATTTACTCTGTAGCTGAAGTTGTTAAATTTGACCAGCAGGTTTTACGAGCAGATGAATTAGTGTTTTCTCCAAACTCTGTACTGGAACTAACTAATTTGGATTATGATTATATCCTAATAGTGGCTAATAAAATAAAATTTACTGCACCTCTTAAAAAAGCAACGATAAAAAGGGCTTTTGACGTTTTTGCAGAAAATGGGACTGATGGTAATTTAGGTTCCAATGGAGTGAGTGGAACGACAGGTGGTAAAAATGGATCAGATGGTACTAATGGAGGAATTGGTCAGAAAGGTGGTAAAGGTAAAACAAAACAATTACCAAAAATTTATATAATCACTAATGAGGTTACAAGCCAAGCTTCGAATCAAGCTTTAGATTACATAAACCTAAAATTATTATTCCCTGGAATAGATGGTGGTAGTGGTGGTAATGGTGGTCGAGGTGGCAATGGTGGAAATGGAGGAAATGGCAGAAAAAGCTCTAGTGGGGCATTTGATTGCAAACGAGGAGGAGGTGATGGTGGTAATGGGGGACTTGCAGGTAAAGGTGGCCAAGGTGGGGATGGTGGGGATGGTGGTAATGGCGCTGACATTTTTTTTATAGCTTCAGATAGCGCAATGGAAATTTTATCATATTCGGTAGTAATTAATACGGGTGGTGATTCTGTTGCTGCAGGCTTACCGGGAGCAATAGGATTTCCAGGCTTCGGTGGTGGTGCTGGTGCTGGTTCGATACATTGTAGTGGTGGTGACTCAGGAGCAAACGGAAAAAATCCCGTTCCATTAAACGAAGGAAATGGTCAAAGCGGAAAAGAAGGTGCAAAAGGAAAAATAGAAAAATTTAATATTTCTAATGTAGAAGGACTACATTTTTAGTTTCTGCGACTTGCTCGATCATATCCTGGAACAGTTTGTGAAGCTTTCGGCTCAATAGGTGCATTCTCCCTTGAGGGATTATGCTTTTTAATTTCAGATTTAGCCGTATTAAACCATTCATAATAGATACCAAGACCAAAACTTACAGCCGCCTGCCTACTAAATGTGTTTTTAATATAGCTATTACAATAATCTATATTCGCTAAAAATAAGTTTTGAACATTTATATTGTGATCTTGTCCTGCATTTAACCATTCTATGGCATTTTGTGACTCTCCTGCAAGTGCAAAAACTGTGGCATAATTTAGACATGCTCGTGCGCTTAAAGGACCTCTTATAGAACGGTTCCCTTGACCAATTGGAACAGAATGCAAGTATGTACTTGCCCTAGTTGGTAAACCCGTTTGGGTGTTTAGCCAATCAATATTTGCTCTAATCTCTACCTTTGTTTCTTCAGATTGGCTAAACGCGGTAAAAGAACTTAACAATACTAAAAGTATTAATGCTATCGTTTTCATTGCCTCATTAATTTTGAATGAATGATTACTCCAATTTAGTAAAAATGGTAGAAATTATAAAGGAAGAATTCTATTTATTTTTATTTTTTACGATCATTCCGTATCAAAGATAATATTGCCAAATTCTATGAAGATATCTGGTGTTCTTCCTAAGCGCATAAATGCACTAAATGGTAACATTTCTTTTGATGTAGTCTCAAAACTTAGATTTTCAGCGTAAAGGGATTTCAGGAAATTAAATAAAATGACAAGTAAAAACAGAAATAATAGAACGTTATAGTCCCAATGTTGTCAAGTAAAACAAGGATAAGACAATGTAGATAGTTCGATTGGTATGGGTGCGTAGTGACTCCGTACTGAGTCCGTAGTGAGTCCGTGTTTTTGAGCTAGTTAAAATACACGGACTCACTACGCATTCAATTCGCTTTCAGTACGGTAGGAAGTGAATGCTATTACGAATCAACCTGAATGTGGTTCAACTGAAAATCTATATCTACCTCATCGAAGTTTAATGGCCGGACATACCCGGACAAAACAGGACATTTCCGGCCATTTTTGTTAGGGATGGTCAACTTCCTTCATTTTAGGTGATAATTGAGGTAAATTCGTTTTCACATAAAAAAAATATAATGGGAAAATTTGATGGAAAATTTTTTGCAGGGCCAGTAGGTCCGGTAATCTTCAGAAAATCTAAAGGAAAGCAGATCGTTTCTGTAAAACCGCTGCCAGGAACAGTAAAGCAGACGGAAAACACTAAGAAAGCATCAGGAACTTTTGGTATGGCCAGTTTAATGACCAGTCAGATCAGAGAAGGATTTAGTCATGAAATCAGCAATTTGCATGATGGAAGTCTACATTCCCGACTCATGACAACGCTTAATCCTATTCTGTCCCAGTGCAGGGACCTGGGAACAATGAAATATGATTTTGAAGCCAACAGCTTTCATCGGTTACAGGGGTTGAATTTTAATATTGAATCGCCTTTAGAAAAAAAAATGGGTGTGTTTCCGGAAATTAAACTTGAAAACAACAAGTTGCAGGTTGTTTTCCCGTCCGGGAAATTGGAAAGTAAAATCAAATTTATAAAAGGAAGCACTTACTGCAACCTTACGTTGAGTTTGTTACTCTTCAGATTAAAGGATGGCTTGAGGTCTAAAACATCGGTGAAGGAGACGATAAGGGTTGATAGAATGAATCAGGAACCATTAGGCAATATAGCCTTTGAGTATACTGTCCCAAACGGCTGCCTGTGTGTACTTGGGATATTTCTTAAGTATCATAATTACAAATACATGCTGAACACAAATAGCATGAGCCCGGCAGCTATTTGCTTTTCCTCTGTTTTACCTGGAGATTTCGATGGGGAGAATACAGAGGATTGGTATGATATGGGACAGCAATTTGATTGAAATACCTCCAAAATTTTGATTTATAAAATAGAGCTCTCTTGAAAAAGGGAGCTTTTTCGTTTTTAAACTTTAAATCAGGTAAAAATGTGCTGGACAAAAAGTGGCAAAATCGCGGACATTTTCGGACATCTCTGGACATTTGCGGACACTCGCTGGAAAATGTTTTTTTTTCTGAAATTATCACTCTACTTTCGTTCAACGTTTAGGCTTAGCGCTGATCTTAAATGAGTTAACAGAATAATAAACAATTTAAAATTTTCTAAAAATGGGAAAAGTAAAAAGTGGGGTACTGGGTCAGGTATCCGGAAGTGTAGGACCAGTGGTATTTGCCGTAGTGAATGGCCAGCAAACGGTTAGAGATAAACCGAAAAAATCAACCAAGCTGCCAACTCAGAACCAGTTGGATGTAAGGGACATATTCAAACTCGCGTCTGACGTGATGATGGACTTCTCTGATATGGTCAACGTAGGCTTTAAAATTCATACTAAGTTTAGCACATCAATGAACACAGCGGTGAAGTATCATATTGAGAATGCAATAACTGGAATTACACCAGATTTCAAAATGGATTTTACCAAAGTGGTATTAAGCAATGGCAAAAGGGATGTGGTGAATAGCATGGAAGTTCAAGCTGCTGCCTCTGGGGCGATCATGAACATTACTTGGGATCCTTTTGAGGATACGGACACGGACTTACAAACATTGAGGAATGAGGATTTAGCATATTTTGCTTTTTACCACATTGCACAAGGCCGTTACGTTGCTAACAAAGGTTTAGTAAAACGCGGCGTAGGGAAGTGGGATATGAAAATTCCAAACAGCCTTGCGGGCAGTTTAATGCATGCCTGGGTTTTCTTTGTAACCGCAGACGGAAAGAAATCATTCAAAAGTGAATACTTAGGTACCTATACAGCTGTAATATAGTTGTATGAAAAAGATAGTCCGGCAGTGTACGCCATGAGCTGCCGGGCATCTTTTCTCTTAAACAATTAACAAATTTCTAATTTTTAATAACTAATGTGATGAACGCAAACGTGATAAAAATGCCCAAAAATAAGGGCATAAGCTATCTTATGAACAGGATAGCAAAAACAAGCAGCAGGATTTTTAGTATTTATGAGCCCCGACTTTTATTTCTATTTCTGTTGATCGCCTGGTCTACGATGCCGCAATGGCTAGAGATGGAGACAGAGGCTGGAAGTATCAATGGAAGTATCTGGCTATTGATAGTAATCAGCCTCATTACCTTCCTTATAGTATGTGCATTAAGCTTCTGGTTAATACAGCAATTTTGGTCCCGACTTGGGCTGCCTCAAATAGAACATATGGTTTCACAATTTAACACATTAACATCATGGCAGCAGCTCAGCTTGTTTTCGCTATATTTTGTTTCGGTATTGCTGGCAGCGTTAGGATGCCTGATCGCAATCTGCTAGATGTAAGGTCTAGAATTGTTGCTGCAGCAGCAAAAGAGGTAGGAGTACGAGAGAAAACTGGTCATAATGATGGGACAAAAATAGCAGAATATCTGCGAAGTGTTGGTCTCAACAGACCTGAACCCTGGTGTGCAGCATTCGTTTGTTATATCTATCAAAATGAAGGATTTAATAAACCACGATCAGGTTGGACGCCAGATCTCTTTCCAACCTCCAGATTAGCTCGTTCTGCCTTGCCCGGAAATATAATCGCGATCTACTTCCCTGAGCTCAAAAGGATTGCACATGTTGGAATCATTGAAAAAGCAAATGGTTCATGGATCTACAGCATCGAAGGAAATACCAATGTGACCGGAAGCAGGGAAGGAGATGGCGTATACCGCAGAATAAGACATATACGTACTATTTACCGGATGGCCGACTGGATAAGAGATGGGAGGGAAAGCAGATGATGAAGGGATACGTTTGCCTGTTAGTTGTACTATTTTTTTACAGCTGCGGTATCATGAATGATAAACATACGACCAAAAATTGGAGTGAATTGACTGATGAGACTAGACTGGATCTTGCGATGAAGATTGACCAGGAACTACAAGACAATTCAATAAAAATGATTGTTAGAGATGATTCTTTGAATAAAGATTGGAACATTCAATTGTGGCCGAAAGGAAAATTCACCTTTTCGCCTCACAACGGATTTGAAGGAGAAGCAGATAAAGTGCTGATCAATGGAAGGTCATTTCAGAGGAACAGATCTACTGAAACAGAGGCTACAGACAAAACGCAAAAGAATAGTGCTAATGTCTCCTTACATGAAAAGAAAAAGAATGTCGATACCTCAAAACAAGAAGAAAAATCAATCAAGCCAAATTCCAGCTGGCTATTAACCTGCGGATTTCTGCTCGGTATTTTCGTATTGCTAATTTACTTACGAAAATTATTTATCAGTAAATGAGTTACTTATGTTTGGTCTTTTTTACTAAATGTTTTTGCTTCCAATTGCGCATTCTTACGCGAACGGGAAATGATACCTCTCAGTTGATGTAAGAGTGCGCTTTTTAAAATTTTTTGCTGGTGAACGATGGTTTTCTCTTTGGCACAAGTTGGAAGGATTTTAAACAAGGCAAATAGATTTCCTGATACACTATATGATTGTAATCCTGTCATATTTAAATTTGATAATCAAATAATAATATGGAAACTATGAACGAGAAATGGAATTTAATATTTAATTCTGAGATAAATGAGGGTGAGCATATATTAAAGGTGATAGTGAAAAGAATACTGACGGCCTTGGCGAATGGCGAAATACGCGTACCAGCGTTGATGCCTACACAAAGGTTAATTATCGAGGATACTCAACTTTCAAAATACGTCGTAGAGGATGTTTACAGGGAATTAAAAAACCTGAATATTCTTAAAACGAAAAGTGGAGGAGGGTCACATCTTGTGAAAAAATATCCCAATGGCAGAGGTGCTGCTAAAAAAAAGAAGGAAGAAAAACAAACGTCAATCCCTTTAAGGGAAGTCTTATTGGGTGAGGAGTTGGTCTTGCAAACAACAAATTCTATTTCTTCCTTCATTGGTCAGTGGAACAGGCTTAGGAAGAATAATGACATGCTTAATTCTGAGCAGCGCAAAATGAAGATAAGAGATGAGGTATTAGAGAATGTAACGAAACTACTAAGCGGTTCCCTCGCCAATGACTATAAAAAAGATCAGGTCTATTATGCTTCTGGTTACCAATGGTTGTTATATATTTTATTTACGGCATTGCTGACGGACCGCAAAGAAATTATCATGCTAGGGCCAGTAAGTAAACTAGTATGGGATACCATTGACGGCGTAACACTAAAGCATGAGCAGCTATTGTCGGACAATAAAGAAAATTTTGTAGAAAAACTGAACATACATTGTTCGAACGGAGGAAGAGTGGGAATTGTCTATCTCAGTTCAAGAAGGTTAGGCCCCTTTTATGATGAATCAGCTCGAGAAAATTTGGCAAAATTACATGCGCTTCAGGATAGCTATAATTTTATTATCGTGGAGGATGACCGGGATGTTTCTTTATTCAGAACTTCTCCAAATTTACTGATGAGCATGGTCAGTGATAAGCGGGAACAGGTAGTTTATCTCCGTCCATTTTCCAGCTTTTTACCTTTGAATGAGGAACTTAATTTGATTTGCGGACCATCAAAACTAATCAAAAATATTAGAGATAAATTTCAGCTTTCAGGTAAAGGTATTACTGCCGGTACCTCACTTACTCTCGAGAGCATCTTAAATCTTGACCTCCTTGTGAAATCAGAAAAAGCAGTTTTAAAAAAAGCTACGGAGATGATGAAGGTTGCCAGAAAGGTATTCAAAGATGCCGGAATCTGGACGTCTGAAAGTATTATGGCGGGGAATGTCTGGTTTTTACGTTTAAAACTGATCAGAGGTATGTTGCCAGATAATATTTATGGCCTATTGCTCAAAGAGCATATCAGTATAATCAATCCTGCTGATTATGTGGGATTTCCGCCCCTGCAGAATGAAGTTTGTATCTCCCTGGCAGCCTGTGTGTGTACATCGGATTTAGTAAATGATCTAAACAAATTTAATGAAGCTATAAAAGTATTAACCATAAAACCTGACAACCATGAACAATGAAAATGACGCTAATTTTAAAGTAGTAATTCAGCTCCTGAAGCGAATGACAACCTTGCTGGAAGACAAAAAAAACAACCGTGCAGATGAAAGAAAACAGGTGCTTGATGCAGCGGATCTAGAGATACTCTTTCACCGATCTCCCCGAACGATCAGGCGGTGGAACCAAAAAGGAATCTTGAAAAGTGTTGAAATTAACGGTATTTCTCATTTTTTATGGGCAGATATCTTTCCGTTGATTCAATCAAAAAATGATTAAGATGTCAAAAAAGGAATATAATACTAAGGATATAGGGCCTATAGTGCTCTATGTAGTTGAAGTTGCTCTTGGGGGAATTGTACTACACGTTTTTCAGTTAGCCCTACAGGGAAGATTTAAGGATCTTGCAAATTTGATTATAAACGATACGGTAGATGAAGTTACCTATGCTTTGATTGATATGTTGGAAGATGAAGTATCCGTATCCTATAAAATTTGTATCGAGGTATTCCAGCACAATGCCACTGAAATAGCCAATCTGTACGAAATAGAGGCCTTGACGAATAAGAGGATTATCAATCTGGGAGAGAAATTTTGCTATCATTTGGTCAGGTTGAATATTCCTTCAGGTTGCCTGGAAGATGCTTTGTACTTTCTTTCAGAATACACTGTTACCACGCTGGGAATTTTACATTGGTTGTGTGTCCTGATCAAGAAGGAGAGAATTGATGTAGATTCTTTAAACAATAAGCCAGATCGCTTTTCACTTGAAGATCTGGAATATGAGTGTAACGGACATATGCACCTGCCAGTAATACAGGTTATTTTACAAATTGGTCGTCAACTCGAAAAAAGTAAGCAAGTTGCTCTTGCCGCATTAAAAAAAATTGAATAAATCTAATATAAACCTAAACCTAAAACAACATGCAAGCAAACACCAGAAAAAAAATTACAGGAGATGCCTACCGCCACCGCAGAAAAAAATGGCTCTACACTAAAAAGTTCATCCGTAAGATGTACCCATTAATGCTGATTGGTTTCAGTGATATGGACAAAAAGCTAACAGATATACAGGTTTTGAACCTGATGATGAAAGCAAACGTTGAATTGCTTTTTGGCATGTCTCCAAGGTTTCACCTTAACTTTAGTAAGATGGTAGTCAGCCTGGGGTCGCTGGCAGTACCGTTTGATACGAGTGTGAGATATATTTCTCCAAGACTGGTAGAATTGCGATGGAAAAATGAATCATCAGATTTGGCCGCTAAAAAGACGTTTTATGTTTTTAAGTATAATGCAACGAAAAAAGCAGCTCATATCTGGTCGATCCAAGATTATGAAGAGCTGGAAGGAATGGATATCAAATTTCCTGAAGAGGAGTATGGCGATGAAGTGCATTTCTGGCTTTCAATTGCTCAGACAGACAGAAAACTGAGATCTAACAGTGTTTATGTTGGGCAGATATTACCACTATCCAATTAAAAAGCAAACCACACACCAGTTGAGTCAGGGCGAAAGTCCTGGCTTTTTTTTGTCTGCGTCTGGCAGGAGTGCGAGAAAAACGGTATTTCAACGTGACTTGTAAATAGATCAAATATTTGCACGGATGTGTGTTTATTCGTGATAATTTCTTTATAAGATTTATAAAAAACTCACCTGAAGAATATACAAAGAGACTATCAGCATGATGATTAGAATCCCTAAATTTACATATTTTGCATTCCTTGATAATTGATGTGTACCATTGAAGTTGGGGAAAAAAGACATGAGCAAGGAAGAAAAAAATAACCAAGACATAAACAAGGTAAAGGTGCTGAAAATTTTTCTCCACATGCTGAGTTCTTGGAACCATGGATAACCGAATGCAAAGACGAGTATCAATGTAGAAAAAGAAAGTGCAATATATTTTAACACTTGGCGCTGCTGTCTAACCTGGTAATTGTACCGGATATTCATGTTTTGTACAGTGGAGAAAGGAACAATAAAAATATCACCAGGTATAATTTTTATAGCATTCGAAGTCTGTGAAAATCTTGAAGCACCAGTAAGATAAATATTTTCCAGTTCATTCTTACTGTTGAGTGTATACTGTGTCAGTAAACCAGAGAATAGATTAGATTTACCATCATTATCCTTCAACATTAAATCAACTTCGGTAGAAATGACTTTATTTCGATTTGTTAAGCTGAAATCAGATGTTTTTAAGATTTCGCCCCTGAAATAGTAATGCCAGTAATTTAAAAATCGGAAGGCTGGAAAATGTAAGTCCAATTCTAGTATTCTTACAATCTTATACATCAGGGCACCACATATGGCTGCTAGAGTAACAGAATATACTGCATAAGCCAGCACAATAATTAATTGTTCAGGTGTGGTGTTGGGAAGTTTATTTTCTATGATATTTCGATAGAGGGTTTGCAGCATTAATCTCCAATCCTGGTAACTGGCATCAATAAATCTGCTGAAAGTTAACGCGCTTACAAGTTGAACAAGGATACCCCAGAAAAGGCTTGTGATAATCCTGTCGGCAAATAAGCCCGAGTTGAACTGACCAGAGAAGGAGCCCTGGAAGTAAAATCTTTTGAAGATAATACCGGGTACTATAAGAATTACGATGTATGCAAAGCTAAAGAGCGTAAGACTTGTATCCACTTATCAGGTCGTTAATTCAAGCTTTTGGTTGTTACTTAAGGTAATAGTTTCTTTTCCCTGCTTGCCATCTTCCTCTAATTTCTTAAGTTTTGAAAGGGCCTCCAAATAATTCTTTTTATCGTCCGGATTTGACATTATTTCCCTTACACGATCACTCATTACATCAGTGTCCGAACCGAAGAATGTATCTAGTACACTTTTCATGCTGATCGATATTTCTTTGATGATTGTCATGAAGCATTCATTTAACTTACTACTAATATACAAATTTTGTTTATACAAATGTTAATAGACATAAAAAAATACCTATTAGCGACAATTTTAGTATTCATTTCCCCTTCTTATACAAAGCAAAATCTGAAATATACTTATGGATGGACTCTGGATTTTTATCTGCAATAGGAGGATGTATCCGATGCCATTATTTTCCCTATCTACCCGATAAAATTACCAATTTTATTTTTGAGTGTCTTTTACTCCCATAACTAAAAGCCATAAACAAAGTGAGATTTCGCCAATAAATGATATAGATGCAAAATAGGGAAACAGCGGATTAGCGAAATCTTTGGACAGGAGCATGGTAAAGGTATTTGCAAGATAACTTATTCCGGCAAGTGCATACAGTATGCCCAGAATTCGCGGCACGAGCTGCGATTTTAAGATCAGGT
>Ga0247809_1000614_pt1 | contig 16334 bp, 13 predicted proteins | sample UWRJL104311B1_FD_180951 | JGI IMG/M metagenome (GOLD analysis project Ga0247809, IMG submission 180951) | Plant litter microbial communities from Arlington Agricultural Research Station in Wisconsin, United States - UWRJ-L104-311B-1 | ecosystem: Environmental > Terrestrial > Plant litter >...
CTTGCTGCGAAAGCGCAAGGCGCGACGGGGTTTGATTGGTTGTAGCTCCATAATAATATTTTTATGAAGCCAAATTTATAAACCGTGATAGCTCACGTCAAGATGCACTGTAGTGTTAGCTTACTTTGAACAGCATGCCAACAGGTGGAAACCATGGCAAAATGAACGTGGGTTTAATTCCGGTAATTTTCTGTTTACCCCTATTTTTCTCGCTTGACTCCAAACTTCCTTGGATAATAAGCTAAAGTAATCATGAAATACTGCTTAAGTACATTTGTTGTACCTCTAGTTATACTATTATTTGATCCTGTATTGATAATCGTTGTATTTTGGTGTAAAAGATCCAAGGCGGTGAACTTTAGTTCCAAAGTATTTCCTTTTAGCATGCGGTAACTAGAATTCGCATTCCATATTGTAAAGTCGGTAGCTTCTGATCCGGTACTAGTTGCGCGGTTGAAAGTGACATTACTTCCAACACTTAATCTTTTGTTAACGTTGATACTTGTGCTTAACATAGTAGATTGTGTACTATTTTTAAATTTATAATCGATAGCACCACTCTGAGCTGATTGATAAAATAAAATTGATTCCTTCACATTAACAGCCCACCACTCACTAAATGTATAGTAAAGATTGATTGAATTATCAATTGATTTGATATGTGAAATTATATAAGCATTGTTGACATAAGCTGGATTACGACTAATAGACAATGAGTGCGACAACTGAAACTGCAGTTGATTTTCTTTGAAAATCAAGGCTTTGTTGACCACTGCGTTAATATTTAAATATCTGTTACCTATAGCATTCACTGTATAGTAGGTACCACGCCCGAAATTATCTACTAGACTACTATCTGATAAACTATTACTAATAGTCCCAACTGTTATTTCTGCATTATAGTTAAACTTAGTTTTCATCCGTTGACTAGTATGATCGAATTTAAAATTAAGTTTACGTTCAGTTGCTTCTTTCAGATTTTCATTCCCTAGCCGTATGTAATATTGATTTGCGCTATCTACAATTGGGCGTAGTTGTTCTATATTAGGGTAATTTGAAAGCGTGCTAAACGATAAGTTGTAATTATTGGTGAATTCTCCATATTGATCGTTTATAAAGCTAACTGAAATATTCGGGACAAATTTTTGATAACTTCTTGTGAAATTTTGGGAAGCATGATTGGAACTGTTATTTTGATAGTAAAACTGTTCCTGAAATAGTAAGTTTAAAGAAAGTAACTTTTGGTAGCGATTAGCTAGATCATTCATAAATGTTTTCCCAATGTCTAACGCAATTTTATTGTCTGTTATTTTTAGTTCACTCACGTTCGTTAGATAAGGATCAATCTGATAGATATCTAACTGATCCTTATTTCTCACTTTATTATTTTGTTTTTGCATAGTTAGATTTAAGTTATTTTTTATGTCGAACGTAATGCCCATAAATCCTCGATTTCCAAAAAATAATGTTGAAAAATCTCCAAGATCTGCAGAAAGATGGTGGCCTATATCTGTTTTTGTTTTTTGATACTGACGATCAAACTTTTTGTTTTCTGTAGGATTTGTATTTGAAATAAAAGATGTTCTAAATAATCTATCGCTGTAATTTTGACCAGCATCAAAGCTATAATTTATGGTCCAGTTGCCAGGTAGACGATTCATTTTTAAATAATCTTTATCCCTAATTATATCCAAGGCGATCGAAGCAGCCTTACCTGTTACATTATTTGCATCATATATATTATTAGCACTTTGGAAAATCCCATTAGAATCATATAACTTAATTTTATTTTCAGACTCAGTGTTACTTGTGAAAATATTCAAATTGGATGAAGCATTCAATATCAAATTTCTCTTGCGTCTTTCGTACTTTAATTTAAATTTGTGTGCTGTAATACCAGTTTTATTAACATTATTGCTGTGTTGAGTCTGAATACTATCAGCTCCAAGTGTCGTTATTTTATTTAAATTATCACTGGATAAATTAGAATTGTCTCTAACGTAATAATCACTTATTAAACGACTAGTGTTGAAATTATTTGAACTAGAAATAAAATCATGCTGTAAAAGTAAACCTCCGGACATAGTTTTGTTGATACCTGCAAGTCTGAAATCTGGCTGATAATCAATGTTGACTCCTATACCTTTGTAAGTACTATTTTGCAAAAGAACATTCGCGTTATCTGCGACTTTATTGACGTTGTTAGTTGCTCCTACTATACTCAATTGTGTATTTTTATTCAGCATATTAATGTTACCATCACTCTCATAACGCTTATCTGTCCCAAAACCCATTGATAATTTGCCAAATAATGCGTCTTTTTTATCCTTTTTAAGTTTAATATTTAGGGATGTAATAGAGTCCATTGGATTCCTTTTATTTTGCTGTTCCTTATAAACTTGTACTTTATCGATAGCATTTTTGGGAATATTCTGAATGGCAACCCGTGTATCGCCCCCGAAAAAGGGTTTGCCATTAACAAGTAATTGTTTTACCTGCTTTCCGTTAACTGTAATTGTACCATCACCCCATATGGTGAGGCGGGGTAATCTGCGCAGTAAGTCTTCCGCCACTGCATTTTTATCCATATCAAATGCCTCAGCATTGAATTCAAGTGTATCTCCATTCATGCGTATTGGTGGAATATATCGAATGACGACTTCATTTAATTGAATAGAATTTCTTTTTAAGTTGAAGGTTCCTAAATTAAACGGTTTTTCTTTCTCTGATATTAAAAAACTTCTCGTCATTGCTTTATAACCAGTATAGGTAACTACAATTTTGAGAAGAATATTTAAGGGAACTTCTTTAAATCGAAATTCACCAAAACTATTGCTGAGTTGATAGCTTACAAGAGCCGAATCTGTCATTTTATAAATAGCTACAGAGGCTAGATCCAAAACATGATTATGGGCAGAATCACGTATTATACCATATGATTGACCTTTATTTGCCAATTCATTTTTTTGCTGACAATAAGTTGTTAAATGGCTTAATAAGACAATTGTTAATAATAGAATGGATTTGATAAATAAATTCATTGCTTACATATTAACCTTAGGCTTCATTTGTACTATAACTGGGTTGCTTTTTCTGTTTTGAGTAGCAAAATATTTTTTTAACACTGCCGGATAATTTGGCTTTTTATCTTGTGTAGCCTCCCTAGATTCAAACAACTCTAATGAGGAAAAAGAAGAATATATATATTGTCCGTCGCACCCCTGAATGGAATTGCTCTTGTTGATAAATGGCAAAAAAGATGATAGTGAATCAGGTGATATATTCAAGAGACTAAGCGTAGCACTAGTCTTTAAATTATATGAAAATATCTTATGATTAGTGTTTTGGTGATTATTGATCGTAATGAATAGCTTGGGTCCTATGCTATAAATATTGCTAAGAGCATATACTATTTGTCTATTGACATTTAAATAGTCACGCCTTTTTGATCTATATTTTTTTTCATTGTACAAAAAATCTGTAGGAACACTATAGGCCATTGGTAGCATTACTTTGTATACATCGCTTATTCCTTTCTTATCAATCTTATAAATGTTATAATCATAAGATCGAGTAAAAAAACAGGAATTATTAATACTCGAATGATAAAATGGACCGTCCATGTTCACCTCCACATCTCCAGCTTTTGCTATATTGTTATGATCATACGGTATTTCACTTTTAATATTTGAGGAAAAATCATTTGTTAAATATAATTCTTTGGCAACTGACTGGGCGGAGTCCTGTTCAAAAGTAGAATGAGATACAGAATAAACGAACGTATTACTGTCCAAGTATGAAAACCCCCAAAAGCGGGTTCCATTATTTTTTTTTGTTAATGGAATTTTTCCTTTGAAAAGACCATCGAAATTGAATATAAATAAATTTTCCTTATCTAGGTTGGTCCTTATTAATATCTGCTGTTTATCCGATTGAACAGTAAAATCTCCAAATATATTAAAATTGAAATTGTTAATCATATTGCCATTCTTATGTAGTCCGGGTATGTTCTCACATTTTGCATGTAATGAACCATCCTTATTAAGGACCAGAACTTGATCCATGCTTCTATCAAATACAATAAAATAATTATCCAGCACTTCTAGTTTGGAAATTTTGCCGACGATACATCGTTGACTATTTTCTATTGGAATGTAGGTGATCTCATCAAAAGTTTCGTTGCATGTACCTCCCATAGAATCTTCCGGATCCAGTCGCAACACTGTGGTATCTTGAATACTCTGATTGGCCAGGACAGAGTTACTTAAGGTAAACAGGAAAGAGAGCAACCAGAGATATTTGGTGAAAACAGATTTCATAAGTAAATTAGGATTTTTTTTTGTGTATACTTTCAAAGTAATCGTCTAAAACAAATGGCATTCCGCTATTAGGAATAAAAAAACTTGATGCGACACATCGATTATCTACCATGAACAAGTAGGAAAATTCTTTGCAATCATTATCAAAAACAATTCCTCCTTTCTTCAAGAAAAAGACAGGGAAATCGATCACTCCAATTTTTCTCCACTGCAAATATGAGTCATAATTTGTAAAATCAACAAGAGCATAAATAGGTAAATCTGGCCTTAGCTGATGCAGCTTATTCAATTTTTTTATAGTCAAATCAGAACATTCATTGCATCCGATTTCGGTATATCTCAGGATAAGACTGTATCTATTCTGTTTAATAATAGTATTAAATGCCACGGGAATAGATTTAGTAGTATCTTGACTTATATCATATACTTTCATATCCTTATTTTCCAATGAATATTCTGAAGATTTATTTCCAAATTTCACTAAATCGGAATAATAACGATTAGCGTCACTTAAATACCGAACACTATCAGCCATAACCATTACTTTATCTTTTTGAGATTGGAGGTTTTTTATGTCTCTTAAATATAGCAATATAAAAATGATAGCAATCGGAAAAGTTATCAATATAAATATCGTTTCAATTTTTATTTTTTTCATATACATTATTTGTGCTTGAATTTAACCTTGATCAAATAAAAACTATCATCAACAATTTCATTCACGCTTATCAGGGGACTATCTTTAAATAAGTAGTTCTTTAACTGATTACCTGTACAGCTAGCAAGAAATTCAGCAGTTTTTTTGTCATAAGAAGTAAACTGTGGAAAGGAAATTTTAAATTTTTCCTTTTCTAAAAATATGCCAGCGGATAAGACAACTGGCTTTTTTGCCCCTTTCAAAATTAGGGTGTTAGTTAGACTAGTTGAGTTATCTAAAAAATTTATGGAGGATAAATAAATCAAACTGTCATCTTCCAACCAATTTTTAGGACTCGTGTAACCTTTATTATATAAATATAACGCTTGGATAGATGGTGAAGTACGGCCAATTTCTTTGAATATTTTCAAATGAGGTTTTACGATAGCCTCTAAAAAATCTGAAGGGAAATTTCCTTTACTATAAGTTATTTTGTACCTTCTTTGAATTTCATTTTTACTAATATTATAAATATATGGATCATAAGTTCGGAAAAAACGAAGACTGTCTTTATATGGAAAAAAAGATTTTGCAGGTGTTATAAGAGTAATTCCTTCAAATTTAGATGGATAGGTCAAATGTTTTTCAATTAAACTTAATTCATCACTTAAGATATCCAAATTAGATGGACTTTTCTTATTATTCTGAAGTTGGGTATTATATAAGTTGTACGTCGCATAGCCGACAAAATTCTCCGTTCCAGGTATAGAGGCTATGTGATTATAGTGAAACAATTTCGCACCCTGGATGTATTTTTTCTTAATTAAATTTGAATCAAAGGTAGTCAACTTCATTTGAGCGAAATCATAGATGATTATTTGATCCTTTTCATTGACGTAACAGTCAGTAACGTTTAATGATTGCTTATCAGTCGGACCATTTTCCATAAGTGTCTTTAAGTACTTACCATCAGCGGAATAGGCGTTAACCCGTTTGGTGTTCACAGCATCAATTACAACATAGTAATTACCTAATGCATATAATTGATCTATGCGTGTTATCGGTTTTTGAATTGGATCAGTTAATCGTAATATTTTCACATCGCTGACTAAACTAGAGATATCCATTGTATCAGGAACAGCGACATTATTTATAAATAAATCTGAATAATTATCAACTATCTCAGAGTTTTGCCTGTCTCTACATGAACAACTGCAGAGAATTATTAGTAAGCACAGATGGAAAAGTGACTTTCTTGATAATACATAAAAAAAATAAAGCATTTTAAAAGGATAAGTTAAATAGTCATAAATTAAAGGATTAGATTTGCCTTACTTAACGAAAAAATGAATGATAAAAATAAACTATCAGCCGCTTTCCTTTAAATGCATTCATATACGAATATTGCTGGAAAGCAATATTCGTATAATAGTCAAATAAAAGATGACATAGGCTTCTTGCTGGAAAAACTATTTTTTCTGAACGCAACGGCGCGAAACTGGATAAGCAAGTATTCCACAACCTACCGAGCTGCATGTGTAAGGAGATCCATAAGTACTCGTGAAATTACAAGTTGTAGCAAATCCTCCTCCAGAACACTCATATGTACTTATAGTATAACAGCTACCTGATATTCCTCCAGACTCAACTTCATCAGTAATTTCAGTATCAGAGACAAAAGACGAAAGAGTAAATACGGCCATTATCACGACAGTGGAAATTGCAAGGCAATTAATCAATTTTTTTTTCATAATTTTTAGGTCTAAATTTTAATGATGATTGTTATTGGCATTGCCAGTAAAAGGAGTTTATGGCGACGCATGTATAAGGGTTGGCACACACACTGGGACCAGTGTAACCGGTTCCGCCACATTGCCCAAATTTTGGGACTGAAACAGTTCTGGCAACAATACTGGCTATACCAGTTAGTAAAAACATAAAGACGATTTTTTTCATAAATTTAATTTGAGATTATATGTAATTATTGAACAATTCCACTGATTTTAAATACTCCTATTGTTTGATTAATTGAATTACTATGCACGAATATTTCTTTGTTAAAATGTCCTGATTGATAAGGCCGAAAAACTCCTTCAATAGTAGCAAGCTTATTTTGCTGAATTTCTCCTTTAGGCCATTTTAAATGTATACAATCACAAGGATGACTGACTTCATTAATCAAAAGGGGGATTGTAGAATTATTTACAATCTGAAAGCTAAATGGATAAGCATTACCAATTTCAAGTGTCCCTAAGTCCTTTTCCCTTGGTAGAAAATTATAATCCACAGAAATTTTTTGAGGAGTAAAAGTATCTCGTAGTTTTTTTGGAATCTTCATGTATCCATTTACATCCCCATATAATACTTTATCTGACGGCGACTGCTTATATGCCATAGCTTTATACAAAATGCTGTCTAAACCTTCAATTCTAAATTTAGAAAGCTCATTTAGTAGGCTCACATTGAAAGGATATAAAGCGACTTTTAGCGATTTTTTTAAAACCTTACTAGCCGATATGCTATCTTTTGAGGACATCAAAACTACAGTCTTCAGCGTGAGTGAAACTAATCTTTTGTAAGCTTTAGTATCAATTGGCAGTCTGAAAAATTCGCCAAAAAACTTTTCCCCTACACTTATCTTATTTAAATCAGTAATTATAAAGTCCTTACTGTTTGGAAATCCAAATGCTTCAAGATTTCCCTTACGATCAAAAAAATATGGGAAAGGGTAGCTTGGCACCTTTAGTAGCTCAATAATTTTCCTTTCTGAAATCTTTTGAATGTCGGCCTTGTAGCAGATGTATTCTTTTGTTAAAATATCAACGGTCTCAGTCTGGGTATTTAAAAAATCTTGGAAAGAAGAACAATTTCCGCAAAGACTATCAGTGACTAAGATAAACACTTTTTTATTTTGTGCCTTAGCTTTTTTAAAGATCGATATTGCATCCCCACTTTCATAAATGATCTTTTTTTGGGTACAGCTGCTAAAGACAATGACTAGTTGGGTAACTATTATGAAAACTATTAATCTGTATTTAATATGAGTTGAGCGCTTCATTTTATAAATGTATAAAACAAAATCATTAATACAAAATAATAATTTTACCTTTATTCGACAGGAGTCTTGGTTAATACAAAAAGCTCTATCATACTTATGATGTATGTTTAGCTGTAGCCCTACATTTTTTGGTCTATTACCCTTTTGAAATATACTTATGTCTATTTAATAGGGAGTTATGATAAATATGTAGATTTTATAGAAAATATGTTTTTTCATAAATAATTAATTCTAAATTAGATCTGTGTTATCAAAGAACTCTTTGACATGCTATTTAAGCTTATTTTCTAAAACCATCATTACATATACTAGTTGATAGATGCAAAATAAAAATATTAAAATGCACATTAACAAATTCTTATCTGTTACAATTGCGATGAATTCACTCGTTATGGTATCGGTTATATTTTCCTGTTCAAAGAATCCTGAAAAAAAAATCAGAAATGTTCTGGAACATTTTAAAGATGATCAAGAAAAATATTTCGCAGCAAAGTTTTTAATAGATAACATTGAAAATAAATACTGCATTCAAACTAATTATTTGTCTTCGGAACTTAATGATTATACATTCTTTCTGAGTCACTACAATGGACATTTAAGCCCTTCTGCTGTTCGAGATAGCTTATCAGTCTCAAAAATATTAACAAAAATAAATGATAGTGATGAAATTGATAGCGATTTTCTAATAGAAAACATTAACACTGCATTTGAAGTATACGAAAACCCTATTGGCAAAACCACTAAATGGTATTCACGGGATATTTTTCTAAACTACGTATTACCATATCGCGTGGGCTTTGAAAAATTAAACAGATGGAGAACATATATGAGAAAAAGATACACCAGCTATTTAACTAGTTTTCATATCAAAAATATGTCAGTTCGGCAAATTTGCCAAAATATAAGACGTGAACAGGACGGAACAAATAAGTATGCGTCGTATTGGGTATCAAATATTACTCCTCCTTCAATTAATCAGACAATTGACGAAATACTCGACATAAGAATCCCTTTTTCATGCGAGGATTACGCTATTAGATCACTTTATGTATTGCGCTCTCTTGGCATTCCTTCTTCATATGAAAGAATACCTTATTGGGGAAAGTTTAATTATGGCCATGCTCAGGAGTCTGTTCTCTTCGAGAATGGCAAATTTTATCCAAATGTTGAAGGCGATACGGTTCCATATAAGTATCAAATTGCAAAAATGTATCGACGCACTTTCAAGACACAAGAAAATCCAACTAATCGTATTTTAGCACTGGGCGAAAAATTAGAAGACATACCTGATGTATTTGACTTTGAAAATTACATTGATATCACCAATGAAAGAACTGAAGTGAGTGATATCAACTTACAGTCAGATGATTTTTCCAATAAAAGAGTGCTGTATATCTGTGTATACAATGGTGGTGAATGGAAACCAATTGAATGGGCAAAAGTGGATAAAAATCCTTCGAAGGTTTGCTTTTCAAACATGGGAAGAAAAATCTTATATCATATCTCTTATACGGAATCATCAGAAACTCATCTGTTAGGAAGCCCCATAATCCTAGATATTAATGGTAATATAAAATTATTGGTCGACTCGAACAAAATCACCTTAAGAGACATGAGACTTACGCACTTTGATCGAAATAAAACAATCGAATTAAATAAAGCCTACTCGCTTTATATTTGGAAAAACGAGGCTCATGAATGGCGCTTAATCGGGAATATTATCGCTAAGGGCAAAGGATTGATTTTCCACCAAGTGCCTGTAGGATTGTTGTTTAAACTTGAACCAGCAGATAGTATTATCAATCAGCCTGTACGTCCATTCACATGGAATAATAATGGTCAGCTATGGTGGTAATAACAAATACAAGATGTAGAGTTGCTCTTTTTCTTATCACAATATCACTTCTATACGGTTGCAAGAATAAACATAAGGATTATAGTCACTTGTATATCTATACTAAACATAATCGAAATGAGGTGACCAGATTGCTACATTATTATGAACAGGAACAAGATGTTGAAAAGATGAAAATTATAGAATACATTCTCGAAACATTGCCATTTCAATATGAACTTAAATATACTATAAAGTCTTCTGAAGGCCATAGTTTCCTTCTAAATAAGCCACTTAGCATTGATTCTATTGAAAATTTGAGACAAAAGCCAGGTTATTCACTGCAAATCGACACTACACACTTACTACAAACGGTAAATGCTGATTATATAATTAATCATATATCGGTGGCGCAACTTACAAGATCGAAATATTCATGGATCAAAAAAGTACATTTGGATGATTTTATTAGCTTTATTCTTCCTTATCGTGTTAACAACGAACCAGTCTTTGATTATCAGGCATTCTACGGACGGCGATATTTGCCATACATCAATGATGTTCCGGTAAAATCGATGGATCCTTCGACTGTTTTAAAGGATTATTTAACGCCATTTTTTCAAATGAGAAATTATGATGGAGTGTATATTGACTTTACCTCATCTCCAAATATACAGCCCCTTTTAGATGGAGATGATAATTATCCTGATTTGGAAGACATTGCAGTACTACATGTTCATGCACTACGTAGCATTGGAATTCCATGTGCATACGAATACGCACCAACGTTAGACAACTATGATCGAGGAATTGTCATCGTTTCTGCATTTAACGGCGAGACTAGATCTTTTTCTAATGAGATATCCAGAAATATTTATAAATTTAGAGTTTCAAAATTCTATCGAAACGTTTTTGATCTACGAGGGGTTAAAAATCCTTTTTCAGAGATTAACAAGCTAGGAATACCGATCAAAGACATTCCTCTCGCATTAAACATACCAAAATCTGTAGATATAACTTCAGAAAAAACAATTGTGCAAGACATAGAAATTAAGATCAAACCAAAATATAGCCATTCAAGAGTATTATACTTAGCCGCTGGCAGCAAAGATAACTGGAAAATTGTGGCTTGGAGCGAAATAAAAATCCCTGACAATATACTGCTTTTTAAAAATATGGGCACTAATGTACCATATCAGTTAGTAGCTTTCAAAAGCGGCATAACTCGACTAATCGGATCTCCTTTTATGATTGATACTATTGGTAATCGGCATACCTTAAAATAAGTATCATAACATAGCCTTGAAGGACTAATTGCCATAATCTGCAACCTTAAATTCATGCCCTTGGCTTACTGGATATTATCGTAATGCTGACCCAGAAATGCATCATACTGTGGGTATTTCGGCGAAAATGTCCAAGCGTTCCGCATTTAAACTGACATCCCATTTCAGTGTAACTGACCACGTTATTTCGGGCCAAAGTGGCCGCCAAGAGTGTAAGAATGCATTTTCCTACAGCTATGTTTCCAGGATAGTTTTGTTTATTTAAGCAAAATTAAGGGCTTCACAGCCACAAAGGTTAAGAAGCTTAGTTTGAACGTAGTCCACGTGTTTAAAAGGTTTAGATCGCTTTTGTTTTAAGTCAAGGGCATAACTTCGGCAATTGCGGGTCAAAAGGATGATTTTACCGAAGAAATACGATGGGCAATTGGAATTTGAATGTTTTTGCCGCCTCTGAAGGATTTTCAGGATGGAAGTTATATTTGTTCAGGAGAGGGGAACTTTTTTAACTCATCCAGCAATCTCCAAAGCGGCCACTTTGGCCTGAAACGAGGCGGCTTGTTTTACTGAAATATAAAGTTTAAGCTCTGTTAAATCCATAAGATGTCACCTAAAAATTTATGCAAATTTTTTAGCTAAATCGACGCTTAAGCACAAATCAGATAGGAAATGGTTCGAGAAGCGCCCAGTTGGGTCCACTGGATAAAAAAGCCGTTTTTCGATAAGAAGAACGGCTTTTTTATTTTTTTTTAGACTTTTTTTAAGGGAGTTCAACTGTCAAAGGCAGTTGCCCTTTATGCAGGATTTACATAATTTTTTGTTCAACTTCACGCAAAAACATAACAAATAGGTAACGGAGTTTTTGCGTGCTAAAAGGAAAATTATGGTAACCGTAAGCGCAAAAGTTTATGAACACCACAAGAAAGCTGATGGAACCTACACTGTGAAAATCTGTGTCCATCACAAAGGTCAAAGAAAGTTTATTGACACCGAACACTTTGTTGTCAACCTTTTCGAAGGGCACCTCCCGGGTTCATGTTCTTGTCAATAAAGTTGATTGCTTTATTCAGTCTTTCGGTATGACTGGGAGGTTATGACTGTTGGGGGGCATTGGAATAAAGGATCGTTGGTTAATAGTACTGAATAGACCGTTCAACTAAAATTATCGGGTTATAAAAATCTTCTTCGCCGTCCCGTCTTAATCTTTCAATTTTTTGTATCCAGTTGCCCTTTGTGTCATACTTGGTATATTCAATAGTGGTGCTATCTCTTTTCAAATCAAGAGTTCTGCTCACTGTCAGTATTTGGTCGCGTTGTTTGTTGTATACATTCCAGACCTGGTAAATTACTTTATTATTTTTGTCCCTAATGCTGGAATGTTTTACTCTTTTTTGCTCATTCAGCTCTACTGCAATCATTTCCCGGGGTCGGCCAGATGGATCCATCGATTTCATTTCCAGGATCATTATGCCCATCATATTCTTAGTGACCACATATTTGTTTTTTTTGTGGTCGGCGGGGTAAAAATTTGTCACATCTGTAACTACCCCTTTGGCGTCATAATGTGTAGTCTGATCGAGTGTCAGGACGCTGTCTTTGATAAAGATCCTGAAATTGAGGAGCCTGCCGTCGATGCTATAGTCCTCGGTCTGCATATTAAGTGGTAGGTCCCGGAGATTTTTTACCCATACACTATACCGTTTTACAGGCGTATAAGATTTTGTTGTCACCTTTTTCACTTTTCCTTTTAAATTGGCAAAATCCAATCCTGTTAGTGGTTTATCGATGAAAAAGTAAATTGGCAGCAGCAGCAGGAACAGGTATGGCTTCATTTATAATTCTGATGGATGTATGGTTTATTATTCCTACTAAATTATATAATATTAAGAGATAAAAGATGATCGTCGCCATAAATGCTAGCTATTATTTAAAATAATCTTCAGCAGCTTTACGGCAATATCTATATTTATCTTTTTGATCAATTGTTAAAAGGCAGGTTTGATCATTGCCACCGCAATGTTGATATCGGGAATTGACCCTAAGGGACTGGCGGTAGAAAACGGTAAACAGTTATCCGTAACGTAACACCATTCATTATCATTCGGTGCAATATCTGTATCAAGTGCATCACCCAGTGTTAATTTTTAATACCTTAGTTTTCACCTCGATGTTGATCGTGCAGGTATCTCCATTTTTCCATTTTGATGCAGGGTATTTACGAGATCTTTCAGAAATTGGTCCCGATCTTAGCACATCTGGATAACTAGCCGGAGTCGATAAATTTTTAGTAAGCTAAGTTTCTAAGATGCAAATACGTCTGTCATTTCTCCTCAATGCTTTATGCTATCTTGTGCCAAATCAGTGATTAAATGCAAATCAGACAGGAAATGGTTCGAGAAACGCCTAGTTGGGTTCAAAAACCCTCTTTACATACCGTAAAGAGGATATGAAATACAGATAAATGATTGCCTTTAATAAGCGAGTGCTTTCATTTTTTTCCAAATTAATATTTATCTCCCAATGTGATACGAAGTCTATTGAGTGCATTCATTAGGGAAATGCTTGCTGTGAGATCAACTAATTCCTTTTGCGAAAAGTGCTTTTCCAGTTCATTTTTAGTATTTGTCATTTCATCAGAGAGAAAGGTTATGGCATCAGTCCATCGTAAAACAAGCTGTTGTTTTTCGTCAAAGGATGATGAATGCTTATAGCCTGGAAGCTTGTCGATCAGGGTTTGGTCTATCCCCATCTCCCGAAGCTCATTGGCGTGAAAACTACAGCAATAAGCACATCCGTTAAGCTGCGAGGTCCTCAATTCTGCTAGTGCAATCAGTTTATTATCGATACCTGATTGTCTTATGCTGCTATGCGACTGGTATAAATAACCAATTGTTTTTTTTGAAATTTCTTTATAATCCATGTTTGAATACTTTTTAATAATGCTTACAAAGGTATTCGGACGAAGGGTCTTTATCCCGTAATCAAAAAGGAAAAAACGGTATCTTGATTGGATACTCCAGTAGCCTGCCGTACTTTTTTTATCTTTGTATAATGGAGCAGATACATGATACTTTTGCAATAGAGATTGTAGAATACAGCGACTGGAAAGAAAGGAACCGAAAAAACAACTTTTTTGAACTGGTATATATTCTTGACGGAGAAGGTCTCCATAGTGTCAATCATATTACCTATCCCTATAGAAGAAACGGTATTTTTCTTTTACCGGCCGCCAGATGCCACATGTATGTGATTGAAAAGAAAACTCGTTTTTTGTTTCTGCGTTTTATGGGAAGTTATTTTTTACCCCATCCAAATGATACCGTTGATTACAGCAAATGGTTCAATCAACTGAATTTTATCATGGGAAACTATGAGTACCTGTCGGGAGAATTGATAGATGATGCGAACGACCAGATGCAACTTAAAAGGCTTTTGGATGTGATACTTTATGAATATGAAAGGAATGAAGGTCGGAGTGCCTTTATTATCCAGAACACAATGGTCTCTGTAATGGCGGTAATTAGTCGAAACATCCAGGCAAAAGCGATAGGGAAGCGCAAAGTCGTCGATGAAAAATTTACAGACTTGCTTAACTTTATCAGCTTTAACATTCTTGATTCAGAAAAATTATCAATTAACTATCTTTCCCTAAAGTTCAATATTTCAGAAAACTACTTCAGCGAGTATTTCAAACGCAATGCTCATGAAAAATTTCAGGATTTTGTGCTGCAATCTAAATTGCGGATTGCCGGTTCAAGAGCAAAGTTTACTGATGCACCGTTTCAGGAAATCGCAAGGGATTTAGGCTTTACCGATAGTAGCCATCTCAATAAGATGATGAAAAAATATGAAGACATGGGAATGAGAGAAATTAGAAAGGAAATACAAGGATAATATTGTTAGAGAATAAGATAGGTGACTAATTTCTACCATTATTTGAAAATAGATGTTCGGCATTATTATAATCAAAAGGCTATCGGTGATTTATTCATTATTTTAGCAGTTTTATTATACCGCATTAAAAAACTCAAATAAATTTACACTACTTGCAATATTCAGTTTCTTTCGTAATCTATATCTCCCCACTTCTACACCCCTGGGAGATATTTTCATTAGTGTAGCTATTTCTTTAGTTGAAAGGTTCATTTTAAGATATGCAGATAAGCGTAGTTCAGTGCTGGTTATCGACGGAAATTTGTCTTTCAGATGTTTGATGAAATCTACGTGTACTCTATCAAAATGGACAGAAAATTGTTCCCAGCTTTCATCAGATTTTTCTTCGGCATTAAGCAGCCTGATGATCTTATTAAAGTCGGCGGTTTGTGTATCATCCTTAAGTTCATTCTTAAGCTTAAATAGTTCATTCTTGATCTTGGTCATCATATCTGCTTTTTGTACCAAATGCATGGTGTTAGAAGCTAATTCCGAGTTTTTGGTTTCAATTTCAAGTACTAACTTTTCATTTTTGAGATTGATGATTTCCTTTTCAGACTTATCCATCTCCAATTGATGCATATATTGGATATGCTCCTGTTCTTTTTGAAAAGCAATCCGTTGGTTCATGATTTTTCTCTGTTGCCTTTTGTACACCAGATAAATAATGCCTAAGAAAATTAAGCCATACACCAGATAGGCCACAATGCTTTGGTACCAGGGCGGCAGAATATCAAACTCATAAGTGGCTGCAGACGATTCGTTGCCCAGGTTATCCTGTGTTTTTACCATGAAGGTATAATGCCCCGCCGGAAGATTGGTGTAGTCCTTTTCTGTCTTTTTGTCGAGCGCCGACCATGTCTCATCAAATCCCTTTAGGTAACAGCTATAGAAAGTATTTTCCTTGTTCCTGTTAATGGTAGACGAATATTCGAAGTGAAAAGAATTCCAGCCATGTTTAATTTTGGGCACTTCTATCTGTTTCGAATTTTCATTTACGTTGCCAAAGTAACCGCTAAACAATCCTATATCTGATTTTCCGAAAGCTTTAACCAAACTGATGCGCACTTGCTGTTTGCCTGCATCAGCTAAATATTTTTCGTAATTGATATGGTAGAATCCCTTTTGTGCACCTACAAATAGATTGTTTTTGTCGACACAATATATGTTTTCGAAACCACCTAAAGTTTTGCCATTTAGCTCCGGGATGTAGAGCAGTTTGTAAGTTTTACCATTGTACTGCGCTACACCAAGTTTCTTCTCTTCAATA
>Ga0247809_1000616_pt1 | contig 16304 bp, 14 predicted proteins | sample UWRJL104311B1_FD_180951 | JGI IMG/M metagenome (GOLD analysis project Ga0247809, IMG submission 180951) | Plant litter microbial communities from Arlington Agricultural Research Station in Wisconsin, United States - UWRJ-L104-311B-1 | ecosystem: Environmental > Terrestrial > Plant litter >...
GTCCTACCAGTAACTTATAATTCAGCTGCTGGTTAGCATTATCAACAGTTAACTTTGTACTGTCTACCTTATAATCGCCATAAACTACCTGAGGGAACCATGCATTCATGATCAGGCTGTCCTTTTGCGTGTCCAGCAAACCGCTGATCCGTGAAGGAGAGAAGGTAGTTAATGTCGGCACAAACTGCTTGAGTAGTTTACTATTGTAAATATTCATGCTGAACCTGAATCGCTGCTCGGGGATTTTAGTAACCACGCCAAAGGCATAATACTTATTGATCTGGTTAATCATTGCTGCAGCCAGGTTAGTCAGCTGATATTTACCATCTACCCGGGCACTTAGTATTTCTGATTTCAGGCTAAGCAGGTTATGGTTTCCATCAGCTTCCGAATGTACATCTATTGTATCTACATTGATCCGCTGACCATCTTTCACTACCTGCAGCGCCCTGATGCTTACATCACCATTCAGATAATCAGGATCAGCAGTTTTAATATCCGCTTTAACCACACCCGCCAATGAAAGTTGAGTCGGACTAAAATTCAGTTGCTGCAGGTTTACCTGCAGCAAATTCAGGTCAGCCTTTATTGCCGGATATTTGCCAGCCATGTTTACTAAAGCAGTAAGGTTGAAATTGGCATTGCTATCGGCCATATTACTTTTCAGGTTTAATTTCTGAGCAGCATAAGTTCCATTTAGTACTAAATTTCTGTAAGTATATTTATTATAATAAGCACTTACCACCTGTCCGTTTAATTTGACATTGGCCGTTTTTGCATCCAGTCCGGTTCCGTTAACTTTCGCCTTAACAGTTATTCTTCCTAATGTAGGCTGCATTTTTATTAACCTGCCCACGTTGAAATTATTCAGGTTGATATCTGCCGTATAACTTTCTTTTCCTTTAGGCCCTTTCATTGAAGCCAGCAATTTTGCCGATCCCATGTCCGTATTGATATTAAAACCGGTATTGAAATTGGTCATTGAGCCTTTGAATTTACCATTAGCTACAATCCTGTTAGGTAGCTCTATATTTGCAGGCAGCGATTTTTTAGGGATGACTACCAACAGATCTCCTTTAGATAAAGAGAAACGTTTGATGTTCAGGTCAAGGAAAGTCTTATTTACATCAGGCAAACCCTTAACTGTACCGGTAACATCTATGTTTGTACTCTTTAGTCCGCTGATCTGCAATTGAGGGATCACGAGGTTATTCATGTAGCCGTTAACTTTCGCGTTGATCTTAATCTTTTCATTCCTGTAATTCGCAGGTACGGCATCACTGAAATAGGTAGCATCTTTTAAACCCAGAACAGAGTTTTTGACCTGCAATGATAATTTCACACGTTCAGGATGTTTTGTTAAATCTTCCAGCGAAGTATAATTCAGCTCTGTATTGTTTTCAATATTTGTATTGGGCGTTTTAAAAATAAGGTCATTAATTTTGACCATTTTATCATTATAAACCACATCTCCCTGCAGTTTTGAAAGTTCGAAACCACTTTTTTCCTTTAGTGTTCCACTTTTCACGTTTACTTTAATGCCAGCCGCACTGTATGAAAGTGCTTCAGCTTCAAGGCCCAGGTTATTTATTTTAAGGTGGTTAAAGTCCATTCCTTTTGGAGTGGGTTTGGAACCAAGATTATCAAACTGTATATTGTTTTCTGCAAGATTAAGTTTACCAACCAGTATAGCCATTGCCGATGGTTTGGTAGTGGCTACAGTATCGGCTCCTTTTACCGGTGCGGCAGGTTTGAATGCGAACAGGATGTTGGATTTTTTCAGCGTTGCATCGTCCAGTTTAATATCAGTTTTTGTAAGATCAGCAAAAAGCTTGGTCAGCGTTAACTCATTCACATCCAGATCTGCTCTTGTATCAGAAAGCATATCATCATATTTTATCTTCACATTGTTCAGCGCGATATCCTGCACTTCAATTAGTGGCAATTTTCCGGTTTCGGATTTCGAGGTATCCAGACTTTCTTCAACTACAGCGGCAAGTTTTGTAAGGGGTTTCTGCTGTAAATACTTTAGTGAAGTATTCTTTAATATCAGATCCTTAATCACATAATGCTGATTGGCCATATCAAAGTCCTTGATATTGGTTTTAAATTCGCCCAATTTTACATTTACATCATTACCAATTACATCATCTCTGAATACAATTCCAATATCCGTAAGACTGATTTTATTTACCGAGAACTTCATCGTTGAAGTTGTATCTTTCTGTACCTGATCCTCTGGTTTTTTCTGCTCAGACATGAATGCGTCAATCAGGAATTGATAGTTAAAAGTCGTGTCCGGATCAATCCTGGTCACATTTGCCCTTAATTTCTCCAGCTCAATACTATTGATCTCTACTGTATTTTTAAGCAGCTTAAATAAACTGATATCCACTGAAAGTTTTTGTGCGTAGAGTAAGGTATCACCCTTTTTGTCAGCCATATAAAACTTGTTCAGCACTACATCTTTTGGAAGCGCAATTTTGATACTTTCGAGGCTGACTTCAGTATGGGTTTTATTTTTCAGGTAATTGATTGCTTTACCTTTGACGAAGTTTTGAACAGCCGGAACGTTTAAAGATACGGCGATGGCTACTACCAGCATAATGATGATGGCAAAGACCCACAAAACAACCTTTAAACTTTTGCGTACGTATTTATTCAATGTGATGTGAATTTTAAGTTTTTAATATGGAAAACGCTAACTAAAACCATGCCATGCTGGTTTATTCTTTCAATACTACAAGAGGGCTGGGATTTTGTTTAATTAATTTAAAACTTTGTTCAATATATTTTGCTTGCTTCGGGGCAGGGGTGTGAATTTTAAATCTTATATTAGATGCCCAATATAAAAATGCCAGCATAAATCTGATATTTTCACGATTGCTGCCTGATTCTGATACCTATGATAAATAAATTAAACTTTTCCATTTCATACGAGGCATATGACCAACTCGATGAGCTGGAAATGAAAGACCAGCTGCTTTGTGCGGCGGCTGAAAAAGCATTGCAAAGCTCTTACTCGCCCTATTCAAACTTTAAAGTTGGGACAGCTGTAAGGCTGGCCGACGGACAAATTATATTAGGCAGTAACCAGGAAAACCTGGCTTACCCCTCAGGTCTGTGTGCAGAGCGCGTTGCCTTGTTTACCATTGGTGCGGCTTATCCGGATGCCCTTATTGAAAGTATGGTAATTACTGCGCATACCGATAATTTCAAAATTGTACAGCCGGTTACCTGCTGTGGCGCCTGTTTACAGGTGATGTCTGAATTTGAACAAAAGCAGAAAAAAGAAATAGCAATTATATTCTACTGTATCGGCGGACAGATACTCAAAGTGAAAGGCGTTAAAAGTTTGCTTCCTTTTGCATTTGTAGAGGACCGCCTGGCGAAATAGACTGAATTTTAGCCAGATAATCCATTTAGTCACAAACTGTGGGAAAATTGTGTTCCCAAAATTTCACAGGATGCCTTATATTTACAGCATCCAACAATTTTCTTAATGAGCGACGAATTAGATAATAACGTAAACGAAGAGACAAAACATAACGTAATTCCTATTAATGGTTTGTACGAAAACTGGTTCCTCGATTATGCCTCTTATGTAATTTTGGACCGTGCCGTACCCCATATTAATGACGGTTTAAAACCTGTTCAGCGGAGGATTATGCACTCCCTGAAAGAGATGGACGACGGACGTTTCAATAAGGCGGCTAACGTTATCGGAAATACGATGAAGTATCACCCGCATGGGGATGCTTCTATTGGCGATGCGATGGTGCAGATAGGGCAGAAAGATCTGCTGATTGACTGTCAGGGTAACTGGGGAGATCCGATTACGGGCGACAGTGCCGCGGCACCGCGTTATATTGAAGCACGTTTATCTAAGTTTGCAAATGAGGTGGTATTTAATTCGGATACTACGATCTGGCAGCTGAGTTATGACGGACGTAACAATGAGCCGCTTACTTTACCGGTTAAGTTCCCTTTGTTGTTGGCACAGGGAGCGGAAGGTATTGCAGTAGGGCTTGCAACGAAAGTAATGCCGCACAACTTTATCGAGCTGCTGGATGCTTCGATAGAGATTTTACAAGGCAACAGACCTAATATCCTTCCCGATTTCTTTACCGGTGGTATGGCAGATTTTTCTGCCTATAATGAAGGAATGCGTGGTGGTAAAGTGCGTGTGCGTGCCAAGATCACTGAAAAAGATAAAAAGACACTGGTTATTACTGAAATTCCTTACAGTACAACAACCGGCTCTGTAATAGATAGTATCCTGTCTGCTAATGATAAGGGTAAAATCAAGATTAAAAAGATCGAGGATAATACTGCGGCGCACGTAGAAATTGTGATTCAGCTGGCTCCGGGTATCTCTCCGGATGTGACTATTGACGCTTTATATGCTTTTACCTCATGCGAAGTTTCCATCTCTCCTAATACCTGTATTATTAAAGATGATAAACCTCAGTTCCTGAGCGTAAATGATATCCTGACCCAAAATACGCAGAATACTAAAAACCTGCTGAAACAGGAGCTGGAGATTAAACTGCATGAGCTGCAGGAGAAGATCTTTTTCAGTTCATTGCTGAAGATATTTATCCAGGAAGGGATGTACAAACATCCTGACTATGAAAACTCGAATAACTTTGAACGGGTAACGGAAGTTTTAAATGGTTTATTTGCGCCGTTTGCTGCACAGTTATACCGGGAAATTCAGCCTGAAGATTTGAAGAAGCTGATTGATAAACCGATGAGTAGCATCACCCGTTTTGATGTGAAAAAGGCGGACGATCAGATGAAATCATTGGCTGATGAGATCAAAGTAGTGAAAAACCATCTTCGTCACTTAACGGAATATGCAATAGCATGGTTCCAGCGTTTAAAAGACAAATATGGTAAGGGCAGGGAGCGTAAAACTGAGATCCGCTTATTTGACAGGGTAGAGGCTTCTAAAGTGGCTCTGGCAAATGTTAAAGTATATATGAACCGTGAAGACGGATTTGTTGGAACGGGATTAAAAAAGGATGAGTTTATTGCAGACTGTTCAGATCTGGATGATATCATTGTTTTTAGAGAAGATGGCAAGTGCATTGTTTCTAAAGTTGCCGACAAACAGTTTGTGGGTAAGGGTATTATCCATGCGCAGGTTTTCAAGAAAAATGACGAACGTACAATCTATAATCTGATCTATAAAGATGCTGCCAGTGGCGTTTCTTATATCAAACGTTTTGCTGTACTGGGCGTAACGCGTGATAAAGAATACGACCTGACAAAAGGCAGTAAAGGTTCTAAAATATTATATTTCACACCTAATCCTAACGGAGAGGCAGAAATTATTACAGTCATGCTGAAACCACATACCAAGCTGAAAAAACTGCAGTTTGATATTGATTTTGCTGATATCGCAATTAAGGGACGTGCTTCACAAGGAAATATAGTCTCTAAATACCCAATTAAAAAGATTTTGCTGAAAAGCAAAGGTGTTTCCACCTTATCAGGTCTTAAAATATGGTATGATAGTCTGCTAAGACGATTGAATGTTGATGGCAGAGGTAAATACCTGGGTGAATTTGATGGAGATGACAAAATTCTGCAGGTACATAAGGAGGGATGGTATGAACTGAGTTCATTTGAGCTGAGTAACCATTTCGATGCCGACCTGCTGCTGATTCAAAAGTTTGATCCGGAAAAAGCATTTGGCGTAGTACATTACGAAGGAAAGGCCAAAAACTACTATATCAAAAGGTTTGTATTTGAGCTGATTGCTATAGGAAGAAAACAAACGCTGATTAGTGAGGAAACAGGATCTAAATTCTTGTACCTGACGAGTAATCCGGCAGCAACGTTAACTGTTGATCTACTGAAAGGTAAAACGCAGATTCCTGAAACCATAGAGATTCTGCTAACTGATTTCATAGACGTCAAAGGGATTAAAGCCAATGGAAACAGGTTAAGTCAGCATGACGTGAAGAACATCAGTATTTCAAACCATGAAGAGCAGGAAGCTGCGCTGGATGAAGAAACTACTGAGGAAAGTGCTGATCAGGCGGATGATGATGAAACTGGAAATGGTAGCTCTGGCAATGATACTGGTGATGCAGAGGATAATGGCAAAGAAGGTACCGGAGTAGTGACTGAAGAAAATACTGAAGTAAACGCGGATACAGACGATGCTCAAACAGCTGAAGAGACTATACCTGATTCAGCACCGGAAATTTCTGATGACAAGCCTGAAATAATTGAGCAACCTAAAGAGGTTAAAGCTTCAAAAGGGAAGATCTCAAAGGTTAAAGTAGAAACAGCTGTTTTACCTGAAGAAGAAAAAGCTGGAGAGCACGACTTGAAAACGGAAGAGCTATCTGGAGAGAAAGCTGAAATTCCTGAAGTTACAGCGCCGCAGCCAGAAGCAAAAACTGAGAATCAGGATGTAAAGGCAGAGGAAGCTAAAGCTCCAGTAGTAAAAAAGAAGAAATGGGAGGATGCTACAAGCAAAGTAACCAAAGAAAATAAACCCAACAAAGACATTAAACTGGAAATTACTAATCCCGATGATGTTGATATTGACGATAAAGGGCAGCTGGGATTGTTTTAAACAAACCTGATGAACAAATATCTGGTAAGCATAACAAGACATTAAGATTGGCAATTTTCGTATAGAATATTGCCAATTTTATTAGAAATAAAAAGTTGCTATTGAAGCCCTCCAGGGGTAGGGTGGAGATTATTTACGTTTAAAGCCGATTTCTGTTCATGGCCGGTCTTCCTTTTCAATGAATTTACTCAGGTAAGTAAACAACAACTCGATTTTCTGCTCATGTTTCATTAACTGTTTTTCAACCTTTTCTACCCTACCGCTCGTGAAAATCATGACTTTTAGGTTGTTGAATTGTTAAATTAACGCCTCAGCTTTTCTAATTTTTTTCAGCAGCACCCGGACTCTTTTTCGAAGTTAAAATCTTAATAAAGTACCTCTCTGCTGTAGGTTGGCCTATAGACTGCTTAGGGCTAGACTAGGGATCTTCTAGGGTAAGTCTAGGGTGAGTCCGGTACTTTTTAACTAGTGAATTTGAACCGGACTAACCCTAGTTTAAGCCTACTCGTACCCTAGACTTACCTTAACGCTGCCTCCACGATTCCCTAACGCAAATCCCTTCCCCAAACAACCGGACAATTTTGGACACCAGAAGACAATTACAGACATGATCGCCCTGATGTTTTATTTTGTTTAAGCCATGATTTACATTTGCTTAACCTAAAAAAACATGATATGAATAATACAATAAATTCTAAAGATCAATGGAATAATCCTGGCAAACGCTCCACTGCCATAATAAAGGAAATACCGAAAATCGCGGAAGAAAGGAAGAAATTCCAGTCCCATTTTTTTACTTTGATCAGGTTAATCAGGATGAAAGAAATCAGGAGCGTGATAAGCACAATAATAATCTGGCCAAATTCAAGGCCTACATTGAACGCAAATAATTCCGCAACGATATTAATGCTCTTGCCGAGTAAACTGTTCAGGTAGTTGGAAAAGCCCATCCCATGGATCAATCCGAAGAACAATGCTAGTGCATATTTGAAAGTGATGCTTTTGTTCTTTGCATTCTTCGACAAGATATTGGATAACGCTGTAATGAAAATAGTAACCGGGATAAGGAATTCAATCAGGTCGGTATTTACAGTAACAATTTTTAACACGCTTAATGCAAGCGTAATGCTGTGGCCAATAGTAAAAGCAGTAACAAGAATTAAGACCTTTCGCCATTCAGCAATAGTATAAACGCCACATAAGACCATTACAAAAAGGATATGGTCATATCCTTTCCAGTCTAATATGTGCTGCCAGCCTAATTCAAAATATAAGGGGAAATCCTGCATCCGGCTAAAATATCAATTTAAGTGTTATACCAGGAATAAAAATGTTGTTACAACCATGGGATAGTATCAAATACACGCTCAGCCTATCTTAATAACTACCCTATAGAGTGCAGGAATTTATTAGTTTTGTTTAAATCTATATCCATGAAATTCAGCTGCTTGATGTTAGTCTTATTATCCCCGATCCTTACCGCAAATGCCCAGCAAACTTTTAAAGCAGAACAGCTTAAATTTGAAAGGGTAAAGAATGCATATCAGGAAAAGTGGACAACTCTAAATCATGACCTGAAAAGTAAAGGGTATAAAGGGAATATAGATCTTCTTCTGAATGCCTACAAGACTGAAGGCAAATTAGAATTATGGTTAAAAGACAAATCGTCTAAAACTTATACGCTATTCAGAACCTACGACTTCTGTATGCATTCGGGTACACTGGGACCAAAGGTGAAAGAGAATGACAGGCAAACTCCTGAGGGCTTCTATTATCTGCGTGCATTTAATCCCATGAGCAGCTTTCACCTTTCACTGGGTATCAACTATCCAAATAGTGTCGACTTATTCAGGACGGGTAAGCATAACAGGCCCGGTAGCGATATCTATATTCATGGTAACTGCGTAACGGTTGGCTGTATTCCATTGAGTGATGATAAGATTAAGGAAGTTTACATTCTTGCCGTGGAGGCTCGTAATAGCGGACAAAATAAGATTCCGGTAAATATCTATCCTTTTCGAATGTCTGCTCAAAATATGAAACATTATACTGCTTTTTATCCCCAACATAAAGCGCTGTGGACAAACCTGCAGCAAGCATACAAAAGCTTCGAAGCGTATAAAATACCAGCAATCATTACAGAACTTAAGGGTGCTTACTACATCAAATAGTCTTAATAAGACAAAAGGCCGTATTACGAATAATACAGCCTTTTGAATCTTTAAATTTAAATCTTATTGGTATTGAATATAACTAGGTACCGGTTTCAGTTTTAACAACTCTTCTGGAGTCATTAAACGGTGCGGTGCTTTTTTAAGGTCATTCTTGTAGAACAATTTGAAACCTGTAAACTGTACTGGCTCGTTTTGGATAAAGTAACGGTAAGTGCCTAATTTAAGATCTGGCTCACCCCACCCATCCATGTGCATTACAATCTGAACTTCAGGATGTAATTTGATGTTCTGGTAGTTGGTCACCATCTTTTTAGTGAAACGGTGAACAGTGAAAACTTTTGGAGGCAAGTTGTATTTTTTAATCAGGTTAATCAGGTACTGAGAACAGTAATTGATATCTGCTGCATCATAAGTTCCGATTTTCGTACCCGGTCTTGCTCCGCTTTTCATAGAGAATTCAGGATCTATACCTAAGTGAACGTTTGGCATTTTCAGGTATTTCTCAATTCTTGGCAACTCGTCTTTAATATTGCTTAAGGCAACCTGCAAGTCTAAAAATACGATACCGTTGTGCATTTTAGCAATAGAGATCACAGAATCGATTTGTTTGTCGCCCATTCTATTGATATACTTTCCATCTTTTCCAGGTGTGCCACTTGCAACAGCTGCAATATAGTGTACACCAACCTGTACAGGAGTAGCTGGATCTGCTTTTTCCCATCTTTTTACCTCAGCATTTAATCTGCTCCACATTTCTTTCGGCGGATATTCACCCAGTGCACCCATTTTTTTAGAGTGAAGGTTTCCATAATAAACTACAATACGTTTAAATGGAAGAATGGAGCCTGGTAGCGGGAATGGCTGGTTTTTTACTGGCCATCTGCCGGTAGTATCACCATTAGCTTGTCTTTTCAGGGCAGCATTGTATTTCGCGGTATCGATAGGTTCACGTGTAGTGTCTAAAGGCGCAACCTCGGTAGAGTCGCCAGTGGCATTTACAGTAGTTTTTGTTTTTCCATCATTTTTCTTTGCATCTGAGCTGCAATTCGCGAACAAGGCAACGGAGGTAAACGCAATTAAGAAGGTTCCTGCTAGTTGTGTGAATTTCATAGGGGTTTATAAGGTATTAAATATAAATTTTTTTTCAATTGTGCAAAACTACACATTCGGCTGACAAATCTTCCTACAAGTATAAGATTCTTGAATTGAATTAAAATTATATTTTTACCGTTCTTTGTAGAAAGAAACAATTATGAGCAAATCCAACCTTGTCGTTATATTTTTAAGCATGCTGTTATTTCTCAGTGCCTGCAAAAAAGAGAATACTGAATTTATTCGTATCTCCTCATCATTAGGGGATACAGTAGCACTTCAGGGATTATCTGGTACAGAAGTGCGCAACAGTACGATTTCAGGATCACAACCGGGAGATAACGCGATGAGGAGTGTTTTTGTTGACTTAAGTAAGGATTTACAAACTCAGGTATTGCGCAGTAGCTGGGATCTGGGTTTTGCTTGTAATAATGAAAATTTTACTGTAATACTTAACCATTCAAGGGGGGCGACAGCTGCACAACTTGATAAAACAGATATCACAACGGTTGGTGAAGCAGATACAACTGCATTGGTAAGTGCGAAAACGCTTGAATTGGGTAATAGTTTTACAAATATTGACCCGGTAGCGGGAATTTTTACCGATTATCTTGCAAGCACCGTTTTTAAACAGATATCGGCTACAACAGCTGATAATAAGGTGTTTATCATTAACCGCGGACTTTCCGGCTTGCTTAAAGCTGATGGAACACCGATACGGCCGATATGGGAAAAGGTTCAGGTCACCAGAAACACCACTGGAAACGGTTATATTGTAAAATACGGAAGAATCGGACTGGCTGTAACCACTTTGGAAGTTTTTAAAGATCCCGCATTCAATTTTCAATATATTTCATTTATTGGAGGCAGGGTAGCAGTTGAACCCGCAAAAGCTTTATGGGATATCCAGTGGACCTATTCTACTTATAAAACGAATGCCACTACACCAGTAGCGGAGGCTGTGCCTGATTTTGTACTGATTAACTTTGCTGGCGGGGTTACGGCCTCAGAGATAAAATATCCTAATGCCGCTGCAGCAGAGAAGGCTTACGCAGGTTTCTCAGCAAGTAACCTGGAAGGACTTGTTTATTCAGCGGAGCGGGATGCAATAGGTACAAACTGGAGGACTATTAGCACTACAGGAACAACGTCTACAGTAAACAGGGATCGGTTATATGTGATAAAAGACGCGAAAAATAATATTTATGTTTTGAGATTTAACAGTTTCACTTCAGCGGATGGTGGTACACGCGGACTGCCGGTCATTGCTTATAAAAGAATTCAGGAAGGTGCAGAAGACTAATCCTGAATTCTTTTGAGCTATGTTTATTTGATAAATTTATTGAATTTTCCGAAGACACCCAGCGGTAGTTTTACACCTGAAGTGGCCTGTAGGTACAATTCCCCTGTTTCAAGGTTCATTACTTGCGGGAATGAGGTTTTGATCAGGTTCTCCACAATCACAGAAGAAAAACCCAGTGAGTAAGTGTTCAGGATCAGGAAATGTTCTTCTTCATCTAACAACTGCACTACTTCCATCATCATTTCCTGAATATGGTCTTCCAGTTTCCATTTTTCTCCATTCGGACCATGTCCAAATGCAGGTGGATCTAAAATAATACCATTGTATTTTTTACCGCGTTTCAGCTCACGTTTAACAAATTTCAGCGCATCTTCCACTACCCATCTCACATCTTTTAACTGTGAAAGTTCCTGGTTTTCGTTCGCCCAGTTGACGACCTGTTTGATGGAATCTACGTGTGTAGTATCTGCACCAGCAGCTTTAGCAATGAGTGATGCTGCACCGGTATAAGCGAAAAGGTTCAGTACTTTTGGTGTTTTGGTTTTAAATTTTCTGACAGACGAAGAGATGTAATCCCAGTTTACTGCCTGCTCAGGGAAAACCCCAAGGTGTTTGAAAGAAGTTAATCCGAGACGCAGATTGATCTTCACCTCATCATTTTTATATTCTACATTCCAGCGGTCAGGAATCTGCGGAGCAGATTTAATCCATTCTCCTGAAGTAGCAGAGCGGCCCTTGAACCTGATGTGTGTCTGTTTTTTCCATTCCTGCTCAGATAATGTTTTTTTCCATACCGCTTGTGGCTCAGGTCTTGTTAGGATCAGGTTACCAAAGCGTTCCAGTTTTTCAAAATCACCACAGTCAATCAACTCATAATCTTTCCAGTGAGTGGGCGTTAAAAGGCTTATCATATATTAGGGGTATGCGTTATTAAAAGTTTTTCTTGGCAGCCTTCATAAAGCGGCTGGCAAAAACAAAATCATTAAGTTCTTCTATATCTGTATGGGCAATTTCTTTATTTGAGCCTTCCCAGAATTTTTTACCTTCATGTAAAAACAAGATGTAGTCGCCGATACCCATTACAGAGTTCATATCATGCGTCACTACAATAGTAGTGGTATTATATTCTTCCGTCAATTCCTTGATCAGCTCATCAATTACAATGGATGTCTTAGGATCCAGACCTGAGTTAGGTTCATCGACAAAAAGATATTTTGGATTCATGGCAATTGCACGGGCAATACCTACCCTTTTTTTCATTCCTCCGGAAAGTTCTGCCGGGAATAATTTATTTTTACCTGGCAGGTTTACACGTTCCAGGCAAAAGTTTACACGTTCCAGTTTTTCTTTGAAAGACTGTTCAGTAAACATATTTAAAGGGAACATGATATTCTCTTCTACGGTCATGGAGTCGAATAAGGCCGAGCCCTGAAAAAGCATACCGATTTCTTTCCTGATCTCAATCTTCTCCTCAAAACTCATCTGAGTAAATTCCCTGCCATCGTATTCCACACTGCCTTTTTCAGGTGTATGCAGACCGATCATACATTTCAGTAAGGTAGTTTTACCTGAACCGGAACCGCCGATGATCAGGTTGGTTACGCCAGCTTCAAATTTACCGGAGATACCTTTAAGGACTGTGTTAGACCCAAATGATTTTTCAATGTCTTTAATTTCGATCATAATAATAACTGGGTTACAATGTAATCACATGCTAGGATACTAATACAGGCCACAACTACAGCTCTTGTACTTGCCTGGGCAACTTCCAAAGCACCGCCTTTAACATAAAACCCTTCATAAGCAGGAACGGTAGTGATAATAAAGCCAAACACAAATGCTTTAACCAATGCCACTACAATTGTATATGGATTGAAATCTGTCGTGATACCCTGGATATATTCAGCAGGTGTTACTGCACCGGAAAGTGTTCCGCCTAAATAACCACCAGTAATACTCAATACCATCGCGAAAATAACCAGGACTGGTACCATGGTAATTCCTGCAATCAGCTTAGGCAAAATCAGGTATCCCGGAGAATTGATACCCATGATTTCCAATGCATCGATCTGCTCGCTTACACGCATGGTACCTATTTCAGAAGAGATTGCCGAGCCTATTTTACCCGCAAGCACGATGGCTGTGATAGTTGGACTTAACTCCAAAATACTGGAGTCGCGCGTAACAGAACCAATAATAGTTTTAGGAATGAAATCACTTACCAGCTGGAAAGCAATTTGCAAGGTCATTACTGCACCGATGAAGGTAGAAATGATGGCAATCAAACCGAGTGAGCCTACGCCAATGAAATCCATTTGTTGAAAAATGGCCTTCATGTATATTTTAAATTTTTCCGGCCTTCTGAAAACTGCTTTTAAAAGCAGGAGATACTTGCCAAAATTGGTGAAATTCATTCAGTATGGAATTAGCTGATATATTAATTATTGTATATAATACAAAGAAACAACAAAAATTGTTGTCGCTTTCTTTATTTCTTAAAATTATTCTGCTATTTAATGAATAATGCGGTTTTTTGCAGTTGGAAATATAAAGAGATATGAACGCAGTTATTACAGGCGCCACAAAGGGGATAGGAAGAGCTATAGCGATAAAATTAGCACAAGAGGGTTATAATCTGGCCATTTGTGCCAGAACAGCATCGGATTTAATCGCATTAAAGGATGAACTGGCCACAACTGGTCGTCAGATATTCTATTCGGTAACGGATTGCAGTATTAAAGAAGAAGTGTACAGGTTTTGTGAAGAAGTGCATGCCGTGATGGATAAGGTTGCTGTGGTGGTGAACAATGCGGGCATATTTTTACCCGGTGCATTACTGGATGAGGATGATGAGCAGTTTGAATTACAGCAAAGGCTGAACCTGGATGCAGTTTATTATCTGTCTAAATATTTCGGTAAACTGATGCGTAAACAGCGCTGCGGACACCTGTTTAACATCTGTTCTGTATCCAGCAGAGAGATTAATGAAAATGCCGGCAGTTATAGTGTAACTAAATCGGCATTGCTAAGTCTTAATTATGTATTGCGGCAAGAGTTATCAAAATACAATGTTAAAGTTACGGCGATTTTGCCGGGTGCCACATTAACAGACTCCTGGAAAGGAACACAAATTCCACCAGAAAGATTTGTACAGCCCGAAGACATCGCTGAAGTTTTAAATACGGTACTGAACTTAAGCAGTGGCGTGAATGTTGAAGAGATAATTTTAAAACCGCTTGCATTATAAAAGCAAATTATAGGAGAACGCTTTATGGAAAATAGATTATTAAGAAACGAACACGACAAAGTAATTGCCGGCGTTTCATCGGGATTAGCATCTTACATGCAAGTTGACGTAACTATCATAAGATTATTATTTGTACTCTCTACATTTTTTCTGGTAGGAACCGGAATATTGGTTTACCTGGTGATGTGGATAGTGGTGCCAGTGAATACTGACCCTTCAGCAAGGTTTTCACAATTCAATGATTATTTTAAAAAGCAGAATACCCCACCACCTTTTAATAATCCGGCAGGGTTTAATTCTCCGCCACCTTTTGAAGATTCAAAAGGGTTTACAACAAAGGAAAAACCAGGGGCTGCCTTTGATTGGGAGAATCCACTAGATCTTAAAGGTCTGCCTAAAAATAACGATACTGGTAAAACAGTAGGGGGACTCTTTCTGCTGGTGATCGGATTATACTTTTTAATGAATGAGTTTGATATCATTCCATACTGGTTCAGACTGGGCAAATTATGGCCACTGGTATTCGTAGCGATAGGCTTAAGTTTTATCCTGAAATCTAAAAGGAAAACTGGCTGGGAAGATTGGAAAAATCAGCAGGATGAGGCGACAGCAGCAACAGAACAAAAGACAGCTACTGAACAAAAAGCAGCTGATACAGCGCCTGAATTTAAAAAAGACGAGCCTAAAGACCAGTTATAGAATTAGGGAGTTTGTAATCAAATGATAAATTAAAAAGAATTGTTATGAAACTGAATAGAGTAATATGGGGTATCGTACTTGTATTTATAGGGATAGTCCTCTTATTAGAGAATTTTAATATTATTGAATTTTACTGGAGAAACGTATGGAGCTTCTGGCCGGTAGTACTGATCATATCTGGGGTGAATATCTTATTTAACAAGAATAAGTCGCAGGTAGGAAACATGATCTGCCTTGGCGTACTGGTAATAATGCTGGGATTTGTTTTCTATAAAGGTCAGCAGCCTCCTGCCAGCAAACACTGGATTGGTGATACCCTTTCTAAAGATCTGGATGTTGAGCTGAATGACAATGATGAGGGAGATGTGCAGCGGGTAAGTTTTTCTGAACCTTTTGTGGCAGCAGACAGCCTGAAAAAAACCGTGTTCAATATCTCGGGCGGTGGCACATCTTTTAAATTGGATGGCGAAACAGATAGCCTTGTAGTGGCTGATGTGGAACGAAGGAACGGGAATTTCATCCTGCAGAAGGAAAGTTCAGATTCTGTGACTACGATCAATTTCAAGATGAAAGATAAAAAAGGTCGCTGGTCCTTCAATGACGGCGGGAATGATGTAGATATCAAACTCAACAAAAAACCGGAATGGATTTTAAATATGAATATGGGAGCAGGAGAAGTTGATTTCGACTTTACTGAATACAAAGTAAGAAGCTTTAAATTTGATGGAGGAGCAGCTGCACTCGATATCACTATTGGCGATCTGCTGCCGATCACTGACGTGGTCGTAAAAACTGGTGTAGCGGATGTTAAAATCAAAGTTCCGGAGAACTCTGGCTGCAGGATCAAAACTAAAACAGGTTTATCTGCAAAAGACTTTCCTGGTTTTGTGAAAATTGATAACAGTAACTACGAAACGCCTAATTATAAAACCTCAACCAAAAAAGTTTTTATAAACCTGGACGGAGGATTAAGTAATTTTGAAGTCGGCAGATACTAAAAGAATTGGAAAATCAGGATATAATTTATACCGTTGTCATTAATGGTAAACCTACGGGGCCCTATGGCTTTTCAGCTTTAAAAGAGCTGAATATTTTACCCGGTACCTTTATCAGGAAACCAGGTATGGACGATTACAAAGAGGCGCACGAATTCCCGGAATTACGTGCGCTTTTTGGCTTTAGCTACGAACAAAC